>ERZ1740067.35-NODE-35-length-102789-cov-7.026019_pt1 | contig 102789 bp, 85 predicted proteins | sample MGYA00581736_ERZ1740067 | MGnify/ENA primary metagenome ERZ1740067 (study PRJEB43018, sample SAMN04849236) | marine metagenome | isolation source: floating plastic debris | place: Pacific Ocean | collected 2008-08-27 | study: EMG produced TPA metagenomics assembly...
TCTTTGACGCTAAATTTCTTTATATCGGAGCGAGATGCCTAGATAGCATTGCTGCCAGCAAAAAACTACGGGTACGAAACCTTAAACGCGATTTTAATGCCTTTGGCAATGATCGTTTTGGTGTGGCTTTGGATGGACTGTTGGATAAACGCAATGCCGTAGGATTTGAGGTGACCCCTTACGGTTCACAACGAGAAATTCAGGTTATTGACGGTAATGAATTTGATGGTAATGTAGATTGGGATGCACTTTGGTTTGTACGCACAAAGGTTACTGATTCAGGGTGGACCGTTGAAATGGCCATCCCATGGAAAACATTGCGATATAAGGCCGATACGGACAGAATGTATATTTCATTTAATCGAAACATAAGACGTTTTAATGAGATCACTACGTGGCCCTCTTTCCCTAGGGCGTTTTCCCATTTTAGAATGGCCTATGCCGCGGTATTGACCGGTTTGGAACCCCCGCCCCCATCGGCAAATATTCAGATAAATCCTTATGTATTGGGCGATGCCGGTAAAACTAGAGAAGGCAATGCTCCGGAAGAAAGCAAAACGAATTTTGAAACAGGTGGGGAGTTTAAATGGGCCGTGACTCCAAATTCGGTGCTTGATGTTACGGTAAATACTGATTTTGCTCAAGCCGATGTCGACCAACAAGTGCAGAATCTAACTCGTTTTTCAGTACTGTTTCCTGAACGGCGACAGTTCTTTTTAGAGAATGCTGATATTTTCAGTGTTAGTGATATTAGTAATATACAGCCGTTTTTTAGTCGTCAGATAGGGCTGAATGCTAATGGCCAGCCTATTCCATTGGATGGAGGACTACGTTTTACGAGCAGAACGAGCAAACAGACCTCAGGAGTGCTGGCCATGCGACAAAGAGGTACCACAAATAGCCCAGCGACGTATTTTGGGGTGGGAAGATATGCCCAAAATCTGTCAGGTCAAAACCGAATTGGGGGGTTGGTGACCCATAGGGCGGAAAATGCATTTACCGATGAAAATGGACAAGAGATAGGTTCAAAACAGAATACAACCGCAACGGCAAATGCATTTTTTAGACCAAAACAGTCCTTGACCTTGGATGCCATGGTGTCATATAGCAAGGATTCGGACCAAGGTGACGGTATAGCGGCCAGTACTTGGATATATCAGCAGAAGAACTGGGGCTATCTCGGCTTGATTGGTCAGTTTGCTTCAGAGAACTATCTGCCAGGAATGGGTTTTTTGCGCTTCAATGATTATATGTTGATTTCCCCAGGTATTGACCTAGATATACGCCCTAAGTGGTTGCCTAAATTTGTTCGAAGTTACGGCCCAGATGGCTCGGCCGATATATTCTGGAGTGCTTCAGACGGTTCTTTTCAACAAGGGATACTCAATTTTTCACCATTGGATTTGGAGTGGCAAACTGGAGGACAGTTTGAAATTCGTTTTCAACAAGAATGGCAACAACTGGATAATAGTTTCAGCCCATTGGGTATTGAAATTGCTCCGGGGTATTACCGATTTGGGCAGTATGAAATTAGCTTTGATTCTGATTTTTCACGAAAGTTGGCCGGTGCTGTGACCTACGCTAATGGTACCTTTTATGATGGTGATTTTGAAAGTTGGGATTTGGATGCCAGAATTTCCCCTTCTCCATATATAGAATTAATAGGTTCGTATACCATCAATCGGTTTACTGGATTAGGTGTTGCGAACAATGATGTAACGGCGAATCTTTTATCAACCAGGGCTCGGCTCGCTTTGAATCCGCGGGTGAGATTAAATGGCTCATACCAATGGAATAGTGCCAATGATGCCAATATCTGGAACGTTCGATTGGCCTGGGAGTATCGGCCCCTTTCCTTCATTTTTATCGTCTTTAACAATAACAAAACCGAAGGTTTTCCCAATCAAAACCAACAATTCTTCCAAAGTGAAATTATTGGCAAGGTCACTTTTTTGAAGCAGTTTTAGAACGCCAGAATGTAGAATTCAATTTTTATTTAGAATTATTTAAAATAATTTTTTTGTTTAATAATCCCTGTTTAACTTCGCAAGCCAAATATTAAACATTTACAAATCAAATTATTATGAAAATTTTTAAATTTTTATCAGTGGTTGTCTTATCCTCGAGCTTGTTCCTAGCTTGTTCAGATGACGATGACGCCATGGATGACGATATGCAGGTCGTGGCCACATGTAACGATAATATACAGAATGGTGACGAGGAAGGAGTAGATTGCGGTGGTTCTTCGTGTGCTCCCTGCACTGCGGCGGCCACATGTGATGATGGCATTCAAAATGGTGACGAAGAAGGTGTAGATTGTGGCGGAACATCTTGTGCTCCCTGCATTACAGGAGTAGAGATTCCCAGTACTTATGTTTTTGAAAGGGATGGTGAGAGCACTGTGAGTTTTAGTGGTCAAACCACCCGACTTAAAATGGCTAAAGAAATTTTAGGGAAGCTACGGGATAACACTTCTACGGAAGCTGAGATATTGGCAGCGTATGATCATCAAGAAGGTACGGACAACTTCAGTGACGCTGATTTGAATGCTTCTGATAAGCAGGTTCGGAATAAAACAGCTGGTTCTTTCTTCTTTAAGAATTTTATTCCTGCTATCGCATCCACAACGGTAGTTGCTGATTTTGAAGGATTTATAGCAGCACAAGTAGATGAGGTATTCCCAGCATGGAACAACGTAGCCTCTGAAGGTGTTGCCGGCCAATTGCCTGACGGAAGTTCAACGCGTTACGTGAGTGCCAAAGGATTGGAATATGACCAAGCTTTCATCAAAGGTCTGACCGGTGCCTTTGTTTCTGATCAAATTGTAGGTAATTATACGTTGCCCGCGAATCTTGAGCAATTTGAGGCGGCCAATGATGCAGGTACTATTGTCGATGGCAAAACATACACCGACTTAGAGCATGACTGGGATGAGGCCTACGGTTATTTCTTTGGTCTTGCTGCTGATGGAGCAGATCCAGTAGCTGCCTTATTGGAAGGGGGTGATCCTAGTACCTTCAGTTCAGGTGATGATGAATTCCTTTACAAATACGTTGATAACGTAGAGGCCAATTTTGATGGTACTGCCCAGGCTATTTTTGACGCTTTTAAAGCTGGTAGAACCGCTATCATTAACAAAGATTATGACGAGCGTGATGCCCAGGCCGATATTATTAGGGAAAAGGTAGCAATGGTTGTTGCGGTGCGCGCCATCCATTATTTGAAAGCGGGTCAAGATACAACAACCAGCCCAGGAACAAGACTGCACGATTTATCGGAGGCGTATGGTTTCATCTATAGTTTACAATTCTTATTGGAGCCAGGTACTGATAATACTTTCTACTTTACAAGAGCAGAGGTAGAGGGGTATTTGGATACCATCTTCAATACCCCAGAAAATGGTTTTTGGGATGTAACTGTTGAAGAGTTAGGTTCCGTGGCAGATGCCATTGCCGCTAAATTTAGCTTTACTGCAGCAGAAGTAGACTAAATCGAATAGCAAATGCTCAGTACAAGTGCTATATAAGCTTTAGAGATAAAGGATACGGGATGATAAAATCTTGTGTCCTTTATTTTTTTAAAATATCTTCATTTCAATTTTTGATAACATTAATATGAAAAGAAAATTTTATTTCATCCTTCCTATTTTCATGGCTCTTTTTATTTGGGCCTGTTCCTCGGATGGGGATGATACGGAGACCCCAATGCCGACAGATGATGTGGGAATGACTGATGATGATTCAGGTATGACTGATGATGATTCAGGTACATCTGATGATGACGGAACCTCAGCAACCTTCGCACGAGGTCCTATGTTGGTCAACTGGGCCGACAATATTATAGTGCCCTCGTACAATGCTTTTTTAACTGAATTCGCCAACTTCAAAACAGCTTTCGGGACTTTTGAAAATGATAGGAATGAAACAAATCTAGTAGCATTACGAACTGCTTGGATAAGTGCATATAAAAGTTGGCAGAGTATCGATATGTTCGAAATAGGGCCGGCAGAAGATAATGGACTTCGTTTAAATGTCAATACATACCCAACGGATGTAGACTTAATCGAGAGTAACATTGCTTCAGGCACATATAATTTCGAGCTATCCTCCAATCGAGATTCAAGAGGATTTCCTGCTTTGGATTATCTTTTGAATGGTATTGGCGCTACCGATGCTGATATTGTTGCCGTTTTTACCAATGTTTCGACCGGTGACGGTTATATTAACTATTTTTCAGATGTCCTTAATGATATAGAAATGCGTGTCGTTACCGTTAGGGATGCGTGGCAAAACGGATTTAGGGATACATTCGTAGCGAATGATGGCTCTTCTGCAACGGCCTCGGTGGACCGCTATGTCAATGATTTTATTTTTTACTACGAAAAATTCCTTCGAGCTGGAAAGATGGGGATTCCCTTAGGTGTTTTTTCACGTACCCAGGCGCCCACGCTAGTGGAGTCTTATTATTACCCTACACTTTCGAATGAGTTGTTTCTAGACGGATTAACGGCTGTAGAAAACTTTTTTAATGGTGATGCTTTTGGTACCGATAATACCGGGGAGAGCTTGGCCTCTTATCTAATGAGCTTGAATCAGGCATCGCTTCGTGATGATATTTTAAATCAGTTTGCAAGTGCAAGAACAGCAGTTGAAGGCCTTCAGCCATTTAGAACGGAATTGGAAACAAATAATCCAGCTGCGGATATGTTTGCCGCTTATGAGGAAGTGCAGGCGGCCGTGGCCCTTTTTAAAGTAGATATGGTATCGGCGATGAGCATTGCCATCGATTTTGTAGATGCCGATGGGGACTAAATGACGCATATCGTCCAAACATATCTTTCAAAGAAATCGGAGGCCGCCACTTTGGCGGTCTTTCGTATTTTGTTTGGACTCATGATGATTTGGGGTATTATCAGGTTCTGGTACAATGGTTGGATAGAACGTTTGTATTTAGAGCCAGCATTTCATTTTTCGTATTACGGATTTGAATGGGTAAAACCCTTTGGCAATTGGACCTATCTTTTGTTTGTCATGTGTGGTATTGCTGCTCTCTGCATTACGTTTGGATACAAATATAAGGTGGCCATAATCACGTTTTTTCTTTCATTCACGTATATCGAACTGATGGATAAGACAACCTATCTCAATCACTATTATTTTATAAGTATCCTCTCGTTTTTGCTCATTTTTATACCATCAAACACTTACTTTTCGATAGATGCCAAATTGAATCCCAATAAACGATTTCAGTTTGTTCCAAGATGGAGCGTTGATGCCATAAAATTACTTTTGGCCATAGTTTACATTTATGCAGGTCTAGCTAAATTAAACTCTGACTGGCTGATGGACGCTTTACCGCTAAAAATTTGGCTACCGGCAAAAGTGGATATTCCATTAATAGGAGAATTATTACGGTATCGTTGGGTACATTATACCTTTAGTTGGTTTGGTGCTTTTTACGATTTGACCATTCCCTTTTTCTTATTGTTCAAACCAACACGGTGGATTGCCTTTTTCTTTGTGGTCGTTTTTCATATCATGACCCGGGTATTGTTCAATATTGGTATGTTTCCCTACATCATGATTGCTTCTTCCCTTATCTTTTTCAGTAGCGGGGCGCATCATCGAATATTACAATTCTTGGCGAGCCTTTTAAAAATAAATAAATCCTTATTTGACAACGGTATACAATTCAATTTAAGGCCCAAATTCCGTAGGCAATTGGTATATGTTGGGGTTGCCATGTTTTTTGCTGTTCAATTGCTGTTACCATGGCGTTATTTGACATATCCGGGCGAACTGTTTTGGACAGAAGAAGGGTACCGGTTTTCATGGCGGGTGATGCTCATGGAAAAAGCGGGATACTCCCAATTTAAGATAGTTGATGGTCGGACTGGAGAGTGGTTTTATGTGGACAACGCTGATTTCTTGACCCCTTTTCAGGAAAAACAAATGAGCTTCCAGCCAGATTTTATTTTAGAATATGCCCATTACTTAAAGAGACATTTCGAGAGTCAGGGGCACCAAAATATTGAGATATATGTGGAAAGCTATGTCACCCTCAACGGACGGCGTAGTACCAGTTATATCGACCCTACGGTAAACTTAGTGGATGAAACAGAGTCGTTTCACCATAAGAAATGGATAATCCCTTTTAAAGATGAGATTAAAGGTATTTAGTTCGACCTGTTTGTTTTTATTGGTAAGCTCACTCTTTGGTCAACAAAACATTCAGGGTGTGGTTACGGACGAAATGGGCAGGCCCATTCAAGATGCCGAGGTTTACGTGAGGCAGACCCAAGGCTTGGCCGTTACTGATGAAAATGGTGAATTTGTTCTTGAAAATATAGTTGAGGGCACTTATGATGTGGTGGTTTTTGCATTCGAATATCGGGTTTTAGAAGAAACCTCGAATTTTTCATCCTCTACATCTTTGCGTTTTGAATTGCGGCCTTTGGCTGCCCAGAAACTGTCTGAAGTAGTAATTACCCAAGAGCGTGAAAAGGTTTTTGCCTTACAGAAATTAAAGACCGTAGAGGGTACAGCAATTTATGCCGGTAAAAAGAGTGAGGTGGTCTTGGTAGGGAATATTCCTGGAAACTTGGCAGCTAATAATCCAAGACAATTGTATAACCAAGTCGCTGGGCTTAACATTTTTGACTATGGCGATGCTGGACTTCAGTTGAACATTGGAGGTCGGGGTTTAGATCCCAATAGAACGGCCAATTTCAATGTCCGACAAAATGGTTACGATATCAGTGCCGATGCGCTTGGCTATCCTGAAAGTTATTACACGCCACCAGCTGAAGCATTGGATCAAATTCAGGTCGTTCGTGGTGCGGCTTCATTGCAATATGGACCACAATTTGGAGGGTTGGTCAATTTTAAGTTCAAGAAACCAAATCCCAATAAAACCATAGAATGGGTTTCTAGGCAAACCGTGGGGTCTTTCGATTTAAGGACGAGTTTTAACAGTCTTTCCGGAACAGTTGGTGACTTTAGTTATTATACCTACTTTAATTATAAGGAGGGCAATGGGTTTCGCCCGAACTCAAGGTTCAGTAGCCGAAATTATTATGGACATTTCGAGTACCAAATATCCAGAAAGACAAGCTTAGCTCTCGAAACGACCTTATTGAACTACTTGGCGAAGCAACCTGGCGGTCTTACTGATGTACAGTTCATGGAAAATCCTGATTTTAGTAATCGCGAACGTAATTGGTTCGACGTGGACTGGAAGCTGTTTTCCTTACGCCTTGAGCATCAGTTTTCCAACAATACTGATTTTAGCATAAATCTATTTTCACTGGATGCTTCAAGAAAGGCACTTGGTTTTAGAACAAATCGAGTGTCACAGCCAGATGACCCAAATGAGCCCAGGGAACTACTGGCTGACAACTTTTATAACTGGGGAGCAGAGGCACGCATCTTGAATAGATACAAAATAAAGGAAACCGATGCGGTACTATTACTCGGTACAAAATATTATCAGACCTCAAATAATCAGCAACAAGGTCCAGGGAGTACTGCCCTTGGACCTGATTTTTCTTTTGCTACTGATGATTTTCCCAATTACGAGAGGCAATCGCAATTTGATTTCCCTAATTTGAATTTGGCTTTTTTCGGTGAGAATATTTTTAATTTATCCAAGACATTTTCTTTAACCCCTGGTTTTCGGTTTGAATACATTAAAACTGAAAGTGAAGGCAGCTTCCGAAATATTGTACTTGATTTGGCGGGGAATACTTTGCTGAACGAAGAGATTCCCGATAATCGAACTTTTGAGCGTAATTTTTTGTTGCTTGGCTTGGGGGCTTCTTTTAAACCTTCTACGGCCCTTGAGGTATATGGTAATTTTTCACAGAACTATAGGTCGGTAACCTTTAGTGATATCCGGGTGGTAAACCCTTCCTTTCAGATAGATCCCAATATTTCAGATGAAGACGGATTCACTGCAGATTTGGGCTTTCGAGGCAGACTTAAAAATACGTTGACCTATGATGTAAGTACATTTGGTCTATTATATGACAATCGTTTGGGAGAAATCCTTAAAAATGAGACCCGCATAAATGTTATTGGCGAAGAAAGAGAGACCGGAAGGGTCGTTCGTTTTCGAGGAAATATAGGTACTGCATTTATTTATGGTATGGAGTCTTTCGCTGATGTAAACGTAAAACAGATCGTGTTTCCCAACGCTGAGAAAGCCAAACTGAACTTCTTTGTAAATCTCGCTTTGACCAATTCAGAATATATCGAATCAGAACAAAATAACGTAGAGGGCAATCAGGTAGAATTCATACCAGATGTTAACCTTAAAACGGGATTGAGTTTTGGGTATGGTAATCTTTTAGGGAGCTTGCAATACACCTATCTATCTGAGCAGTTCACTGATGCTACCAATGCGCCGCAGGACATAAACGATAACCAACGTGGAATTGAGGGGACTATTCCCGCCTACGATATCATGGACCTGTCCTTATCCTATTCCTGGAAAATGCTCAAACTTGAAGCTGGAATCAATAACTTATTGGATAATTCTTATTTTACGAGAAGGGCGACGGGTTATCCAGGGCCTGGTATTATACCCGCCGAGCCGAGAACATTTTACACCACCTTACAATTGAAGCTCTAAAAGAGTACAAAAGAAAAAATCCCATTCCTTGAACATATCAAACGAATGGGACATTTCGTGTAGAAGTATTTTCAGATGAAGTCTATTCCTTTATATAGACAAAGCGTTCTAAACGTGACAGTTCTTTTTCATCGACATACTTCCCAATTTCCTTCCTAAACTGATCCATGCTGACATAAGGGCGATATTCTTCGAATTCGTGTGCCATTCGACTGCCTACGCCTGGCAATGCTTTAATATCTTCTTCAGATGCACTATTCAGTTCCACCGGTACGAAAACGTAATTTTCATAACGGGCCACTTCTGCTTCGTCGACATATTTACCAATTTCCCTTCGAAACTGTTTGATACTTTCATAAGGGCGATATTCTTCAAACTCATGTGCCATTCGGTCACCTACACCGGGAACCATCTTAAAATCAGCCTCAGCAGTAGTATTTAGGTTTAAGGGAACAAAAATCTTTTTGTAAAGTTCCGATGTGTTCGCTTCATCACCCAAAATGGAATTAAAAGCGCCCATATCAAGAAATGGTCTTTTTTCTAGAATAGTGGAGACCAACTCTGATGATAAACCAATACCGTTCAAATCTTCTTTTGTAGCCAGGTTGACATTCAAAACAGTGGTTGATTCTGCACTTATTGATTCTTGCATATCACTTGAATCAGAATCCATTTCCATTTGGTCAGAAGTATCCCCATCTGGATTTTTTTTTGCGTCTTTACAGGAGACCATTGTCAATCCGATTAGGGTGAAGGTGAATAATAATTTGTTGATTTTTCTCATTTTTTATGTTTTAGTAATAATAGATATGAATAACCCAATAATGCCAATACAATCATACTACAAGGCGCGAGTGCGGGTAAGGCGCCTGATAGACTTTCGATGAAAAGCTTCCATGTGGTCTCCGTGGGCCTCATCTCGTGCTCAAACTCAAAGTTGGCCCGTAGATGTAAAAAAGTACCGTAGAACCCGCTTATGGCGCTCAAACCAAGCATCAGTTTAAACAAGCCTTCCCATAATTTTGTTTCCTTAAAGATGAGAATGAACAAAAGTCCTACAGAAAATCCAATACAAAGAATGGGAATGAGTTGCTGTACATCTTCGTAATGCTCCAAGAGGTACAATTCCAAGGCCGTACCAAAAAGCATAAAAAGGAAAGCGACCAGAATAATTCGGTGCAATCGCAAAAAGCCTATTTTGGTAATCTGTTCAGACATAGGTATCCCAAAAATACAGTTGAAGACTTGGTTAAAAAAACTATTTAGACAAATTCTAAATACAGTGCATAGATAATTGTCTCTTTCTATTTGTCCAACTGCTCTGGGGGACCAACTCGAATAAGGCATTTCTTTTGAAAAAGGATGGGAAAAATGTCAATTCAACTATTCGCCCAGACTTTAAATTCTTTCGTTTTTGGTCGACTTACTATGAATTCTTGATCCCTTGCATGTTCTAAGGTTAACATCAATCTGTGATTAAAATAGGAATGTATTTTTTTAATTGCTTTTCGAGAGACGATTTGCCCCCGATTGATTCTAAAGAACTGCGCAGGATTTAAGGTCTTAAAAAGTGCGTCGATACGTTCATCAATGATAAAACGCTTTTGGGTCGTAACCCCAAAAGTGAGACTATCCTCTGAATATACATATAATAGCTCCTCTATAGCTATTTGTGTAAATCCTTGGCCTTCCTTGACCAATATTCCCGAACGTTCTTTTGGTGTTTGGAACCCTTTAAGCAATTCTTTCAACTGTTGTGATGGGACAATGGGTGCATTGGATTTGGAAAATTTGTCCAATGCCCTTTTCAGGTCGTCGATCTTTATAGGCTTCAAAAGATAGTCAATACTATTCACCTGAAAGGCTTGTATGGCATAGGCATCAAAGGCGGTTGTAAAGATAATAGGGGTTTCTACCGTTGTTGTTTCAAAAATCTCAAAGCTGATGCCGTCAGCCAATTGTATGTCCATAAAAACCAAATCTGGAGTGGGATGTTGCTTAAACCATTGCGCAGCATCCACAACAGTATCTAAGATAGCGAGCAACTCATATGAAAAATCCACCTCTTGAAGTAGTTTTTGCAACTGCCTAGCGGCTCTCATTTCATCTTCAATAATCAGTATTTTCATATTTCTTTTCTTGGTTAAGAAGGGGTAAGCTTACCCTAAAGTGATACTCGTTGTTTTCAATAATCACAGGTACTTTAGTCATTAAAGCATAACGTGCTTTTAGATTTTTAAGTCCAATTTGGGTCGAGGGGATTTTTGAGGATTTTGGTTGTAACTGATTCTCAACAATGATTTTATCCCTAGCTTCAAAGATTTTAATGAGCAAAGGCTTTGATTTTGAGATAATGTTATGTTTTATGGCATTTTCGATTAATAACTGCAAACTGGTTGGCATGCAATACCGTTGCCTCGTTTGTATTGAAAGGTCCCATTGAACCACCAAATTATCTCCAAAACGTTCTGACTGCACGTGGATGTAGGCTTTGGCAAAATCGACCTCTTCCTTAATAGGTATACTATGTTCCTTACCTACTTTTAAAATAAATCGATAGACATCAGACAACTTGTCCACAAAAAGCTTAGCATCTTCTTTCGAGTTGTAGTCGATAATATCCCGCAAGGTATTAAGGCTATTAAAAAAGAAATGGGGCTGGGCCCGATTACTTAGGGCATCCAATTCTGCCTGAACGACGGCCTGCTTGCTTTGCTCTTGTTGTAATATTGATTTTTTTAATCTGACATTGTAATAAATGGCCTCGTAAATCGCCATGGTCATGGTACTTATCAATATGATGGGCAACTGTACCTGAAATCGATTGGGATAATAAAAAGGAGTATCAAAAATTAGACTGATGACCAATCCACCAAGTGTATCTATACCGATAACAACTCCGATAATGGTCAAAAACAATAGAAACAAGCGTTTTTTATCATCTTTTAACTGCGGATATTTTTTCCGCAGTGCAATCATAATCCGTCGAATAATCGTCCAGTCGAGAAATGCAAAGACCAATGATACGGACCAACTTACTACTGCCCGGGGAAAAGGATAACGGGCAAAGGAATTTTCAAAGATATAGTCGGTTACGATACTCAAAAGCAATATACCCAAGACCATGAAGACTATATCATTGAATCCCAAGTATTTTAGTCGTTTTTTCCTATTGAGTAGCATCATACGTCATCCAATAAACGGTATACCGTTCTTTGCTTGATAAAAGATAAAACCTATCCAACTCCCATAGCCTAAACCAAAAGTAAGCACGGACGTTAGATACCATTTAGACGGTAGGGCGCTCAACCGTTTTAGCCCAAAAGCGAATAACGGAATTATTTGAATAGCGTGCAATCCAAAGAAGTGGGCAGCCCTCAGGTCGCCTGCCACAGTGCTCCAATTGATTAGGGGTAATCCTTCACCACCATCGGCCATACCAACAGTGTGACCCATTTGCGCAATCATTTGCCCTCCGGCCCAGCTGCCAAAAAGCATGATAGTCCAACCCATCAAAATGGCATATCGCATTCCCCTTGAAGTAGTCAATTTCAATCGTAACGTATCAATGATAAAAAGTATCATAATCAAGACGTTGACCGCAATGAGAAAGCCCATACTTTGAAACAAAATCCCATCAAAATAGGTAGAGGTATTGTAATGTGACTGCACACCTCTTGCTGCCTGAAATCCAATGATGACCATCTCAAAAAGCAATGTTATGCTGGTTGCGTTTCTGATAGTGTGTTTTTTTATTGCGGAGTAGGGATATAGCGTTATCAAATAGCCCAATGTTAGAATGTAAGACCCTATAGATAATGCAAATTTTAAGGGTTTGATCCATACATTGATTCCCATTAGGGTTCTTTCATCAAATAATAGGCCTCCAATACACATAAAGGCAAACACAAAGTGAAGGCAGGCAATCCAAAATAGAATAGGACTTTCTTGTCTAACAATGCTTATTATAGTTCTCATAATGTTTTTATTTTATTTTATTTGATTTGATCGACGTGATGATTGAAAACAATAAAAATCCTAGTGGACCGGCCATAAAAGTGAAGAAGAGACAGGGGGCCATAAGCAGTTGATGCATTTTTATTTTTCGGTTTTTTTGAACCATCCACATGCCGATGAGCAAATCAAAGGCCAAATAATGCACCCAGCCGGCCAATACGGCATCTTCTTTGGTAAACAGTTTCATTACAGAGGATAAACTACCAAAGTCCAATCCCCCTTCAGCTTGAAATGTTAGCGTGATATAGATGGCGTAAACCAATGATAATACGAGAGGAATTACTTTATAGTCCGTAAGAAAACGAGAGACCTTCCATTTTGGAAGTAAGATGAGCAAAAGCCACATGGGCATCACCATGAGGTTCGCGAAAGAGAAAACAGTTGAGGTTGTCATAATGATTGATTTTTATTTTGAACAAATATTGGAACACTTAAATAGGTAGACCAGACCTTTACATTGAACCATCGTATATCTTCACTGAGTTGTAAATCGTACTATAAAATGATAAAATGGGAACAAAAAAAGAAAGCGGCCTAATCCAGGCCGCTTTCAAATCTAGTCTTCGGAGAACAATATGAAAACTAATTAAAGGTTAGGTTGTTTGCTATTTCTTTGAAGGAAAGTAGTTTATTTTCTTGTTTGTCCAATAATAAACGTTTCAATTCAACTAGTTCCTGTTTGTTCAATAGAATAATGAAATGGTTATGACCTACAGTTACTGGAATTTTTCTGTTGTGGAAAGAATGAGCCAATTGTTTTTCCCAATAATCAACATCAAGGCCACAGATATACTCGATGAACTTTTGGAGCTCCCATTCGTACAGTTCGAAACAAAGATTGTTGTAGACAAATTGAAAGAGCTTAGTTTGGTTACAATACGTAAAAAGCCCATTCTTGGTTTGATTGATGATTTCTGATGACGGGCACATAGACTAGAATCTTTTGACAAATATAGTTATTTATAATTATTCTAAATAATAATAGTATATAGATTTTGTCATAAAATGCGGTTACGGATAGTCCGGCTTAATTGTGGTATATTTGCACGCAATTAATCCGTAATTGCAATGGAATTCCATCAAAATAAAATTGTAGGCGAGGGGTTGACCTACGACGATGTACTTCTAGTTCCCGCGTATTCGCAAGTCCTTCCCCGGGAAGTAGACATCACCTCAAAATTTACCAGAAACATTTCGATTAACGTTCCTGTGGTCTCGGCTGCAATGGATACTGTGACGGAATCGAAAATGGCCATTGCCATGGCTCGTGAAGGCGGTATTGGCGTATTGCACAAAAATATGACCATTGAGCAGCAGGCGATGAAGGTTAGAAAGGTCAAGCGTGCTGAAAGCGGAATGATACTAGACCCTGTGACGTTACCTTTGAGTGCTATGGTTAAAGACGCCAAGGCCAGTATGAAGGAGCACAGCATTGGGGGTATTCCCATCGTTGATGATGCAGGAGTGCTTATTGGCATTGTGACCAATCGTGACCTTCGTTTTGAACGGAACAATGAGCGGCCTATTCAGCAAGTAATGACGACAGAGAACTTGGTCACTGCTGAAGTAGGTACTACCCTAACCGAAGCCGAAGATATTCTGCAAGAAAACAAGATTGAAAAACTCCCCGTAGTGGATGGGCAATACAAACTAGTAGGTCTCATTACATTTAGGGATATTACCAAGTTGACCCAAAAGCCCATTGCGAATAAAGACAAGTATGGCCGTTTAAGGGTGGCTGCGGCCATTGGGGTCACTTTCGATGCCGTCGATCGGGCAGGAGCTTTGGTAAAGGCCGGAGTTGATGCTATAATAATTGATACGGCCCATGGGCATACCAAAGGAGTCGTAAACACTCTGAAAAGTGTTAAGGCAAAATATCCCGAACTCGATGTGGTAGTGGGCAATATCGCTACCGCCGATGCAGCACGTTATCTTGCCGATGCTGGAGCCGATGCAGTTAAGGTGGGCATTGGTCCGGGTTCAATTTGTACGACTCGTGTGGTTGCCGGTGTCGGTTTCCCCCAATTCTCTGCTGTTTTAGAGGTAGCGGCTGCACTAAAGGGCACAGGAGTTCCTGTCATAGCCGATGGTGGCGTTCGTTACACAGGTGATATTCCTAAAGCAATTGCTGCTGGTGCCGATACTGTTATGTTGGGGTCGATGCTCGCGGGTACCAAGGAGTCGCCTGGTGAAACCATTATTTACGAAGGCCGTAAGTTCAAGAGCTACCGTGGTATGGGGTCTGTAGAGGCCATGAAAGAAGGAAGTAAAGATCGTTATTTTCAAGATGTTGAAGATGATATCAAAAAACTGGTTCCTGAAGGTATCGTAGGTCGCGTTCCTTACAAAGGTGATTTGTATGAAAGCATGCATCAATTTATTGGTGGTCTACGGGCTGGTATGGGCTATTGCGGAGCAAAAGATATTGCTACCTTGAAAGATACCGGAAAGTTTGTCAAAATCACCGCAAGTGGTATCAATGAAAGCCATCCACATGATGTTATGATTACAAAAGAAAGTCCCAATTACAGTCGGTAGACCCTAAGTTTTTCCTTTATTTAAATAGTTCATCACCTCTCTTTTGTAACTGGCCCCGATAGGGATTTCCTTTTTCCCGATTTCAACGTCCATTTTGGTAAAGGCTGTTATTTTTGAGGTGTTCACAATATAGGAGCGATGAACCCTTAAAAAGGAATCAGGTAATTTTTGTTCGAAATTTGCAATGGTGTCTTTGGTAATCGTATTTTCATCAACAGTGAATATCCTAACATAGTCTTTCATACTTTCTACATAATCAATGGCTTCAAAATTAATCTTGATGAATTTTTTATTTGAATTTACATAGAGATGGTCGTTCTGGGGAGTATCTATTTTTATCTTCTCTTTTGAGACGGGGAGATTGGAAAGGCGTTTGTATTTGTTGATCGACTTAAAAAGTCGTGAGAACGAAATGGGTTTTAAAAGATAGTCCACAGCATTTAAATCATAGCTCTCGGGGGCATACTCCCGATATGCTGTGGTAAAGATTACCTTTACTGCAGGAGGTATGGTTTTAATAAGTTCCATTCCTGATAATTGCGGCATTTCTATATCGAGAAAAACCAAATCAACGGTACTCTTGCTCAAAACCTCAAAAGCTTCGGTAGGGTCCTGAAAGGAGTCTATAAGCTCAATTTCTGGGAGTAACCCCAGATGCGATTCAATGACCTGTATGGCCAAAGGTTCATCATCGATGATGATACATCTTATTTTCATAGTTACAGGAGTTCCAATTGCAGTTGGACTTCGAATTTTTCTTCATTATCTAAAACCCTAAAGTCATACTTTTTGGGATAATTTAACGCTAGCTGTCTTTTTAAGTTGGTGATTCCAATACCGCTATTACTAGACTTTATTGGCCCTGATGGTAAATTTTTACCCTTTTGGTTTTTAGAGGTAAATTGTAGTTTCCCCGATTTAACTCTTAAATCCAATACAATCCCTGATTTGTTGTTTGTTGGTGATATGCCATGTTTAAAGGCGTTTTCTACTAACGGTAACAATAGAAGGGGTGCAATGGTCATTTTTATATCATCAATTTCATGATGAAACGTAACACCTAGTTTATCGCCATGACGCAAGGACTCTAACTCAATGTAAGCGTTTAATAGTTCCAACTCCTTTTCTATTTCGATTCTTGGTTCGTTACTTTGGTATAATATAAAATCAAGGATTTCTGAAAGTTTTAGTACTACCTCTGGCGCCAAATCCGATTTCGTTAAGGTCAATCCATAAAGATTATTTAATGTATTGAACAAAAAATGCGGTTGTATTTGGGCTTTCAAAAAACGAAGCTCATTAAAGGCCTTCTCTTTCTGCAATACCTCGATGGTATGCTTTTCTTTCTGTCTATTTTGAAATGCCCTTATTAAAATCATTACCAAGGCATAGATGTATACAGACGGAAAATAAACGGCAAAAAGGTAAGGTGCGTCCATAACGATTTCGGTAAAGGACTCTTGGATAAAATCTTCCCGAAAAAATGGTTCTGCAATATATATGATGAATAAACGCCCCAATGCCGTGAAAACGTAAATGGAAAGGACAAGTCCAACAAAGAATTGAAGGTATTTCTTTTTAAAAAGCTGATTCGGAATTTGATAATAATTTAAAAGATAAGCGGCGGCCATTTGCACTGGTAATAGGGCGAGGTAGTTAGCAACGTTAGCCTTAATGGTTCCCGTATTGACGCTAGCCAAACTAATGAATATGGTCGCTAAGCCAATCCAGAATAGCAAATGTCTTGTAAGCCTGTTCTGTAAAATCGAATCCAAAGACTGTTTTAAACCCCTCATAAGTTTTAAAAATAATTTATAAATAATTGAATTTGGTCATTAAATGCCGAAACCACTTCATTTATCGACAAACCTGGATTTCCTCTTGACAAAAACATTTAGGGGTCATTTATCCTATCCGCCATGAGCAAAGGTCTTTTGGTCTATTATTTCAGAAGGGCGTATACCTATCCAATAGTTTTGGGGCATCAAGAATTTAAAAAACGAACGTCATGAAAAAACTTGCTTTATTATTAGTGTATTTAATACTATCCTTCATTACTAAGGCCAATGCGCAAAACTGTGGGCAATTATTACTCGCAGTGGAGGCCAATGATTTAAAAAAGGTAGAAACGCTTCTACAGCACGTAAATCCAAATTGTATCTATAATGAAGAAATTCAACCTAGAACTCCACTAGGAATGGCTGCACAAATGGGAAATTTAGAGATGGTCAAAAGCCTTGTTAAAGCTGGGGCCAAGCCTAATTATCGTTTTAAAAGAGATGCCAGTGCTTTGATGATTTCCGCAGCGAATGGCCACCGTAAGGTTGCCGAATACCTTCTGCAAAAAGGTGCTGATATCAATGCCCGTATTGTAGGTGATGGTACCCCTTTGATAGCAGCGATTCGGGGTAATAACATAGAAATCGTAAGGCTATTCCTGAAAAAAGGAGCCAAAGTGAATACTGAAGTCATTGGCGATGGTAATGCCATGGTGGCCGCAGGTAACGCTGGAAGTGAAGAAATCTTACGATTACTTATTGAAGCTGGAAGTGATATCAATAGGGCAGTGGAAGGTGATGGAACCGCTCTTATAAAAGCTTCCTCACAAGGCAACCTAGAATTGGTAAAGGCCTTGGTGCAACTTGGGGCTGACGTCAATAAGAAAAGCGACCGAGATGGTAATCCGTTGATTATGGCTTCAAAAAATGGGCATGTCAACGTAGTAAGGTATTTAGTAGGACAAGGTGCCGATGTGAATGCATATGTTCTGGGTGATGAAACCCCATTGATTCGAGCAGCTTGGGGCGGTCATCTCGATGTAGTAAAATACCTGGTTCAACAAGGTGCCGATATTAATAAAACCGTTCGGGATAGCTATTCATTAAATTCTGAGCGGCGTAATGCGCTCAGAATGGCAAGGCGAGGTAATCACGGTAAAGTCGTTTCATATTTATTGAGTAAAGGAGCCAAAGGATAGTATTATTTAAATAGTAACCGTCATGAGAAATTTATTTCAGCAACTTATTATTTTTTTATGTTGTATTAGTTTTAGTGCACAAGCGCAAGACAGTTTACAAATCAACTCCCTTGCAGCGTCTTTTTTAAAACAGACCAAATTACCAGGTCTTTCCCTTGCCGTTGCCAAGGGTGGAAATGTCATTTACGCAAAAGGATTTGGGTTTTATAACGTGGAAGATAACCGACCAATGCTTCCTTCAACCCGTATTAGAACGGCGTCTGTTGCCAAGGTACTTACGGCAACGGCATTGGGTCGTTTGGCCACTGAAGGACTTATCGACTTCGATACACCTATTAAAAACTACATACCCTATATCAACGATACATATGCTAATTTAACGGTTCGACAATTGGCGGGTCACACCTCGGGCCTAAAACATCGTCCATCGAAAGGTGGTCATCAAAACAGACAGTACAACACCATTAGGGAAACCCTCGAAATTATCGATGCCCCTTTGTTGTTTGAGCCGGGTACTGATTACAAATACTCGTCTGCCGCTTTTAATATATTGGCAGCGGTGATTGAGGGAGCTTCAGGGATGTTATATGCGGACTATATGCAAACCCAGGTTTTCGAGCCATTGAATATCAAACAGACCTCCCCCGAGAACATTAATGAACTTACCGATATGGATGCAGCGATTTATTTGTTAAAAAACGGAAAATTGAAAAGGGACAAACCAACGAACGATAGCTACAAGATTCCCGGTGCTTCCTTTAGGAGTACTCCAAGCGATTTGGTAAAATTGATGAATGCGTATACTGGTCAAGGATTTATTTCTAAAGAAGTCGTCAAAGATATGTTTACCAGCAATCGTTTGCCCAATGGAGAAATGACACAAGTTGGGATTGCTTGGCGCTCCTCCTTTGATATTTTTGGAAATCGGGTAATTGAACATGCGGGTAGTTGGCTGGGTGCGCGAACGGTGTTGGTATACTATCCTGATAAAGACTTGAGTATATCTTTAATGGTCAATGCACAATGTCCTTTACTTATAGAGGAGACCGCCCATATTTTTGCTCAATTCTTTATCAACGAAAATCAGGATATTCCGAAGGTAACACTGAACAAAGAAGTACAGGTTCTTTACAATTCCAAAAAGGGTCAAAAAAAACACCTAGGCAATATATTTTTAGATGATGGTCAGGGCATTTTATCGACTGATATAAAGGGTTATTTAGCATCCAATTCAGTAATTCAACTTAAAAATGGTTTTGTGCTGTGCACGATGTATGGTTTATTTTTTATGGAAATGGATGCAAATATCGAAGGGAATGTATATGCGTACTATACTATGAATAAAAGGAATCCTATAGAAGAAGAGCCTTTATTGGAGTTAAGCGCGTTGGATTGAAGATCTCTCATTTTCCAACACCGGCGTAGCTTTTCCAGTCTTGCTCTTTGTAGATGTTTTCTCCAAAGTATTTGGCGATTTGCATAAAAGGTTTGACTTTTTGATATCCCGGTACTGGGGAAAGCATCTTCATATTTTCGTCCAAAAAGACCACCGTCGGATAACTCATCCTGTTTTGCAAAAGGGCTGCTGCCAATTGGTGATATCCTCTTCTTCCAGAAGGTACGTATTCAAAGGTACGCCCGTCGAACTCAATGGGTTCTTTGCCCTCAGCATCAAACTTGACCATATAATAGTTCTCTTGCATGTATTTTGCCACCTCAGGATTTTGAAAGGTGTCTTTGTCCATCTTCTTACACCATCCGCACCAGTCCGTGTAGACATCAACAAAAACCTTTTTGGTATTACCTTCATTTTGGGTCATGGCGACAGCCTCTTCAAAAGATACCCATTGTATTTCCTGCGCAGAAAGGGAGAAAGAAAAAAGAAGTAGAATGGCCAAAACTATCGCTCGCATATTTTAAAATTTTAGATATAGTCCGTATACTATATCAAAGCTAACGAAAATTGTGCCAGTTTATTTCTGAGCGATGGGTTGGGGGAGTGGTTTGAAGAGTTCTTTAACATCCACCTGATTTCTGAGAATATCGTCAAAAGTTTCCCGTTCGCGAATCAAATACGCTTTGTCATTGTACCAAAGCACCTCCGCAGGTCGGTAACGCGAATTGTAATTGCTTGCCATGGTAAAACAATAGGCCCCAGCATTTCTAAAGGCCAAGATATCACCTTCTTTGATTTCATTGATGCGACGATTACTACCAAATGTATCAGTTTCACATATGTAACCTACTACCGAATAATACCGCTCACGACCTTCAGGATTTGAAATATTGATAATCTCATGTTGTGAACCATAAAGCATGGGCCTAATTAAGTGATTGAACCCAGAGTCGACTTGAGCAAATACCGTTGATGTGGTTTGTTTGACCACATTGACTTGGGCTAAAAAATAGCCAGCCTCACTAACCAAAAATTTACCCGGTTCGAAAGCTAAGGTCAAAGGTCTCCCATACTCTTCGCAGAAATCATTGAAACGCTTTGATAGTTTTTTCCCCAGTTCCTCAATATTGGTTTCAATGTCCCCTTCTTTGTAAGGAACTTTGAAGCCGCTACCAAAATCAATAAATGATAAATTTTTGAAGTTTTTTGCTGTTTCAAAAAGTATCTCTGAAGCGTATAGGAAAACATCTATATCGAGAATGTCACTACCGGTGTGCATATGAATACCGTTAATATTCATATCGGTCAGTTCTACAATGCGTAATAAGTGTGGAATTTGATGAATGCTGATACCAAACTTAGAATCAATATGCCCTACTGAGATATTTGAGTTACCGCCGGCCATTACATGCGGATTAATGCGGATGCATACGGGAATATCAGGATGCTTATTACCAAACTGTTCAAGAACGGAGAGGTTATCAATGTTGATTTGAACCCCAAGGACGGCTGCCTCCTCAATTTCCTCTAAAGAAACCCCATTTGGGGTATATATAATGGATTCCGGTTCAAAACCCGCCAACAATCCTAATTTTACTTCTTGAATGGAAACCGTATCCAGTCCGCACCCCAATTTTTTCAATAGACGCAAGACCGAAATATTCGAAAGCGCTTTGGCTGCATAATTCAATCGCAAACTTTCCACAGGTTTAAATGCATTGGTCAGCCTTTGATACTGTGATGTAATTTTATTGGCGTCATAGACATATACGGGTGCTCCGAACGTTTCTGCAATATTCAAGAGTTGGGTGGAAACCATTTTTAATTTTTTTCAAAACTACTTTACGCGACTTATAATCACAAAAATTAATTCAATGAAAAATATTTTTATAACTAATTGTTGTAAAAATAACAACCAAAAATGTTGTTGCTTCTTTGGTCACTGCTTAATTTTAGAAAAATGTTGATGTATGAAACTGCCCCTTTTTCCATTGCAGTCGGTTTTCTTTCCAGGGGAGACCGTTCCGTTGCACATATTTGAAGAACGTTACAAACAATTGATCAATGATTGCCGCGAAGAGGCCGTAACTTTTGGTATACCCGTTTTTATCGACGGAACCGTACACTTTGGAACGGAGGTACAGTTGGTTGAAGTAGTCAATACCTACGAAACCGGTGAGATGGATGTTGTCTGCATTGCACGTCAAGTTTTTAAGGTGCTCACATTTGACAATGAGATGGAGGGTAAACAATATGCGGGGGGTATTGTTGAATTTTTAGATTCGGACAACGATGCCGATACTGATTTTAGAAAAATGATTTTTGAAAAGATTAAAGAACTGTATGATTTGATGACAGTTCAATTTCCACCCACACCATTCGATAAATTCAATAGCTATGCTTTTGCACACAAAATGGGATTGTCTTTTGAACAGGAATACGAACTGCTTCAATTGACCAATGAGACTGAGCGTTTAAAATTTATAGATTCCCATTTAGACAATACGATTGCCGTTTTGAAACAGATAGACCGTACGAAAGCAGTGATAGAAATGAACGGACACTTTAAAAATTTTGATCCATTGGATTTTAAGGATTTCAATGTGGAATAAGGGGAGTTCAAAGTGGGTCTGAATTCTTACCATTTAATTATAATTTCATCATGTGGTTTCCTATTTTTGTGACCGCATTAAACAAAACTATTTTATGAACCTTCATGAATATCAAGGGAAAGAAATTTTAGCAAGTTTCGGCGTTCGAATCCAACGCGGTATTGTGGCCCATACGGCCAAAGAGGCCGTTGACGCAGCAAAGCAATTGACTGAAGAGACGGGCACGGGTTGGCACGTCATCAAGGCCCAAGTACATGCTGGAGGGCGCGGAAAAGGTGGTGGAGTGAAGTTGGCCAAAAACCTAAAAGAGGTTGAAGCGTTGGCTGGAAACATTATTGGAATGAATTTGGTCACGCCCCAGACCTCTGCTCAAGGAAAAAAAGTACATCAGGTGCTAATAGCAGAGGATGTCTATTATCCAGGAGACAGTGAAACCAGTGAATTCTATATGTCCGTTCTGTTAAATCGTGGAACGGGTAGAAACATGATTATGTACTCTACTGAGGGAGGTATGGATATTGAAGAAGTAGCCGAGAAAACACCTCATTTGATTTTCACGGAAGAAATTGACCCGGCTACGGGACTATTGCCGTTTCAAGCAAGAAAAATTGCATTTAATTTGGGCCTATCGGGCACCGCCTTTAAGGAAATGGTAAAATTTGTTTCAGCATTGTACAAAGCATATGAAGGATGTGATGCCAGTCTTTTTGAAATCAATCCGGTTCTAAAAACCTCAGATGATAAAATTATGGCGGTAGATGCGAAAGTATCCATTGATGATAATGCATTGTACCGCAGAAAGACCTATGCTGAAATGCGCGACTTACGAGAAGAAAACCCTATCGAAGTCGAAGCACGAGCTGTAGGATTAAATTATGTTGATTTGGACGGTAATGTAGGATGTATGGTCAATGGTGCGGGACTAGCCATGGCGACCATGGATTTGATTAAAATGGCGGGTGGAGAGCCAGCCAACTTTTTAGATGTTGGAGGTACTGCTGATGCCAAAAGAGTCGAGGAAGCGTTTCGTATTATTTTGAAAGATTCCAACGTTAAAGCAATTCTCATCAATATTTTTGGTGGAATTGTGAGATGTGATAGGGTTGCCCAAGGGGTTGTTGATGCCTATAAAAATATGGGTGATTCCATTCAAGTACCCATCATTGTTCGACTTCAGGGAACCAATGCTGAATTGGCGAAAGAGATTATCGATAATTCAGGTTTGGCCGTACATTCCGCAGTGCAGTTCAAAGAAGCTGCAGACAAAGTGAAAGAAGTACTCGTGTAACGATATTATTTATATATAGAATCAAAAGGAGGCCATTGGCCTCCTTTTTTTATGTGATTTATGAAAAAATGCGTGCTAAAAAGTAAAAAAACAAAATAATGTTAAAATTCAATCTTCATGTAACAATGTGACTTTTAGACCGTCTTTTATGCATATTCATCAAAATTATTAATCCAAAAAAACGAAATTATCATGAGAAAAGTGTGTATGGCATTCTTTGCCGTTACGTTATTTGTATTTGGGTCGTTAAAAGCAAACCCAATAAAAGATGTAAAACCTAATGAAAACTTATCCGCTCAAATTCATGAAATGTTGTCTTCAAATTCATTTAACGTGCAAAATGATTTGGTTGCCAACGTTCGCTTCACCATTAACAAAGAAGGGGAGATTGTGGTATTGTCAGTAGATACAGAGGACATTTCATTGGAAGGCTTTGTTAAAGGAAGATTGAACTATCAAAAAGTAGAGCTTCAAAACATCAAGGAAGGACGATTGTACACTGTACCCGTTCGTATTATGGCATAGATACTTGATTTTTTTTAAATAAACACGAAGAACCCGGGTTACCCTGGGTTTTTCAGTATACGAAAAGGGCCTTAAATGAGTTTATATTATAAAGCCCTTACAATGAATACTTACCAGGAAAAGCTCAGTATTCTAAGCGAACTCATCGCTTTTGCCCGTGTTGACTACCGAATTAAAGACGATGAATATGATTTCTTGTTAAGTGTCGCCAACTTAATGGAGGTCAAAAAATCTTCACTTGACAGTTTGATCAAGAAAAAGTCAGAAATAACCATACCCACGACCCAAATGGAACGTATTGTTCAGTTTCATCGACTGTTATTACTGATGAATGTTGACAATGAGCAACATAAAAAAGAAATTGAAAAATTACACAATATCGGGCTTTGGATGGGACTCCCCCCCTCTGCAATCACTCAAGTTCTTGAAGTGATGCATCAATACCCCAATAAAGTCGTTCCAACAGATGTGCTACTTCGAATATTCAGGGCACATTATAATTAGGTGCCATTTTGTCATAAAACTAAAATGATTTAATGACAAAATGACGTAATTATTAATTGGTACAGCTTTTGTCTCTATCATGATGATTTTAATTTAAAATAAAGGATCATGTTAGCAAAAAGAAATACTGTAATCTTTCCGAGTTTAATGAACGATTTGTTTAGACCTGATTGGTTTGGCGGAATAGAGACCAATACCAGTGTGCCCGCCGTAAACATAATGGAAAATGAAACGAATTTTATGTTGGAATTGGCAATTCCGGGATTTAAAAAGGAAGATTTTAACATTGAATTGGACAACGATGTGTTAACCATTTCATCTGAAGTTAAAAGTGAAGAAGAAACCAAAAATGAAAATTATACGAAAAAGGAGTTTTCCGTAACTTCTTTTAAAAGAGCTTTTACGATGCCTGACACCATAAACGAAGAGACCATTGTGGCGGTTTATGAAGGTGGGATTCTAAAAGTAAACCTTCCCAAGCGTGAAGAAGTGTTGCCTAAACCTAAGCGCTTGATTGAGATTGGATAAGATTTTGTTATACCAACTAGGTGTTTTGGTTGGTTTGTTTAGTTGGTTAGTTAGGGAAAGCGCCGCATAAGTGGCGCTTTCTTTTTTATTGTTTTCCAGAAGTTCCATTGAGCGCCTGAAACACGTATTGCATTGCTATTCTAAGTAGTGGAGACTTCAATTAATGAATTAAAATCTCTTTAAAAAAAGACTATTTTATGATGCCTCATTTTTTGTGTCTTGCCGAAGAATTGTGCAAGTGATAGAGGATTTATACAGAAACCCTTTTTGTTTCCCCTCGATTTCTATTTTTGATTTTCCCTGAATCGATTAACACTATAAAGATGAAATTATGAAAAAATTAATTTTTCTGTTCGGGGTATGTAGTATACTGTCCTCGTCACTCATGGCACAAGAAGGAGGTTATTTTTCAATGGAATGGGGATTACTACAAGTAGACGGCACCCTTTCACAAAATTCCAACCAAGGTTTGTTCACCTATACCAAATTTACAGGAGATCACTTTGGTTTTCAAGGAGGTATTGGTATGGCTGGTTATGACAATAAAGACTATATAACTTTTGAAGCTTCCGTTTTGTATGCTTTGGCCAATAAGCGAATTTGGACTTTTGCAGGAATTGGTGCTAATGACACTGTACTTACTCCAACCCCTTTGGCCGGCATAAGAGTTAATGCTTTACGTGCTCAAAATTGGAATATTTATACTGGGTATCGTCATGTATTTAGAGAAACTTCTGAAGGCTACTTTAGTTTAGGTATTATGGTTTCTTTACCAGGTGCCAAATCAGCACAATCGTTGTAATCATTTAAGTGGAATTGACTTACTGGTAGACTTTGCTCATTTATTGGTAAGTCTTAGGGTTGCTATAGGATTTAAACTAGGCATCTTGCCCTTGTAGCATCTTTATTTCATCCCTAAGTTTGGCTGCTTCCATAAAGTTGAGTTCTTTCGCAGCTTTTTCCATAGCCTTTCGTTTATCTCGAATGATTTTTTCCTTTTGTTCGGGGGTAAGGTATTCCAAATCAGGTTCAGCGGCACGTATGGCCTCTTTTTCGAAGTGGTACGTGGAAACAGAGTTTTTGGCCAGGGCATTATCAAGACTTTTGTTTAAAGCCTTAGGAACCATATTATGTTCTTTGTTATATGCCATCTGTTTTTCCCGTCTGTAATTCGTTTCGTCTATGGTCTTTTGCATGCTCTCCGTAATGGTATCGGCGTACATGATGGCCTTACCGTTTAAATTTCGAGCGGCACGCCCTACGGTTTGGGTCAACGATCGGTTACTACGTAAAAAACCCTCTTTATCTGCATCCAAAATGGCCACCAATGATACTTCAGGCAAATCGAGGCCTTCCCTTAAAAGGTTGACTCCGACCAATACATCAAACAGTCCTTTCCGCAAATCTTGCATAATCTCAACACGTTCCAAAGTGTCTACATCGCTATGTATATATCGACAACGTATATCGATTCGCGTAAGGTATTTCACAAGTTCTTCGGCCATGCGTTTGGTTAGTGTGGTGACCAAAGTACGCTCATCAAGCTCTACCCTTTTCTGAATTTCCTCAATCAAATCATCGATTTGATTTAAACTTGGGCGTACTTCAATAATCGGGTCCAATAGTCCTGTTGGGCGAATCACCTGTTCTACATAGACTCCTTCGCTTAGTTGTAGCTCATACTCTGCCGGTGTGGCGCTCACATAGATTGCCTGATTTTGTAGTGCCTCAAATTCCTCAAACTTTAGGGGCCGGTTATCCAACGCAGCAGGAAGTCGAAATCCGTACTCCACTAAATTCTCTTTTCTCGAACGGTCTCCACCATACATGGCGTGTACCTGCGGTATGGTCACATGACTTTCATCTATGACCATGAGGTAATCGTTGGGAAAATAATCCAACAAACAGAAGGGTCGTGTTCCCGGTTTTCTTCCGTCGAGGTAGCGAGAATAGTTTTCGATTCCTGAACAGTAGCCCAATTCTCGAATCATTTCTAAATCAAAATTAGTTCGTTCTTCAAGTCTTTTGGCTTCCAAAGGCCTTCCAATTTCCTTGAAATAGTCTATTTGCTTGACCAGATCATCCTGTATTTCACGAATGGCATTTTGTAAAATATCCGGTGAGGTCACGAACATATTGGCAGGGTAAATATTTAGTGTGTCATAAATTTCTATCACCGTGTTGTTATGGGGATCTAAGGCCTCTATTTCTTCAATTTCATCGCCAAAAAAATGAACACGAAAGGCATGGTCGGCATAGCCGGGAAAAACATCAACAACATCTCCCTTAACCCTAAAGTTTCCGTTTTTAAAATCTGCGGTGGTCCTTGAGTATAGACTTTGTACCAGTTGGTGAAGAAATTTTGTCCGCGAAATAACTTGGTCTCTTTGAATGGTGATGACATTTTTTTGAAACTCAATCGGGTTACCTATACCATATAGGCATGAAACGGAGGCGACCACAAGAACGTCCCTTCGACCAGAAAGTAAAGATGATGTCGCACTGAGGCGTAGTTTTTCGATATCCTCATTTATTGACAGATCTTTTTCAATATAGGTGCCGCTGGTTGGAATGTAGGCTTCAGGTTGATAATAGTCGTAGTAGGACACAAAGTATTCAATAGCGTTATTTGGGAAAAATTGCTTAAACTCCGAATACAATTGGGCGGCAAGTGTCTTATTATGGGCCAAAACTAAAGTTGGGCGTTGCACTTCTGCAACTACATTGGCCACCGTAAATGTTTTTCCTGAGCCGGTCACCCCCAAAAGGGTTTGATGTTCATCCCCAGAAATAATACCGTCTGCCAATTGTTTGATAGCCTGTGGTTGATCTCCGGTGGGTTTAAAATCCGAAACGACATTAAACTTCATTTCGTAAAAGTAGTAAAGGCACTTATGAATTTATCGTTTTAAGGTGAAGTTTCCTTGAACTATATCACCATCATCATCAACAGCCCTAAACCAATATCCCCCTGCGGGCAATGGCCTACCATTGTAGGTGCCATCCCAGCCGGGTGAATTTTGGTTGATCTGCCGTAACAATTTACCATAGCGGTCATATATTTCAATGCTGGTGAGCACAATGGTTTCTCCTTCAACTGGCTGAATGAACTGCCAAAAGTCGTTGACGTTATCTCCGTTGGGCGTAAAGAATTTTGGAAACCCTTCAACGGTCAAGTCTTGTTCAAAAGTCTCTTCGACAATTCCACAGCCGTTTTTGTCCCTAACATATATGGTATGTGTTCCTGGAGTTACTGCCCTAAATATATTACTATCTTGATAGGGACCGTTGCTATCATCTATGGCATACTCGTAATTGCCACTACCTGAAATACTTACTGTAAAATTTAGGCCTAAGACATTATCATCGATGTTAATATTTTCAATAGTCGGAACTTCAGAAAAAATCACTTCAAATTCCAAAATTAATGGACATTCAATGACACTTCCAGGTTGTGATACCAGATTGTAGGCTTCAAGATAGTAGTTCCCACTTTCGTAGATACTTACCTCTGAACCTTCAGATAGCATATTATCTATACCTGTTTCATTAACCTTGAACCATCTGTATCCATCCGCACCAGTAGGGGCTGAAATTGTTTCAGGGGGTACGCCTTCACAAAATAAAAACAGATTTTGCAACTCTAATTCTGGAGATAGTGTTATAAACTGACCGGTATTGGGGTCTAAAAAGGGGCCACACCCCAAAAGTGTTGAGAAAGATTCTTGTCGACAACCAATGGCATCACCAGAGGCATTGAATGGAACAATTGTAATGAAGAAAGTACGGTTGGGTTCGAAGTTTATAACAAAAGTAGAATTTGAGCTAAACGTAGCGTTGTCAAGCACGTCAGCGGATGTTGGTGTTGTCCCAATCGTAACCCTATAGCCTATTGCTCCAGGAACGGGTGACCACTCTAATAAAGGTGTTAAGGGCACATCTATATCTCCATTCAATGGTTGTGTCAAAAAGGTACAACCTGGTAATGGCGCAAGTTCACGTGTACTAAAACTGAACTCCTGACAATTAGCAGCGGCGCCATTTTCGTTTCTCGGAATAATTTGAATATATATTGTGGTATTCTCTGGAAATTCGCCTGGAGGATTAAAACTTAATCCAGTTACATTAGTGTTTGAGATGTCTCCTAGACCAGGGTCTGTTCCAATAATAACGTCATAACTTGTGGCAGTAGGGGCGTAATCCCAAGAAATATTTGAAAAAACACTAACATCTGTAGCTTCATCAAGTGGGGTTCGTAGTTCAGTACAACCCGGAGGAGTTGTAACATCAGCAGTTGTAAAGGATTGCCCACCACATAATATATCAGTTTGTCCTTGAAAAAAATCTAAAATAATTGTTACAAAAATCTCCGTGTTTTCTGGAAGACCTTGTGAAGCTCTATATGTAGTAGCACTGCCTACGATAGCATCTTGTATATCACTTGCTCCGGGGGAGGTCCCTAATAAAATTCTATAACTCGGAATACCATCAATGGTCTCCCAAGTGATGTTTGCATCAACCGGAACATCCGTAGCTCCATTTAACGGCCGCAATAGATTGGGACAATCTTGACTAAACCCATACAAAACCAGGCAATGAGTAAGAAATTGGAGCAATTTTTTCATCATACAACATCCTCAGCCATTGTAAGATACTACAAATCGCGCTTTTTTAGGAGTAAGTAAGACAAATAGATAAAAATAGCGGTCCAAGCGATGACGATGAGAAACTCATACCAATGTACATGGTAATTTAATTCAATGGATTCCCCTACCTGGTCTGCAACAGTTTGTACTGCCTCCAACCTAGTTATGGGCTCTTTTATGAGATTGAACATGGCTTGAAGAGGAAAGAAACCCATTATCCATTCCGTCGTTTCCCCATCAAAGAGTTTCCATCGAATCAGTCCTCTTATAATACCTTCCAAAATCTGCCAAAGGATTAAAAAGCCGAGGGCAAAGGCCGAACGTTTTACCAAAATTCCGAGAAACAGACAAAAGGAGAAAAAACCGACCAATTTCACGAAGAATGCCAAAAGAAATTCAAGGTCAGACAATATGATGGATAGTTCGTTGTAGTCTGAATAAACTATGCCCAACAGCAATGAAACGATAAATACAAAAACGGTAGAGAGCACCGCAAAAGACAGTACTGTGAGAAATTTGGAAAGAATGAACTCCTTTTTGGAAAGTCCATCAATCAGGTTCTGTTTTATGGTTTTATTGCTGTACTCGTTTGCCATCATCGAAACGATAACAATGGCGAGAAATAGTTTAAAAAATGCGGTAACGAAGGTGTTAAAATGCCAGATATAAGGAAAGTTGAATATACCGACCTCGGCCAAATGAAATTTTACAGGGCCGATATCAAATTTTATTGCTGCAATCAGCGCGATAGAGGTCAAAATAATAAAGTAGGAAATGATCAATACCTTACTGGCCCTATTGTTCCAAAGCTTTATAAATTCTATTTGAAGTAATCTACCCATGGTCTACGCGTTTTTGGTTAAGGTTAAAAATTGCTCCTCAAGACTTTCTCGTCGCTTCACTAAGTGGGATAGTACAACGCCTTTCTCAAATAATAATTTGTTGAGATCATCAGCACTCATCTCTTCTTTTAAATAAGCTGTAATGGTCATATTGTCATCAACAATATTTCCAAAACTGGCATGATTGGAAAGTAGCTTTTTTAGTTTATCGATTTCATTGGTCCGTAGTTCAAAAAAACCGTGGCTGGCCAACATTCTATCTACGGCCCCTGCGTATAATTTCTCTCCTTTTCTTAAGATGACTACGTGTGAACATACCTTTTCCACCTCGTCCAAAAGATGAGAAGCCAACAAAATGGTCGTACCCTGTGCAGCAATTTTTTTGATGATTTCACGAATTTGGTGAATTCCAGCAGGATCTAGACCATTGGTCGGTTCGTCTAAAATTAAAATCTCTGGATCATTGAGCAGGGCAGAAGCAATGGCCAAACGCTGTTTCATCCCCAAAGAATAGGTTTTGAACTTACTGTCTTTTCGTTCAAGAAGCCCTACTAATTCCAATTTTTCAAGAATTTTATTTTCAGGTACTTCTTTTATTTTACAAACGAGTTTCAGGTTTTTTTCGGCCGACATGTACGGATAAAAGTTAGGGCGTTCGATAATGGCCCCCACTTTTTTTAGTGCGTCGTGAGTTGATGTGGTACCATCGAACCAACTGAATTCTCCGGAGGTTCTATTGACGACATTAAGAATAATGCCAAGGGTAGTGGATTTACCGCTACCATTAGGTCCTAGAATACCATATACATTTCCTTTTTCAATGGTAAAGGATAAGTCTTTAACAGCGGTTAAGTATCCAAATTTTTTAGTAAGGTTGGATACGGTTAAAATAGTTTTCAAGCGAAGTTTCGTTATAGGTTGATGCTCACTAGACGAGCAATCGCATGAAATGTTACAAACCTTAGGAAGAAACCAAAAAACAGGGTACTTTTCTTAGTTTCGATTGATTCGATACGTAATTCTTCTGTTGGTAATTATCGTCGTTGGCCTAATCATATTCACCGTTACGTTAACACTTGGATTGTCGGGGGTAATATTTAAATCTGTCTGGTCTTGCGCATTGGTAACGGTGTTCGTGTAGGTCTCTGAAACTGAATAGACATTGGTCATTACGGCTCGTGCGGTAATTTGCATCGTTTCCAATTGACCGGGATTTAAACTTCCTACATTCCAATTGGGGTAGAAAAACGAACCTGTCGTTATTGTATTTGAAATAAATTCAAGTCCTGTAGGTAAAACATCTGTTACCACTAAATTGGTTACGGGATTATCCCAAAAATTTTCAACAGTAATGGTGAAATTTATAATCGTACCGTCCGATACATTGCTGAGGTCGACTGTTTTGTTCAAGACGATATCAGGGTTACAATTGTATACGGCAATTGAATTGGAGTCGTAGGTACAGGGCCCTCGGGTCACCCGTAGATAGTAGTCTCCAGCTGCTGTAGCTGTATATGAGGAAGAGGTCGCCCCGGGTAGTAATGTGCCGTCATTAAACCACTGATAATTGTCAAATGTTTCGCCACTCGAAATTTCCAAAACAGCACCTGGTAAGCAATTGTTTCCTGTTATCTGTAAATCTATATCAGGTACGGTATCGAAACCAGAGTAATAGCCTGCAACACCTCTTGCCCCATTAAATCCAAAGAATCCAACAGCAATTGGTCCGGTCGATATTACGCTCACATTCCCTGTTAGATTGGGAAGGTAAAACGTTTTCCAGTCCGCTGTTCCAGTAACGGTTGCCGAAGGCGGTAAAGTAACCGTACCGCTACCGTCTGTGACCGTGATATTACTATCGGGGGTTGTGGTGGCTGCGATTATAGTTACCCCGCCATTAATGGTTACCCCCGCCGCATCGGTTATATTAGGAATATTGTTCATTGAGTCCGGCAAAAGACAGTTCACGGGTGCTACAAAATTCAATCCTTGGGTATAGGCTTGCGTAGATCCTCCCATACATTGGTAGGCATAAACGTCTTTAGAGGTTTCCAAATACATATTTGCCCCAACGGTGTTTGAAGAGTAATTACTACTGGGGACTTCAAAAAACTCTCCTTCGTTTATCGTTGCTATGGGCGTTGCTGAACCGTTTACGAAAATCTGCGTGTTATTTTCTGTTGCAATGATCAGTGGAAATTCTGTCCAGCCATTACTATTTCCGTTACCTCTTACGAATACATATTCTTTTCCCAGTCTGTTTTCGGGCACGGGTTGGTCAATACCGGCATCCCGATTCGAAGAGCCGGCTTGACGACCATAATTTAGGGAACCATTGCTAATAACGATATCTTTATCGGCCTCTATGGAAGCTCCGATCCAACCCCTTTCATGGGCAAGAGTAGGGGAGGTACCGATGTAGGTTTCATAAACAAATGATTCGTTTGCGTCTAATATTATTGTATGGGAATCGGCCGTGATGCCGGCGCGATCGCTTCCTACCCGAAACTCACAGTTTGGATCATAACCAGAGAGGGTTATGGTCGTATTATCTTCAGTTGCCATAATCCCCAGGGTATTGGATTTAGAGTTCTCTGAACCTAAATTAGGAACGCCTCCCCATTTAAAACTTTGGCCTAGGGCAACCCTTCCTTTTGATGTTAACGAGGCCCCTTGGGAATTAGAATTACCGCGATAGTTCACATAGAAATTATTTCCTCCTGGAGCTTCAAAACGTAAACCACTATTGGTTAATATTACTCCGGTATTGCTATCATTCACAAGGGTAATGTTGTTATTCCCATCGGCAAGTGTATAAACAGCCGGACTTACATTAGAAACTGAGAATGTTGCGATAGGGGTTGTATTTGTTCCTCGGTAGGCGTTTACGGTGAAAGCTGTCGTTTCCGGAGTGGAAAGGTAGATTGCTTGATCTCTAATAGCTGCATTGTTAGCACCTTGTCGAAGGGGTGGTAAATAGTGTAAATCACTTAATTGTGAAAAACCAATTGAACTACTTAAAAGTAAAAAGAGTAGAAAAAATTGTTTCATTTAGACTTAGCACTAGAACTACTACCTATGCTAATTTACCTACAACAAACACCAAAGTGTAAAGTTTGTTGCAAAGCCCTCATATTCTGTGGTATGTTCCTCAAAATATAACACCAGCCATTGAATCAATTGCAATAGCCGGTGCTCTAGTACTGTTTCTTAGGAGTTTATCTATATAAGGTGAAGTGACCTATAAACTCCCGTTCATCCTCAATACCATTTAGTTTGATAATATACCAGTAATCACCTGTTGGTAAGTCGCTTAAATTGTACTGACCGTCCCAATCGTCTTCGTTCCCCCTGAATTGGTATAGTGTTCTACCATATCTATCATAGATTTTGATAAAGATGTTATCATACTGTTCAATATTTCTGGGAGCCCAACTATCGTTCACCCCATCACCATCAGGAGAGAAGAAATTTGGTATTTCGATATCGATGAATTCAATAAATATAGTGCTTGAAACAATACAACCATTTTCATCGGTAACGCTGATGGTGTAGGTAGCGGTTTCCGTAATGTAGAATATTGCATCATTCGTCGGAGTGCCATTATTTATGGTATAGTTGTAATTTCCTGTTCCCCCTGTAGCAAGAGCTGAAATCGTATTGATATTGCTTTCGGTCAATTGCAGGCTTAATGGCTCGTACTCAGTGATACTGAAATTGTAGGTGTTGGCACAACCATTGCTGTGCAAAACGGTAATGGAACGATCTCCACCTGAAAGGCCTTCAAAGATGCCATCAATTACCATTTCATTTGGATCGCTGGTATCCAATCCATACAAAACATCCGAAGCGACGGACGGGTCTTCAAACGCTATGCTGACCCTATTGGTTGTAATGCCATCTTCGCAGATATACTCCACTATTGCTTCGCCAGCTAGATTGACCCCAGAATCAACTTCAAAGACTTGAGTGGTTTCACATCCATTGGCATCCCTAACAAATAGTACATGGGTGCCACTGGCTAAATCAGCATACTGCAACACGTCTTGGCTAAAGTCAGCGTCTGCGTTACTGTCCAAACTTGTAAAATAAGGCGCTGTACCCCCGATAACTTCTATGGTTACTGTACCGTCTTCACTTTCAAAACAGATTTCATCGGTTATCGTTATTGAATTTATAACTACTGGATCAGGTGCAATCAACTCGAACTCCACTATTTCAAAACAACCGTTACCATCTTGAATGATTACCGTATAATTTCCTTCTTCCAGTTCATCGAAGCTATTTTCATCATCGAACTGATTCAAGTTTGGTGAAATGGCGAACTGGTAGTTACCTGTACCTCCCTGAACATCCAACGAAATGGCACCATCCGTAGAATCAGAACAACTAATTTCCGTTATTGTCGGAACCACAACCAATGGTGATGGTTCATCTATTTGAATAGCACTGGAAATGGTTTCACAATCTCCGCTTTGTACCCTTACATAATAGGTGCCCATTGGTAAATCGGCAAATGTTCCGTTTGTTTGATTTGGTCGTACCTCGTCGGTTGTTGTGATATCCGTGAACAAAGCATATTGATAATTTCCAAGGCCACCATCGGCATCAGCGTCAATTAGGGCAGTAGCTTCCCCGTTACAATTAATAATAGCAGCAGATGAATCAATATCCAAGGTTAATGTAGCAACGGCTTCTACGCCAATTTTATTGGAGATACTGGACACACAATTATCATTATCCCTAATATAATACTGATAGTCGCCTGCAGCCGCATTAGTGAACAAATGGGTGTCTGAGGTGATGGTTTCGTTCATGGTATTGAAGTTAACACCATCGGTGCTCCATTGATAAGGACCTGTTCCTCCTGATGCGACCAATAACAGTTCAGCACCCAGCTGACAGCTCATGGGCCTGTTGGTAACGAGTAGGGCTTCAACTTCTGAAGGTGCTATGATATCTTCATCAAAACTTTCAGTGCAATCCATGTCATCAGTTACGGTCACCGTGTAGAACCCTGCACCTAAATTGTTAAATGTTGATATTGTTTGGGAGGTAGATGTGCTGAGCAAAGTTGTTCTTGAAGCGTCGCTATACGTCTGCAAAACATAGCGATAGTTTGTCGTTACGTTTCTAGGATTTACTGTCACTGTGATGGAAGCATCGGTATCCCCTTCACATACGAGGGGTACACTCGAAATACTTCCGGTAATTGGGTCGGGTAATACCAAATCGAAATGATTAGTAAATACCGCTGGACAACCTCTGGCATCCGTTACTGTAACGGTATATTGATCTGCCGACAGCGACTCAAATAGATGCGCATTTACATTAGAAACGATGACCGGAACTCCGGTACTCGTTGGGGTTAGTTCAATCGTATATGGTGCTTCCCCGCCTGTTGGTGCAATTAGGGCAGATCCTTGACCATTGGTACAACCGACATCGGTTAAAGCAACTGGATCTAAACCAATTGGGGCAGGAGGGGTGGTAATAGTAAATGCCCTATCTTGGAAACACTCAGGGAAGGCCACTTGTGTCACTCTGATAATATAACTTCCCGCTGCAACGGGTATATTGGAAATTGTTCCTGAACCAGTTTGTGTACCATTATCATCAACTCGCGTGGTTGGGGTCAAATCATCATTTAATACCTCCCAGTTATAATCCCCGATATAAGTAGCATCAGTAATGGTCAGATCAATGCTGCCATCATCTCCAAAGCAAACCGCATTGACAGGATTGTTCACGACAACGTCAAAGGTATTGGGGTTGGTTACCGTATGCTCCACAAATACCTCACAATTGGTATTCACGTTTAGAACACCAAATGTATAAGTTCCAGGAGTCAAATCATTGAATGCGTTGTCGCCTAAAGGCCCAAAGGTAGTCGCCGGCAACTGCCTAAATCTGTAATTGTTGGGGTCGGTGGCCAGACTGGTCAAACTACTTGCAATATCAATACTAATGTCCTCACCAGTGCTTGTACAACTTAGTGGGTCGATTATATTGATGGTTGGGGTGCCCAAAATATCAAAGGGTGCTATAGTCGCTGTGGTGGTTCCAAAACAACCTTGATCATCGTAGACATTTATGGTATAAACCCCACCGTTGAAATCGGTTTCGATGTATGTGCTACTGGTACCAGATTGTACTGTATTTGGAGTTTCAACCGCTACAGTGTTGGGGTCATCCTCTTCAATAAATTCATAACGTATAAAGTTTGCACTTCCGCCAGAAACACCACTAATTGTGATGGACGCATTGTCAGCATTGTTACCACTTGCACAACCAAATTGTGCAATTGAAGGAGCGGGCACATTAATTGATGCTGGCTCGTTGATCGTTATGGCCGTGCTGTTTACTGAACAATTATTGGTTGCTGCAACACCTGTTACGGTAACAATATATCCAGCTCCTGTTGTGGGTACAAGACCCGTAAAAGTTGCTGAGTTTCCAGTTGTACTAGTAGGGGCAATACTGGTTATCGCTCCATCTATAGAAGTGATTTCAAATGTGTAGGGTGCTGCGGCACCATTACTTGTTGAAATGATAATACTTCCATCGTTAGCTCCTAAACAGGTGACGTCAGAAACAATGATTGCTGAATCGATTACCGGTTCGATCCTATCAGGTACATTAATTGTGAATGTTCGGTTGCAACTTGCGTTGTCTGGGGTTGACGTGTCGTAAATTGTAACGGTGTAATCACCTGCTAAAGGGGCACTATAATCGAAATTATTTGAAGGAACCACACCTCGGGCAACAGCAGGTGCCCCAGCGGTATTCGAAATACTATATTCATAGTTTCCAGAACCATCCAGTATATCGATGTTTATCGTAGCTTCAGGCGAACCGGTGCAATCCAATAATTTGGTCAATACTGTATTGGCCGATAAAACAGGATTGACAACAAAACCACTTTCGATTGCCATACAGCCGTTTCCGTCCATGACATAAATATCGTAGCTCGCTGGGGTAACATTGGTAAAAACACCGGCATTATCTTCAAATGTTGTAGGAACAGGACTTCCGTTCGGTACCATTGCGTATCTAAGGTTTCCTGCGGCAGAGGCACCTACCGCGGTAACGGTGATAGGGGCAGCGCAGTTGTCTTGGGAAACGCCTAAAGTTGGGTTTGGAGATAGGCTCAATGATACTGAGTTTGTTACAAATGAACAACCATATTGGTCAAATAGGGTTACCGTGTAGTTTCCTGCAGGGGAATTTACTGGAATCTCTACGGGGTTGTCCAATGTTCCAGTCAAAGAAAACCCTGAAGGGCCCGCAACGTCATAGCTGTATGGAGCTCCTCCACCGCCGGTTATACCTGTTATGGAAATTAAGCCAGGTAGGTTACAAGAGATATCCCTGGTCGCTGTGGCCGTAGCACTTAATGGTGCCAATTCAGGTACATAGGCATTTTCACTGGATCCTCTACAAGCGTCTACATTGCTACCATCCACTTGAATGACGTCGATATAATATTCGCCTTCATCCAGTGACACTGTAGTTGAAATGGTACTACTATAAGGCACAATTCCTAAGCTTGTTTCGATTGGGGTGGTATTGCCCAGTTCATATATTTCCCAACGCATATTTGGATAGGAGGTCGTAGGATTCAGGTTAAAGGTTATACTGCCATTGGCTGCACCATCGCAGGTCGGTGTTATGTCAGGTGAGATGATAATCGGCAAACCAATACCAGGAATATCATTCACGTTAACATTACTTTGTCTAATACATCCTGCACCATCCCTTACGTAGAAAACATATGTTCTTCCCGGAACAAGTAGTGGAACTTCTGGATATTGCGGGGTTGTAGGGTTAATATTTACGAACGTATGTGGTGTGCCACTAGGTACGTTGTTTACCCATACGTTGGGATCGGTTATAAATGTACTGAAGTTTGCCGGGTCATCGGTATAGGTATAATCGTAACCACTGGTACCATCACCCTCGCTTCCTTCAACCGTAACCTGTAAATCGTTACAGCCTACTATTACTGCAGATAAGGTGATATCCAAATCATCAAGAGGGAAAGGAATGATATATCGATCGAAGTCCCTTTGGCAGATGGTGCCACTCGCAAGGGTCACCCGTATTGAAGGAAATACTTCCGTTCCCGAAAATGTTGGATTGGCTACTGTACCGCGCAGTTCATCAGATGTTTGCCATGTAGCACCTCCGTCATTACTGTATTCAACGGTACCCGCTGGTGTAACAACATTGTCAAACTCAAAACCAAAATCACTCTCCACGGTACTTGCGCAAGCTGCTGGTAAAATAGGAACAATGTCTGCGGTTATCTCTAAAGCATTATTGATGGTTTCTGTTGTTGAGGTTTGGGAACATCCGTTTGCATCCGTGATTGTTACTTGATAGTCTCCTACCCCGATACCATTATAAGTTAAGGTTGTTGTTGTCACATTGGTGTTGCCCCTACCATAATCAATGCCATCTGCAGGTGATAAATCTGTAAGGGTATAGGTGTATGGAGCGGTACCTCCCGTAATGGCTATTGCGACGGACCCCAGGCCATTGAAACATTCAGGGTCGGTTGGGGTCGCCACAACAGATAAAGCCGTAACCGGGGTTAAAATAATATCTTCTTCTAAATACGTACAAATGGCAGGTGAACCATTGTTGTCTTGAACATAAACATCATAACCTCCCGGGTTCGCTATTGCATCGGCTGTATTTACTGTTAAGGTGTTGGTTGTGCTGTACAATCCTGTTGGACTGGTATTCGCAGGTACAATGGCGTAAAGTAACGTACCATTTCCTCCGGTGGCATTGATGGTAATCACACCATCATTACAAGCACTTAATGGTGTTACGTCAACATCAACGACCAGTTGTGGTTGTATCACGACAGTTTGGGTGTTAGGTGCCGTAGGGCATCCTAACTGATCTCTAACCTCAATATCATAGTTTCCAGCGGCAAGACCTGTAAATGCATGGCTTGTTGCCGAGCTAGGGGAAGGGGTAACCCATGGGCCACCATCAAGCCTAAATTCATAGTTTCCATTTCCTGAGGTAACATTGACCAAAATACTACCATCATTACTACCAGAGTAACATGCTGTTGGCGTAGTACTAAATACAAGATTGGCAGGTGGTGTTATGGTCACTGCATTTGCCAAGGGCAATAATACCTCACAAGCATTATCATCTATTACCCTTATCAAGTAGGTACCATCAAGGACATTTGTAAATATTGTGTTGGTTTGGTACGCTCTAATTATCGTTCCGCCGGTATCTTCCAATTGATATTCATAGGAAGGATTACCTCCAGTAGCTGAAGCTTCGAGGGTTCCACCTGAATTGAAACAGGTGTAATCAACAATTTGTGCCAACGCCGGTACAATTGCCGTGGGTTCCGTTAGGGTCACAGAAATGGAAGTCGAGCAAGATGTATCATCTACCTTTCTTACTTGAACGGTATAACTACCATCCGCCAAATTCGATGGCGTTGTAACGGGAGATGTTGTTTCTGTGGTCCAAGTAGTACCATCAAATGAGTACTCAAAACCTACTCCTGCGGTGAAGTTGGATACCTCAAAACGAATAAAACCATCCGAAGCGGCATTACAACTTGGGTCTGTGCTTCCCAAGAGTTGCGCCCCGAAAGCTTGGTCTGATTCCACAACGACAGACAAGTCTTGTGATGTAGGACACACTTCCGGTATTTGAAAAGCCGTGATGTCATCCAATATCAAGTCATTTCCGTCATTACTGTTTACGTTGTTTCTGAAAACGATATCGATATCAGTATTTGTCCCTGGATTGAAGGTAATGGTGCGTTCATGCCAGTCTGTATCGCTGGTGTTTTTTGGAATTTCTGTAAATGTATTGGTTGGGTCAGATGCCACCACACTGTGAATAATGGTGCCCGTGTTATCTAATATTTCAATCAATACTTCAGGGTTGTTACCCGCGCTACCTAAATTCATTAAGTTATAGGCCCAAAAAGAAAGGGTAATATCTTCATTTGGAAGTACTTCAACATTTTCACGTGTCCATAGAACCGAGTTGAGCACCGGACTTCCAGTATCGGAGAAAGTACTGACATCAATGGCTAAAAACCTACCATCGGTTAGGCCGGTGTGGTCTTGTGGGCTGGTCAAGAATGATACGGGATTGGTGACAAAGTTGGTTACGGTGTATTCCCCATTCACCAAAATTCCAGCTGGTCCGCGATTACAAGGACTTAATGATCCGTCTTGTGGTTCATAGCAATAATCTGCACCTATCTCCCCAATCTGGGTTTCAGGACCAGCTCCAAAATTTTCAAAGAACAAAGTCGTCTGGTCAGGCGTGATACTACTTGAGTATCCTACACTTACAGTTTGATTACCTGAGGTCACATTAGTAAAGACATTGTTGTCTTCTGGCGTGTTGGGCGTTCCGTTCAAACGATAGGTATAATCAAAATCAGTTGTATTGGTTGTGGAAATGGTAATGGTTCCCAAACCAGCACAATCATAATCTACTGCATAGGAGAGTGTGGGGTCCAAAACAGGAGTTGGAACGGTAATATCCATAGGATATACGCATCCCAGTGCATCTTCAACGAACAAGGAGTATGTCCCCGGTGATAGGTTTCTTTCGTTTAATGTTCCAAAACTAGCACCGCCATCAAAACTATAGGTATAGGGTTGTTGCCCACCATTGGCATTCAAAATTTTAACCAACGCACCCGCCGGATTGCAGGAAGCATCTTCAACAATGGCTGCTGAAGCGGTTAACCTGAAAGGTTGGTCAATTTCATAGTCTAACGTTTCTATACATCTGGAAGTTGGTGTACCACTTGAGTCCATCACCGTAATCGTATAAAAACCAGCGGATTGGTTTACAAACGTATTTGCGGTTTGAAAATTGGTGCCGTCTAGGCTATACTGATAAGGTGCTGTTCCCCCAGTGACTGTAATGGTCAGGGTCGAGGTAGCTGAATCAGCACAGACGATATCTGTGTGAGAGGCTGAGATTGAAGGGCTTCCCAAATAATCAATTGTTACAGGGTTCGATATGGCAGAACATGCATTGGGGTCATTGGCATCAAAGACCACGAATTCATAGGTGCCTGCATCAGCAATATCCGTATATGTAAAGTTATTTGTGGTTTGAATAAGAGCTGGAGGAATATCTGAGATAGCTGGTGGGTCGGTATACAAATCTGAACCGTTTATGCTCCACACAGCCATATAGTAATCAGGATTTGGATTCCCGCCATCTGGTGTCAGGGTTATTACTCCGGGATTACAAGTGATATTGTCTGTAGTTACAGCGTTCAGGGTCAATTCTGGAACTTCGGGCACCGTAATATTCTGCCTATCAAAGCAACCGTCATCCGTTGTTGTAATAACAATGTAGTCACCAGGGTTGACGTCAACAAAGGTGTAGGTATTATTCGATGAAGCAACGTTGTTGTCTACAAAACTGCCGTCACCACCATTGCTTCCATCATCTAAACGAAGCTCATAACTATAGTTTGGCAAGACATTTAAGGCCTGAATTTCAATGGCCCCCAAAGCACCGCACTCGGCAGCAACAGCATTGGTATTTACAACATAGTTTCTTTCGCTGATACCAATGTCTTCTGTTTCAAAAATACAGCCTCCCACTATAGGATCCCCGGTAACAGGATTCAGCTGTGTGATTTGAACATAATATGAACCACTGGTTGTGATATCAAAGTTTGGTCCGTTGTCAGCAGAAAACGGAACAACGATATTGTCGTTTGAAGCGTCCATCAACTGAAAGCCATATCCTGAAGCGATATTACTAATTCGAATGTTTCCTGGGGTACCGCAGATAATGTCTGTCGGTGTTTCCACATCAAAATCCAACGTGTTTTTGAATACATTAAAGTAGAAACGACTAAAGCATCCGTTAAGATAGTTGATTACTACACGGTATTCCCCACTATCAGTAATGGTATAATTGTCTTGTACGGCCAAATCGGTCCAACCACAACTACTATGGGTGTTGGGACAATCATCACCTGGGTCTGGTGCACTAGGGTCGCAACTTCCCAATTCTTGCCATACGATACTCTGTGCATCGGTTATACCCAATTGAATCAGGGCCTCATCGTTTTCCCCGCATAAAAATATTTTGGGTAAAAACTCACCGTTGTTACCACATTGAACAATTTCTCCTTGTAAATCATTATTGGGATTGGCATCTGTATTGACTTGATTAAAGAAATCAATAATAGGATTAGTTTGTGTAGTACCAAATCGCTCAACGGTAATCAATTCTGTCATGTCTGCACAACCGGACGCCCCAGATTTCTCAACAATGTAATTCCCAATATTTGTAATCAATAACGTACTTGGATCACCATCAGGGTCACCATCATTGATAGGAGTTTCGGTACCATCAATTTGTCCATTGCCATTGGTATCCAAAGCCCAAGTATAGGTGGTAAATCCGGCACCTGCCGTTAAAATGGCATCATCACCACAAAGTTGTACAGTGCGTGCTTCACTGCAGTTTGCCAAGTCTCCCGAGATAGAATTAGTGGCTACCTCAGGTACTGTGGTACATGGAAAATTAGCAGAACCAGGCTCATCGGTAAAAATCGTTGGGTTGGTTACTCCTTGAAAAGTGGCGTATGCCTGATTTATCAATGTATCCGAACAAGCGCTGACAAATTCAGAGCAGTTTGCTGAAAGGGTTACCAAAATTCTAATGGTATATTCTGGGTCGCCCACTTGAACCAAATCATCTGGAATGGTAAAAATAATTTCATTGGTTGTGGGATTAAGTGATGTATTGGTTACCAAGGGTGCATCAGTGATATCTATTCCATCAAGGGATACATTGTCTGGAAGAATATTTCTAATGGTAAAATTTGTAGCATTGTCGTTGCCTGTATTTTGAAAAGTGAGTACATATTGAAAACTCGTTCCTAGGCTGATAGCCTGTCCATTCAATGGGGCCCCTCCTAAGTCCTGGGACGTATTGCCCATAAGAATTTCAGGAGCAAGTACTTCTATGTAGGATGCTGCATTTACAGTACCGTCTGCAGGATCCACGACGGGTACTCCAGTACCATATTCACCACCATCACCACCATCGGCATTGTTGTTTTTATAAAATTCATTGGCGTCACTACAGCCATCACCATCGCTATCCAAATCCAAATGGTTGGGAATGCCGTCATTATCCGTATCACAGCCTGCTGTCAGTAATACTCCACGCATGTTTGTTGGACCATTAACATCTTGGTCTATAGTTATCGTGTTATTTCCTGCGGTATTCCAACTAATTACAGATGGTGGTGTGTCTAGTGTCATGGGCTCCAAAGGTCCATTAGTCGACCTTGTTCCAAAGATTTGAAACGCTCCTGCCTGATCAATAACAACTCGAAGAACTGGGGTGCCATTGGTACCGCTTACAGTCCAGATATCAGGGTTTCCACCTTCCCCATAGGTAGTACCATCTGCAAATCGGGCAAAATTTCCTGGGGCACCCAATTGAAATTGTACCTCTCCGGCAATGTCAGTACCATTAATGTTGAGGTTAAATGAATTGTCAATACTAAATATATCAAGTACGAGATAGTTATCTACACTTACCAATGCACTGTTATGAGAATCGCCACTGGCAATATTGAACCCTAAGGTTTCACATTCATCCTCATCATATATACCATCGTTATCATCATCTAAATCGGTGATGTCACGAATTCCATCATTATCCGAATCGTTATGAACGGTTATTAATGCTGTAGGGTTATCTGGAGTTGTATTGGTATCGGTCTGGTCTTGTGTATGGGTTACGCTATTGACCAAACTTAATAATGGCAAAATGTTTATTTCATCGCCTCTAACGGTAAGCTCAAGCTGTGCAACTTCACCACCATCTAAAGTTCCTATGTTCCAGGTATTTCCGCTCCAGGTCCCATCAATGGTAAAGGCGTTTTCAAGTGTTAGTCCTGTCGGAATATTATCGGTGACCTGAAGATTGGTCAATGGGCCCACGCCATTGTTTCGTATGCGAATGGTGAAAGTTGCCGTTTCACCTTCCATAATATCGTTATTATCGACAGTCTTGTTTACAACAATATCGGGATCGCAATATAAGGCTTGAATAACGTTACTATCATAAGTACACGGTCCTTTAGTACCGCGAACATAATAGTCACCGGCAATAACTGGGGCAAAGTTTACACCGTTTGCTCCAGGAATCAAATCTCCATCCCTATACCATTGATAGGCATCAAAACTCTCCGTGGCTTCAAAGATTTCGGATCCAACAAAACACCCTGTTCCTCCACGAATTTCAAGTACCACTTCAGGTACGGTATCAAATCCTGAAAAGTAACCGGCCACACCTCTTGCACCATTGAATCCAAAAAATCCAATTGCCATAGGACCAGTGGATTGAACACTGACATTGCCATTCAAATTGGGAACGTAAAAAGTCTTCCAGTCTGCAGAACCCGCTACGGGGTTTGAGGCAGGCAAAGTTACCGGACCATTACTATCTGTAATAATGATATTTGCATCTGGAGTATTAACGGCCGCAATAATCGTCATACCCCCAGTTACGGTTAGGCCAGCCATATCACGTATGTTAGGAATGTTGTCCATTACATCTGGCAACAAACAATTCACTGGTGCCACAAAATTCAATCCTTGTGTGTATACTTGGCTCGCACCGGCCATACATTGATAGGCATAGACATTTTTTGAGGTTCGTACAAACATATTCGCCCCCACGGTATTTGAAGAAAAGTTACTACTCGGTATCTCAAAGAAATCACCGGTATTAAGGGTTGCTATTGGTGCAGGGCTACCGTTCACAAAAACCTGTGTGTTGTCTTCTATGGCAATCACCAATGGAAACTCCGTCCAACCATTGGTATTACCGTTGCCGCGTACAAAAACATAATCCTTACCTAAACGATTTTCAGGTACGGGCTGATCAATACCAGCATCGCGGTTGCCCGCTCCAGCCTGTCTACCAAAATTGATGGAACCATTGCTGATTACAATATCTTTATCTGATTCTAGCGAAGCACCAATCCAACCATCGATATGAGATGGGAAGTTTCTGGTACCTACATAGTTTTCAAATACAAAAGACTCATTGGCATCTAAAGTTATGGTGTAGGTGTTGGCAGTGATGGCGTCTGCGTTATTTCCTATTCTAAACGTACAATCAGGATGATAGCCAAAAAGGGTTATGGTCGTATTGTCTTCGGTGGCCATGATACCAAGCGTATTCGATTTTGAACTATGAGCCCCCAAATTGGGAACCCCGCCCCATTTAAAGTTGGTACCAAGGGCTTGTCTACCTTTTGCGGTCAGCGATGCTGCTTGTGCACTGGAATTACCTCGATAATTAACATAAAAGCGATTGCCACTGGGTGATTCAAAGCGAAGACCGGCGTTATTGAGCACAACACCAGTATTTGTGTTGTTCACCAGTGTAATATTATTGTCTCCATTGGTCAGTCCTTGACCTGCGTCGATTACAGCTGGTGTTGTATTGTTAATGTTGTAAGTTCTCCATGGTGTGGCATTCGTACCTCGATAAACATTCACGGTGAATGTTGTTGGCTCAGGCGTAGAGAGATAAATGGCCTGTTCTCTGATACCAGCATTATTTTGACCTTGTTTCAGTGGTGGTAAGTAATGCAAATCACTAAGCTGTGCCTGAGTTAATTGCCCAAAAAGGGAAATAAATATGAGGCAAAGAGTGAGTTTTAAAATAGATGGTTGCTGTAAGAATTTGGTATGCATGTTGCTAGGAAATATGAGTCCTTACTACGAAAAAAACACCTTTACACGGTATACACAGATAATTGTTGCCAACCTAACGTATTAAGTTGCTAACTGTAAAATTGGCGTTGTAGACGATTTTTTTCTCGGAAAGTTCAAGAAATAAAAGGATTACAAGCAATTTGTATCTTTCACATACGAACTATTGGGAAGTATGGCTGAAGAAAAGTTGATGTCAAAAAAAAAACCTGCCTATCCGGTCGGTGAAAAATTAGATGGGTATTTGGAGCGTTACAATCGCAAAATAGAGATACCTATTTTTTATGATGATTTATTGAGATTTTCTGGCTCTATTGCCGTTGAGGATGACGATGGGGAAGATACATTATGGGTTAGGGTCTATTATAATGATTTTGATCGAGAAGAGATCGACCTTAGTCTAAAAAAAGTATATTCTATTTTACATTCTGACGGTAGTAATCGTATTCTGGAATATCTAAATGTCGATGCAGTAGATTTTTGCACTTTTGGCAATTCAAAACCGTTTCGAATAAAGGTGCGTAATATTCTCAATGATAATTACACCTATTTTTATGTAAAAAAGACCGATGCTTCAAGGATTTACGGTTTGGAACTTGAGCATATGCTCTCACCCTATAACCTGAATTTTTTGGTGCATCAAGACACTTTGATAGAAGAGCATATTGCCGGAATTCCAGGAGATGTTTTTATCAAAGATTTTTTACCGACATTGTCCAAACCTGAAAAGTCGCAATTGGCAAAAGAGTTCGTCAAGTTCAATGAGCGTTGTATGATTCGATTGTTGGGTGATATGCGATCTTATAATTATGTTATTGTACCCGTGCATGATTTTGACCATGTAATCTATAAAATTCGGGCCATAGACTTTGACCAACAGTCTTTTGAGGGGAAATTGAAAGTCTATCGCCCACAGTTTTTCAAAGAGAATTTTCTGATGGTGGAGTTGGTCCGCAGCCTTTTGCAAAAAAACTCGGTGGACCAATACAAAATTGAAGAACGTTCTATTGTAGCGAAGCGGATATTGAGTTCAGGAAACCGTATCAAAAAATTGGCAGAAATTGTTAAGGCCGATTCCATTTCTTTGGTTGAGAATATTGAACGTCTCAAAAATGAAATTTATGACCTTACCCTTGATGCAGACTTTATAAAAAGTACCAATATGGTGCAAATCTTGGCCTTAGCCTTAGATTTTGTAAAGCGTAACTACCAAGATGTTAGTATGAAGCAGATTATTGAGAAGAAGTTTTAATTTTTATTAGCTGCTAGGCGTTAAGATTTAATGCTATATATTGATGGTCAGCTCTTTTGTTCTTTGTTAAAATAAACTAGATAATAGTACATCTGACGTTCTTCGTCACAACCTTTTTCAACGAATTTTTCTGCGCTTTCAGGGTTGATAAAATCCATTTTGATTTGGATATTGGTATCGAGATTAATAACGTTCTTAATTTTTTTTCGAACGTCGGAAACCGCTTTGTTGGCAATGTCGAAATTAGAAACGTCTTCAATGCTATACTTGGGCCCTTTTTCTACTTTGTAGTGTTTAAATTCTGGGATGAGCTCTGGGTTGTCCATAACCTCATTTAAAAAAGATGATTCTTCAAAAGCATCATTTTTTGCGAAGTGATTTACGGCTCTGTTCATAAAAAGTACCTCTTGCTGTTTATCCTCAGCAGGAAGTACTACATCTTTGGCAAAACCTTGGCAGAACTTAAGATAATTCTTAGTGTAAAAATTCTCATCTGTCAAAGGTTCGACACTCAAAAAGTGCTCTAACCAATATTTGGTGTCATATCGATTACTGTCCACCGATAAGAGTTTGTAGCCATTCTCCTTTTCTGCATTGAAAATGATACACCCTTTATCCAATTTATTGATATTGATGCCGTGTCGAACCAAAATTTCGAGATTTTTTGATTGTTCTTCAAACTCCAAAAAATCATGTTTCAACTCACTCTTGAATATGCCCAAGGCATTACACTTTTGGTTATCTAGAAGCACATCAGAAAAGTATGCCACATAAACCTCCCCATTTTTAATGTGCGGATGGTTCGATTGGTCGAAAAGATGGGTTGTAACCTGTTTGGAGGCAAGATGCAGTTGTGATGGGTTTTCGAAAACTGTGGTTGCAGCCTTGAAGATTTCATTAAATTCTAAGTCAACATCATTCCATAATTTAAAATAGTTTTCTTCTTTTTCCCTGAACGGTTTAAAAAAATATTCTTTTAGTAAAGCTGATATCTCATCGTTTAGGGCATATGGACTTTCTGAAAGAAAAATAGGCTCATTTCTACTTTTGTTCCCAACCCTATGTAAGGATAGGCTTTCGATTTGGGTGGAATAGAAGTTAATCATTTTGTTGAGGTTATGGAGTAAGGAGTTAGGAGTCAGGAATTAATTCCAGTTCTCGTCAAAGTCAAGATCGTCATAATTACCGATGGTATCGTCAAAATCTACCGAAGGCTCAGATTCAAACTTTTTATCTGGTGGTGAATCTGGCAATTCACCGAAACTGAACAGTAGATTGGGATACGTTCTGCCATCTTCCTTTTCTATAATATCGGCCAGTTCGACAAAAAACGTCCACATACTCAAAAAATCGTAGACATAAATCATTTTGGGATTTTGCTCGGTTAAAACATCATCAAGTGATGTTTCATTCATCAAGCGCACATCCGAACCATTTTCGCTCATATCAAATAGCGCAATTTCTTCACCTTGGTTCCACTCCTCATCACAGGTATAGAATGAAGCCATTTCGTTACCCATAAACCCAAACGCTTGAGTAATCGCATTGTGAAACTCTTCTAGGGTATTTGAATCTTGAATTTCAATATCCCTGAAAATATCCTCTTCGGCGTCCAGAATAATCCTGATTTTATATATCATTCCTGCAAAATAATAGCGGATAAAGTTACAAAGATTTGTTGCTTCTTTTGGTCTCAAGTACCATGTAAAATTGGCATCCGAATAACAAGGCAGCGAAGACCAAATGCAATGGCTGGGTGGTTATGGGAAAATCAAAATAATACATTGCAATGCCAGTTACTACTGATAGCATTATTAGAACGAGTACTCCCCAAGGTTTACTATAACCGCGGTCTACTTTTAGTAAACGGTTGAGAAGATATAGGTTGAGCAGCACAATTACAATTGAAAATGAACGGTGTATATAAAACTTAAGTGGTGTTTCACCCAACCAGAGGGCTTTTGATTGATACCCCAATACATCAATTTGTCGGTCAACAAATTCACGTACCTGTGTACCCAAAACAACTTGTATTAGGGTAATTAACGCTACACTTAAAAGCATATTTCTGGTAACAGAATCCACCACAAGTGATTTCTTTTTTTCGTCTGCCCTGTAAATCGCTAATAAGAGCAGGGCTACCAATATGAAGGCAAAAAACATGTGAATGGTAATCATTCCTGCCTTTAAATTAGTATCTACCACGATTTTACCGAGAACGGCTTGAATGCCAAGAATAACAATAGTTCCAAAAGTGATTATGGTCAGTACCTTATCTTTTCGGTAGATAAAAAAGGACAGGATAAGTAGTAACATCATAGGGATTCCGAGAACCACTGTTACCAATCTATTGATGTATTCAATCCAGGTATGCCAGACATTAAAAACAGCGTAGTCGTGTTTCTCATAGCGTTCCCAATTTTTCATGTCAATGGTGTGGCCTGCACTGAAATCAGTTTTTGCTGTAAAAAGCTGTTCTTTAATGATAATGACCTGGCCTTTTTCAAATGTCCTATCGGGTTGCCATTGTAAGGTTTCAATATTTGTTGGGGGAATATAATATCCAAAGCATTTGGGCCAGTCGGGGCAACCCATACCACTACCTGTCATTCGAACTACAGCTCCTGCGATGATAACGATGTATACCAAAACCAAGCAAACCTTGGCTATTTTGAGGTAAACTTTTTGCATAGCGATAACTTACCGCAAAAATACGATGGAAGGTTAAGATTATAGTGATAAAAACGAACGAATCAATTTGATTTTAGAGTTAGCCCCAATTCTTCTCCCTTCTTAACCATAAACGTATATGCCTCTCCGTAATCGTTTGGGATATCACCTTCGAGAATGGCCTCTTTAATGGCTTCTTTTATGATTCCTATTTCCCGTGAAGGTTTAAGCCCAAAAGCTTTCATAATAATTTCACCAGATACCGGTGGTTGAAAATTTCTTATTCGATCACGTTCTTCAACTTCTTTGATCTTTTGCCGGACTAACTTGAAATTATTCAAATACCTTCTCTGCTTTTTTGGATTTTTCGTAGTGATATCGGCTTCGCAAAGCGTCATTAAGTCGTCAACATCATCACCTGCGTCAAAGACCAATCGACGCACTGCAGAATCTGTAACATGGCTTTCTGACAGGATAATGGGTCTCGAGCTAAGCATTACCATTCTTTGAACGAACTTCATTTTATCGTTCAGCGGCATTTTTAGCCTTTTAAACAATTTGTAAACCATTTTACTACCAACAAATTCATGGGCGTGAAACGTCCATCCTATTTTTTTATGAAACTTTTTAGTGGGCGCCTTTCCGATATCATGTAACAATGCCGCCCAGCGTAGCCAAAGATTATCAGTAGTTTGGGCGATATTGTCAACGACTTCCAACGTATGCCAGAAGTTATCTTTGTGCCTTTGCCCTTCTATCTCTTCAATACCTTGTAAGGCTTTAAGTTCTGGAAAGACGTAGGGCAATAAACCCGTCCTTTGCATTAGAGCGAAACCTTTAGAAGGCTTTTTGGCTATCAGAATTTTATGGATTTCGTCAACAATTCGTTCTAGGGAGATAATTTTGATTCGTTCCTTGTTTTCCGAAATAGCCTTTAAGGATTCTGACGCTATTTCAAAATTCAATTGAGTTGCAAACCGAATGGCCCGCATCATCCTCAAGGGGTCGTCAGAATAAGTGATTGAGGGCTCTAGCGGGGTTTTTAACAACCTTTTTTTTATGTCGGTAATACCATCGAAGGGGTCTAAAAGTGCACCGTAGTCTTTTTTGTTCAAACTTATTGCCAAAGCATTTATGGTAAAATCCCTTCGGTTTTGGTCATCTTCAAGTGTACCGTTTTCAATGATTGGATTTCGACTATTTTTTTGATAACTTTCCTTTCTTGCACCAACAAACTCAAGTTCAAGGTCATTGTGCTTGATCATTGCCGTACCATAATTTTTGAAAATGGTCACCTCGGGTTTTCCCTTAATTTTAGAGGCTACTTTTTTTGCCAAGTCAATTCCGTTGCCTATGGCTACAAAGTCAATGTCCTTAGACTTGCCTCTTTGTAAAAGATGGTCCCTAACATAACCCCCAATAACATATGTGCTGAACTTCAATTCATTTGCGGCTTCAGCAACAATCTCGAATATGGGATGCGTTATGGCTTGTAATTGATTTTCTCTCATTTATAGGACAAAGATAATCTTCGATTATTGAAAAAAGAGTTGCTCGGTTTTTGCCATCATTCTCTGAAGAGAGAAGGTTTCCGTGATTCTGCTCTGTTGGTTTTCTTTGATGAAAACCATCTTTTTTTCATGAATATCCCGTATTCCCTGTGCAATACCTTCTGTATCTTCGATAGCGGTCAAGATGCCATAAGTACCATTGTCCAAAAGTTCTTCGCTACCGGGAACTTTTGTAGATACAATAGGCTTTCCGTGCCCTAAGGCTTCATTTAGAACATTGGCCATTCCTTCAGATCTTGAGCACAAGAGAAATAGGTCGATTCCCCTAAAAAATGCATCCATATTGGTTTCGTGGTCCATAAAATGAATTCTATCGGCTACATCTTTATTGTTATTCATAAGTTCAGCTTGGTCAATTTCAAACCCACTTTTTCCAACATGAATAATATGAATGTTCTTAGGAAGCTTTCTTATTATTTCGGGTAAGAGGTCAAATCCTTTTCTTAGGTTGAGCCAACCGGCGCAGCCCACAAGATAGCTTGAATTACTAAGCTTCAGTTCTTTTTTGTAATTCCTGGATTCCCCTTCTTGTTCTGGAAGATGAATCCCATTGTAAATACGGAACAAATTTTTCTCATGAAAAAAATGGGTTGAGTTCAAAAGATGTTCTTTTAAAGAATTACTATTGACCAGAACCTTAGCCTTAAGATGGTTAAAAACAACTTTGTATTTAAGTCCGTTTCTAATTTTTCGTTTGTTGCCCAGATATAATATTTTGTTAGGTACTTTGGCCATTGAAGCTGCAGCGGTAACAAGCCACCAGTCCCTTTTTAATGGAGCAAAAACAACATAAGGTTTTACCTTTTTAAGAAACACGTAGTAATTGAAAAGGACAAACAGGTTTAGGTCTCCCCCTCTTTTGGTGATGCTTATTATTTCTACATTGTTCAGACCCTCAAAGTGTTCGGCAAACCTATTTTTAAGGAGAACGACAAAGACCTTATGTCCTTTCTCACCAAAGTGTTTTGCTCGAAGTCTTACATTTTTTTCAATACCCCCCCAAAACTTCGTTGGGCAGAAAATGACCAGTGATTTTTCAGATAGTTGTGTTTTGTCCAAGGTTATAGATTGTTATATTCCTCAGTTAATTTTTTCATTTCGATACACCTAGACCATACTCCTAAAGCATTCAAATAGCAAATAATAACACCTTTTTTTCCATCCAAAATGCCGAATCGAAGGAAGTAGTGATTAAAAAATTTATAAGCTGGTCGCCAAATGAAGTGATGCCATCGTGATTTTTTCCCTTTCCGGAACTCTTCTCGCGCTTTCATTCTTCCGTAGGTGACCATTTTTGATTTATAGCTCTCATAGTCCGAATAGGAATAATGGATTAATTTGTTTTTCAATGTTTTTGAGGCCCCATCAACAATCAACGTTTCATGAACGATACGGTCTTTGACAAATGTGACTTTATTCTTTTTGAACAATCTGTAGTTTTTATCGGTCTGCCATCCGCTAAAGCGCAGGACTTTATTTTGAAACATGAACGTTCTTAAGAAAAAATAAGCGGAGGCAGTTTCACGATCTTTTTTCGTAATGCTTATGATTTCGTTCTTTAAGTTTTCGGTAATTCGTTCATCTGCATCCAAAAAGAGAATCCAATTGAATTGCGCCTGTTCAAGCGCAAACTGTTTTTGGTCGGTATAGTTTTTGAACTTTCGCTGGACACTTTTAACTCTTTTGTGTTGAGCAACGATTTCCATCGTTCGATCGGTACTGAACGAGTCAACTACGATAACCTCATCAGCAAAGTTCAAGTTGTGCAATACCTCGTCTATGTTGTGTTCCTCATTGAAGGTAATGAGCAGTGCAGATATTTTATTTTGAACACTACCCATATATGAGATAATTTTTAATTTTTTCTAAATTATCTTCTTTGCTAAAATGGTTACTGGCGTATTGGGATCCATTGGCCCCCATTTTTTCTCTCAACCGTTCATCGCGGTAAAGCTTCTCTATAGCATCTGCAAAGGTTTCAATATTATTGGGAGCAACGAGAAATCCCGTTTTGCCATCGATAACCAGTTCAGGATTACTACTTACATCAAAAGCGACAATAGGTTTTTTACTTATCGATGCTTCGGCGAGCACATAGCCGAAACCTTCCCATAAAGAGGGGAGTACAAAAACATCACCTTTGGCCATGAATGCCAAGGGTTGTTCGATAAAACCAGCAAATTCAATGAACTCCTGCATCGACAATTCCTTTACTTTTTCTTTTAAAGTTTTTTTTAATCTGCCCTCACCTCCGATAATCATTTTGAAGGTGATGTTGCGGCGCTTTAATTCTTGGGCCACGTAAATCAAGAATTCTTGATTTTTTTGTGCCTCTAGTCTGCCAAGGTTGATTATGGTGAACGGTTGATTCTTATTGGTGGGGTAGTTTCGTGATAAAATTTCTTTCGGAATTTCGATTCCATTATAAATGACCTTAATTTTTTCTTGTGGAAAAAGCTCGGCATTGTTTTCTAGAACTGTTTTTTTTGTGGCCTCTGAATTGGCCAATACATCAGTAATAATATTTTTAAAAAAATAACGGTTCAAAAATGTATTTTTAATTGGTATGGCACTGCCCCTGCGGTAGATAATACGATTGATTCCCGAAGACCGACCGCAGGGTCCGGCAATCTTGACATCCCTTGATAAATTCATGATCAAGGTATCTACAGGATATCTCTTAAGCATTGATTTCAGTTCGCGCCACTTGAACGGATTTAAAAAACTGAGATTGGAGATACTAATGGCTCTGTGCGGAATTTCCGCTGCAATTAATCGTTTTAAAAGCTCACTCTTGGTATGGGCGATGACCAAAACAGTATAGCCCAGTTGATGTAGATGACGACTGGTGTCAAAGTGCCATTTTTCTCCGCCACCCCATGCTATGGCAGTGTTAAAGAAGCAAATGAGGCCCATTAGATAATCTTTTTATAAAGGTTCAGCAAATTGTCTCCGACATTTTTATCAGAGAAACGTTGCACGTATTGATAGCCTGCTTCGGCCAACTCTTTGCGTAATTCTGGGTTTGAAAAAAGACAATCAAGTTCTGCACGAATACCCTTTATATCATAAGGTTCTATGTATCTTGCGCTCGGGCCAGCGGCCTCAGAAAAGCAGCCTCCCTTCGTGACGATTACCGGAATCTTACTGTACATCGCCTCAATAATTGGAATTCCAAAGCCTTCGCAGACTGAGGGGTAGCAGAATACAGTGGCGTTTTGGTAGGTCATGGCCAATTCTTCAACGGTAACATTTTTTAAAAAAATCACCTGTTTTTGGAGATTATATTTGCGAACGTATTCGTGTATTTTGGAAGAATAACTTTTTTCACCACCCACCAATACCAAATAATATGAAGTGTCTCTAACTGCCTTGACCAGTGTAAGGGCGTTTTTTCTTTCCTGTATTGTTCCAACATTAATGATGTACTCTTTTGGTAAATTCAACCTCGTTCGGGTGTCTAAGAGCACTTCTTTAGCATATGTTTTCTTGAAAGCATTGTTACATCCTTGATAGATAACAGTGATTTTATCAGCACTTACTTTGAAAAATTTCATCACATCCCACTTTGTTTGCTGGCTTATGGCAATAACATGGTCCGCTTTTTTCACTGCATATCGGAATTTTAGGGTATAAATAATCCGGTCCCATATATTATAGAAATGAGGGTGACTCAAGAAGATGAGATCGTGAATAGTAACAATTTTGGGAATGGTATTCTTTTTAATTTGGATGGGTATCTCGCCCGAAAGCCCATGGTACGCGGTTAAATTTAATGCCTCAATTTGCTTCCATTGACCAAAAAGACGCCAAAGGGATGGAAACGCTCTCCAAAGCCAATGATTTGGATAAACGATATAGGACTTCTCTAGATTCACCAAATTTTCCAGGTTCGAAGAGCTCGTATTGAATAGATAAAATCGGTTTAAGGAAGAATAGGGCGTAAGGATTCGAACAATATCCCTGCCGTAATTACCGAGTCCGGTTCGATTATGAAATATTCTTTTGGCATCAAAGCCGATTTTCATGGTCAATGAAATATTTGAAGGATAAAGCTACATATATTTCTTATAAACTTCGGCGGTCAACTGAGCTGTCTTTTTCCAGGTATGGTCAAGTGCATACGCCTTGGCAGCTTTTATGTTATGGTCATCCATTCGGCTTAAATTATCAATACCATTCGCAATGCTTTCGGGTTCAAATGGATTTACCAGTTCGGCAAAACCACCTGCCGTTTCAGGAGCTGCCCCAGTTGTACTAGTCAAAACAGGTAGTTCTGCAGCCATTGCTTCCAAAATTGGTATTCCGAAACCCTCATAAAACGTGGGAAACAAGAACGCTTTGGCATTTTTGTAGAGGACTTTCAAATCCGCATCGGAAAGATATTGGGTGAGTATAACACGTTGCTCAAGACCGTTTTGATCAATGAACCTCCTAACTTTTTCTTCATGGATTGATTCAATCTTTCCGGTAATGACCAATTTAAACTCGCTCTTTGCTTTTGAAAGATGGTAGGCCCGTATGAGATTGAAAGTATTTTTTCGCAAGGAAACGCCACCCATGGAAATTAAATAGCTCTTCGAACTCAAATTTAATCTTCCCAATATTTTAGAGCGTTGTGATACCGTTTCTGCCATATTAAAAGAGGGGGCCAATGGCACAGCATGTATTTTGTGCTCTGGAAAATCAAAAAAATTCAAAAAATCCTTTTTAGTGGTTTCACTAACAGTAATGATAACATCAGCATATTGTGCAAACTGCTTGAAGAGTTCCATTCGTTTGTTCTTAAAATAAACCGATGCGAAATCATAATTTTTGAACTGTGGTAGATGCACTGCCAAATCGTGCACCGTAGCTACTGTTAGTGTGTTGCGCATTTTTAAAAAAGGGGTATGAAGACTATGGCACACGTCATACTTGGTAGAAGATATCTTCAGATTGCCTAAGTGCCAAATATGTCGTTTCTCAAGAATTTTTTTTTGGAGTTCAGTATGCGCGCTAAATCTTTTTTTCAATCGAAATGCAAGGGTAGGTTCAATCTCAGATAATTCATTCATGGCATTGAATAACCGATGTATGTAGAAAGGTATACCGGTATATTTATTAAAAAAAAGGGAAGAACCTTCTAGTGCCACTTTCATAGCGGCTAAAGTAGTATAAATAAGATTTGAGATGTATTTCTGGTTAGGCCAATTCGTGTTTTTGGACCATTTTTGGTAGTATTGGAGTCCGTTGTGCCCGTTCCAAAGACTGCATTTTGATAAAGCGATGGTGAACGCTAAGCGCATTTAAATAACAAACGTTTATGCCTTTTGCACCATCTAGAAAACCGAGGCGAATCACAAAATTATAAAAGAACTTCCATGCCGTTTTGACAACCATTTTGATGAAACTAAATCGTTTTCCTTTTTTTCGTTCTTCCCTGGCCTTCAAAGTCCCATAATGAAGCATTTTACTTTTGTAATCATCGAAATTTTTGTAGCAGTAATGGGTAAGTTTCTGTTTGAGTTTGCCTGAGTTACCATTTACCTGTAACGTTTCATGAACGAGCCTTTCATTGGTAAATCTTACCTTACTCTTTCTGAAAAGTCTATGATTTTTGTCTGTTTGCCATCCACTAAAGTGCAAAGGTCGATTTTGATACATAAACTTTCTGTAGAACCAATAAGCTTCATAACTGTCTTTGCTATTGATGACCTCCATAATTTCATCACGTAATTCTGGATTGACGACCTCATCAGCATCAACAAACAAGACCCAATCATTCGATGCTAATTGTAAAGCATATGACTTCTGGTCGGTAAAGTTTTGGAAGGGTCTCTGAACAACCTCCACGTTCGGCAGGTCTTCTAGAAACTCATAAGTTCCATCCGAGCTAAAAGAATCCACAACAATGATTTCATCTGCGAATGAAATAGATTCAATACATTTTTCAATGTAGCCCACTTCATTATAGGTGATAATCAAGGCTGATAATTTTTGCTTTGGGGTGCTCAAATCATCGTTTTTAAGTGATGTTCATGTCGTGTCTCCCAATTATAACATCAAAACACAAAATAAATTGTTAAGAGGTTATAAATTGTCATGTATCACACCGCGACATCATACTCTCTCAGGGCATCATTCAATGATGTTTTTTTATTTGTGCTCTCTTTTCGTTTTCCAATAATAAGTGCACATGGTACCTGAAATGAACCAGCATTGAAATCTTTGGTGTAACTACCTGGTATAACAACTGAACGCGCAGGAACCCTACCTCTCATTTCAATAGGCTCATCTCCGGTAACATCAATAATCTTAGTAGATGCAGTAAGTACTACATTGGCACCTAACACTGCTTCTTTTTCCACTCGAACACCCTCAACAACGATTGAACGGGAACCTACAAAAGCATTATCTTCAATAATAACCGGAGAAGCTTGCAGGGGTTCAAGTACACCCCCAATGCCCACACCTCCACTGAGATGAACGTTTTTACCCACTTGTGCACAGCTGCCAACCGTAGCCCAAGTGTCAACCATCGTACCTTCATCCACATAAGCACCGATATTGACATAGCTCGGCATCAGAATCGTTCCTGGCGAAATATACGCGCCATGTCTTGCCACGGCATGGGGAACCACTCTAATCCCTTTCTCTTGATACCCCCGTTTAAGCGGTATTTTATCATGGTATTCAAAGATACCTGCTTCTAAAACCTCCATTTTCTGAATGGGAAAGTATAAAACCACCCCTTTTTTGACCCATTCATTGATTTTCCAACCACTTGCTGAAGGTTCGGCGCAGCGTAATTCCCCTTTATCAATTAGGTTGATGACTTCTCGAATGGCTTCCTGGGTCGCTTGGTCCTTTAGAAGTGTTCTATCGTCCCAGGCCTCGTCGATCGTATTTTGAAGTGCTGTCATGTTAACGTTTTTGGCAAATATAGATGTATGTGGGCAATCGTTTCGGGGTATTTTAATTGTGTAACATTTTTAGGGTTATTTTTGCCAAAAAATATACGTTTGGGTAGAATTTTAGCGCTTGATTATGGAAAAGTAAGAACTGGAATCGCCGTGACTGATGAATTACAGATAGTGGCTTCAGGTCTTGAAACGGTAAATACTGAAGAACTTATTACGTTTCTAAAATCTTACCTTTCTGAAGAGAAGGTAGAATGTGTAGTTGTTGGGCTGCCCAAACAGATGGATGGAAAAGATTCGCAATCAGAAGGGTTAATTAAAAAGTTCTTGGAGAAACTTCAAAATAGTTTTCCTTTGTTAAAGATTGAGCGCCAAGATGAGCGGTTTACTTCTAAAATTGCGGTACAGTCGATGATTGCCGGCGGAATGAAAAAGAAAAAAAGACAGAATAAGGGCATGGTTGACCAAATAAGTGCAACTTTGATTTTACAGTCCTATTTAGATAGAATTTCGATATGATATTACCGATTGTAGCTTACGGAGATGCCGTTCTTAGGAAAAAAGCTAAGGATATTTCAGCAGATTATCCAAAACTCAAAGAACTGGTCGAGAATATGTTTGAGACCATGTATAACGCTTCTGGAGTAGGTTTGGCTGGCCCCCAAGTGGGTCTATCCTTACGTATTTTTGTCATTGATGCCACCCCTTTTTCAGATGATGAAGACCTTTCTGAAAAAGAAAAGGAACAACTGACTAACTTCAAAAAGGTTTTTATCAATGCGAAGATAGATGACGAAACGGGTAATGAGTGGCCTTTTAATGAGGGATGCTTAAGCATACCTGATATCCGTGAAGACATCAATCGAAAAGCTGAAATCACCATAAGTTATCAAGATGAAACCTTGACACGGTATACAGAAACGTATGATGGACTAGCTGCACGTATCATACAGCATGAGTACGATCATATCGAGGGGATACTTTTTACAGATAAACTTTCCTCCTTAAAAAAACGTCTTTTGAAAAGTAGATTGGAGAAAATTTCCAAAGGAAAGGTCAATGTTGATTATAAAATGAAATTCCCTCTTTTAAAAAAAACACGCTGATTGGTCTTGTGCCATTGGAATACCATATTTTTGCGCTGTTTAAATTGCTTTGGAAATGACCCTCGATAAAATTTTATCAATTTCTGGAAAACCAGGATTATATAAATTGCTGACCCAAACCCGAACCGGTTTTGTAGGAGAATCCCTTTTGGATGGAAAACGGCTGTCCGTTGGTCTTCGTAACAATGTAAGCGTACTCTCCGAAATTGCAATTTATACACTAGAGGAAGAAATACCATTGAGAGCGGTATTTCAGAAGATCAAGGAAAAGGAAAATGGTGGAAAAACTGCAGTCAACCACAAAGACGATAAGCTAAAACTTGAAGAATATTTCTTTGAGGTGCTTCCTAATTATGATGAAGATCGGGTGTACCCCAGTGATATCAAAAAAATTATTCAATGGTATAATATTCTTCATGAAAACGACCTAATGGACTTTTCAGAAGGCGATACAGAAGATACTGAAGAAGAGTAATAACTACGTTTATTTACTTGATTTGAATTGATATCGTTATCGCTTTGAACGAATTAACCATAATCCGATAAAGGTCAATAGCCCATTTAGGGGCAACAATTCATAACCCAATTCATATCCCCCAAGATATTCTGGTTTTAGGCTACCTAGAGTAGAGATGATTGCGACCGATAGAAGTGCCACTAGCCAAACCCATTGATCCTTAATTCGATGTTTGGTGAAAATACCAAAGGCAAAAAGCCCCAGTAATGGGCCGTAGGTATAGCCCGCAACGGTTAAGAGACTATCGATGACGTTGCTGCTCAATATATATTTGAAGGCAATAATAACCGCTATCAAGACAAAACTCATAAGAATATGAATGCGTTTTCTTGTCTGTTTTTGTTTTAGTTCAGGTTGATTTTCCAGTTTCAAAAAATCGATACAAAATGAGGTGGTCAGTGACGTCAGGGCACTATCTGCACTGCTATACGCCGCAGCTATCAATCCGAGCATGAAAGTGATGGATAAGGTCAGCCCCAAGCCACTGTTCAGTGCGATTTCAGGAAATAATAAATCGGTTTTTGGGGTGCCATCCATCAATGGCACTGATATGTTGTTTTGCTCGGCATAAATAAATAGTAAGACGCCCAGTAGCATAAAGAGAAAAGTCACTGCAACCAGAACGAAACTAAAGGATATCATATTTTTTTGTGCATCCTTGAGGTTTTTGCACGTAAGGTTTTTTTGCATCATATCTTGATCAAGCCCCGTCATGCATATGGTAACGAACATACCTCCGATAAAGGATTTCAAAAAGTGGTTGCGCGCCAAGAAACTCTCGGTCACCAAGAAGGTATTATAGTTTTTCAACTCTTCAGAAGCTAAGAATTCCCCCATGGTCCAATTCAGCTCACGATTGATAAAAACAATGGAGAGAATTACTGCCAATATCATAAAGGCTGTTTGAAGGGTGTCCGTCCATACAATGGTTTTGATTCCCCCCTTGTTCGTATAAATCCAAATCAATAAAATGGAAATGACGACAGTTATCTCAAACGGAATATCAAATTCATTGAAAACGAATTGTTGCAAAACAATAGCAACCAAAAATAAGCGAAAGGCGGCTCCGAGTATACGGGAAACAAAAAAGAAAAAGGCTCCGGTTTTATGGCTTACAGGGCCAAAACGCTCTTTTAAGTATTCGTAGATTGAAGTGAGGTTCAATCGATAATAGATGGGTAGCAATACTAGGGCAACGACCCAATAGCCGACCAAATAGCCCAAAACTACTTGCATGTAGGTTAAATGGGAAACTTCGACCCATCCTGGAACGGAAATGAAGGTTACCCCTGATAACGAGGCCCCTACCATACCAAAGGCTACCAAATACCACGGAGATTGCCTTCCGGCCTTAAAAAAGTCCGTATTGGAATCATTTTTTCCAGTTAGATATGAGATAAATAAGAGCACTAAAAAATACGCTGCAATGAGGAACAGAATTTGAAAGGCCGTCATAAAATTAATTTGAACCGCAAATTACAAAAACTGACCTCCCCCATGAGAAACGAAGTATTTCCTTTGCAGGTCAATAGAGTTTAAATCGTAATTTTATCCCATGGAATTTTCTTCTAAACTTTTAGAAAATGCTGTCCACGAGGTATCCCAGTTACCAGGCATTGGTAAGCGCACCGCATTGCGTCTGGTATTGCATTTGTTGAAGAGGCCAGAGGCCCAAACACAACATTTGACCAATGCGCTATCAAAACTGCGAGAAGAGGTTAACTTTTGTAAGAGCTGCTTCAACATATCAGATACTGAAATATGTGAAATTTGTGCCAATCCGAAACGAGATGAATCCGTGATTTGTGTAGTTGAGGATGTTCGTGATGTTATGGCCATAGAAAACACCTCACAATTTCAAGGACTATATCATGTGTTGGGGGGTAAGATTTCCCCTATGGAAGGTGTTGGTCCCCAAGATTTAAATATCATACCTCTGGTCAATCGAGTTAAAGAAGGTAAGGTCAAAGAACTGATATTTGCTTTAAGTTCAACTATGGAAGGCGATACGACCAATTTTTACATTTATAAACAGTTGGAAGGGGTTGATGTGAATACGTCTACTATTGCGAGGGGGATTTCAGTAGGGGATGAATTGGAATATGCCGATGAGGTCACTTTAGGGCGCAGCATACTAAATCGTGTTCCGTTTGAACGGTCTCTAAAGGCCAACTAGAATTTATAATGAACTAAAATCAATAAAAAGGCGTTTGGTTTATTATTTTTGCAAAAAATTTTTGATAAATCGGACTTGAATTAAGAATATGTCAAAATTTGAATTAAAACTTCCACAAATGGGTGAGAGTGTTGCAGAAGCAACACTGACAAGCTGGCTAAAGGAAGTAGGCGATACCATTGAAATGGACGAAGCTGTTTTTGAGATTGCCACTGATAAGGTAGATTCGGAGGTGCCCAGTGAGGTCGAGGGTACGCTGATAGAAAAAAAGTTCAAAGTTGACGACGTTATTAAAGTGGGCGAGGTAGTTGCCGTAATTGAAATTGAAGGGAAAGAGAGCGGTAATATCATAGAACCAGAGGAAGTAGAGATACAGGAGAACGTGTCATCACCGGTGGCCGAACTGGAAGGTGATATGAAAACGGTTCAAGAAAAAGTATTGGGTGCCACTCCAGACTTTTCCGATTCAGAACGTTTTTATTCCCCGCTGGTTAAGAATATTGCCAAACAGGAAGGGATTTCCCTAGCAGAGTTAAATGCCATTACCGGTACTGGTAAAGAAGGCCGAGTAACAAAAAATGATATTCTTAATTATATTGATGGCCGAGGTAAAGTAATTGAAAAATCGTCTGAAAACCTTACTCTACCTCAGGCTACCGTCGCATCTGATACCATTCTTACACCTAGAAAACCAGAGGTAACATCTGAACCTACCGATGAAACAACTTTAGAACTTAAGGCAGGCGATGAAGCAATTCCCTTAACACGAATGGGTAAGTTGATTGCACATCATATGGTAGAAAGTATGCGTATCTCTGCCCATGTACAAAGTTTTGTTGAGGTAGATGTGACCAACGTAGTACATTGGCGGAATAAGGTAAAAAAGGCTTTTGAGGAGCGTGAGGCTGAAAAATTGACTTTTACTCCCATATTTATGGAAGCGGTTGCTGTAGCCCTGAAAAAGTATCCGATGATGAATATTTCACTTGAGGGTGATACGGTCGTCAAAAAGAAGAATATCAATTTGGGTATGGCGGCTGCCTTACCTGATGGAAATCTCATTGTTCCGGTCATAAAAAATGCAGATCAATTAAATTTGGTAGGTATGGCCAAAACGGTTAACGATTTAGCCAATCGCGCTAGAAATAATGAATTAAAACCTGATGAAATCAAAGATGGTACTTACACGGTAACCAATGTTGGTTCATTTGGTAGTGTATTTGGCACACCCATCATCAACCAGCCCCAAGTGGGCATATTGGCACTCGGTGCCATTCGCAAACTACCATCGGTGATTGAAACAGATGACGGTGATTTTATAGGCATTCGAAGTAAAATGTTCTTATCGCATAGTTATGATCATCGCGTGGTCAACGGAGCTTTGGGCGGTATGTTTGTAAAGTCAGTAGCCGATTATCTCGAGGCGTGGGATGTCAATCGTGAAATCTAATCCCTAAAACCCGAATTTTCCTTTTAGTATTCCTATTTTCGGCAAGAAATAGGTGTCAATATGTTTCGCGCGCACTGTTTAGTGGTATTCTTGTTCTTTCTGGCCAATGTTTTATTTGCCCAAGATTTCTCACGATTTAGTAAAGAGAACTTTGTTGAGGGAAGTGCCACTTTACCTTACCGTTTGTTGCTTCCTGAAAATTTTGATGCTTCACAGAAATACCCCTTATTAATTTTTTTGCATGGTTCGGGAGAACGTGGTAGCGATAATGAAAAACAATTGACCCATGGGGCAGAATTGTTTTTGAGGGACTCCGTTCAAGAACGTTTTCCGGCTATTGTGGTTTTCCCCCAATGTGCGGAAAAAAGTACATGGGCGCGAATTCAAATTGAAGGGGAATGGGGCAATAGAACGTTTACTTTTTTCAAAAAGGGAGCACCTACACAAGAAATGGTTTTATTGGAAGGATTAATAGATAAACTTCAGAAAACCTACAACATCAAAAAAAATCAAATGTACATAGGCGGCCTTTCTATGGGCGGTTTTGGTACATTTGAATTGGTTCGCAGAAATCCTGGAATGTTTTCGGCGGCCTTTCCTATCTGTGGTGGCGCGAATCCGAAAATTGCAGGTAGACTTGATAATGTCGATTGGTGGATTTTTCATGGAGGTGCGGATGATGTTGTACCACCAATCTACTCAACCCAGATGGTTGAGGCCTTGCGTGCAAAAAAAGCAAAGGTCAAATACTCTTTATACCCAGCAGTGAAGCATAACAGTTGGGACAATGCCTTTAACGAACCAGATTTGCTTCCCTGGTTGTTTTCTAAATCTAGACAGAGATAATGCAATTGAAACTAACAAAACCGATTTGTTTTTTTGATTTGGAGACCACAGGAACAAATGTGGCGAAAGATCGTATCGTAGAGATTTCCATATTAAAGGTATTTCCCAATGGAAATAAAGAAAGTAAGACCTGGTTGGTAAATCCTGAAATGGAAATTCCCCCTGAAGTCGTTGCCGTCCATGGTATTTCCAATGAAAAGGTTGTCAATGAACCAACGTTCAAAAAGCTGGCCAAAGAAATCTATGGAATGATAAAAGACAGTGATTTGGCCGGGTTTAATTCAGACCGATTTGATATTCCCTTACTGGCTGAAGAAATGCTCAGGGCTGAGGTCGATTTCGATATGAAGCATATGGTTTCTGTCGACGTACAGACCATCTTCCATAAAATGGAAAAGCGTACCCTAGGTGCTGCCTATCAGTTTTATTGTGATAAAATACTGGATGATGCCCATAGTGCAGCTGCTGATACCAATGCTACATACGAGGTTTTATTGGCGCAGTTAGATCGCTACCCTGAACTAGAAAATAATGTGAAGAAACTTTCAGAGTTCACCACAAGAAAACAGTCGTTGGATTTTGCAGGTTTTATCGCCAAGGGCAAAGATGGAGAACCCATCTTCTCATTTGGTAAGCACAAAGGCAAAAAGGTTCATGATGTACTTGAAAATGAACCTGGGTATTTCGGTTGGATTATGAATGCTGACTTTCCGCTGTATACAAAAAGGGTGCTGACCCAAATAAAATTGAGTAAGCTTAATAATAAATTGACGTAGTCATATTTATAAGGAATCGATTTATGACGTCGGGAATTATGCCAAATAGATTTTTTCGGGTGGCTAGCATATTGATTTAGTATATGCAGGCTAACTCGACCTATCCGAAAATTTGGATTCAAAAAATCAGGTAATTTGAGATTGTTCAGGAAAATAAGAAGGGAAATGATAGCAAGCGGGAAAGTCATAAAATTTTTGAGATATGCAGTTGCAGAAATATTCTTGCTTGTTGTAGGTATCTTGATTGCGTTGCAAATAAACAATTGGAATGAAAATTTGCAAGTTAAAAGAGAGGAACACAAGACCTTAAAAAGCCTACAAGAATCCATCAAAAATAATATCGTTGAATTTGACACCATTTTTGACGCCCAAATTCTCAGAAGCCAAAGTATAAAAGAAGCACTGCTCACTGATATTTCCGAAAAATCTAGCTATTATCTTGATTCGCTAGTAAGAAGAATTGTTAGCACCCATACATTTGATCCATCGAGCGGTGTTTATTATTCTATCATCAATTCTGGCAAATTGGAGTTGATTTCCAATGATACCCTCAAAGCAAGAATTTCTCGGCTTTACGACCTTGTGAGGGATTACCAAGAAAGTGAAGATGAAGTAACAGCGTATACCGAAGTACATTTAGAGCAATACTTTATTGAGAATTATAGTATTGATCCAATGGTTTTGGCAGGAGTTCGAAAACGAACAGCTCAAGAGGAGCAGAACGACAAGGCTAATTATGTAAAAAATATTACCTCGCAAAAGGCAAAAAACGTTTATATTTTACTTTTAAAAAAGATGGAGAATATTTTTACAAAGGGTCAAAACTTAGATTTGGAATATAATAGTTTACTAAATCAATTGGAGACTGAAATATTAAAATAACAATTAAAGCAGTCCCGTGAAATTCCAAAAAGATTTTTCTTCCCGATAGTTAAACAATCATAATGAAAATTATCTGTATCGGGCGAAACTATGCTGCCCACATTGATGAGCTCAATAACGAACGTCCAACCAACCCGGTGGTTTTTATTAAACCTGACTCTGCTATACTACCGAAAGAGCAGGACTTTTATATTCCTGAATTTTCTGATGACGTGCATTATGAGGTTGAGGTTTTGGTAAAAATTAAAAAAGTGGGAAAACATATTGCTCCACACTTTGCACATAAATATTATGATGAAATCGGACTGGGAATTGACTTCACCGCTCGTGATATACAATCCGAACTTAAGGCCAAAGGTTTACCATGGGAAAAAGCCAAAGGATTTGATGGTGCAGCTGTAATAGGTAAGTGGATTCATAAAAATTCGTACGAAAATTTTGATGAATTGGGGTTTTCCTTGTTAAAAAATGGGGAAAAGGTACAAAATGGGAATACTAGCTTGATGTTGTGGAAGATAGACGAGTTAATTGCCCATGTTTCTACCTTTTTTATGCTCAAAAAGGGTGATGTTTTGTTTACCGGTACACCGTCAGGTGTTGGCAGAGTGGAGCCAAATGACTATCTTGAAGGTTGGATTGAAAATGAACGATTCTTTTCACTGAATGTCAAGTGATGATTTATACCCTAGATAAGATCAATGAAATGGCCGAAGGCGATGAAGACTTCATCATGTCTGTGGTCTCTGTTTTTTTAGAGGAAGTGCCAGAGGATTTGTCCGCTCTGGAAAAGGCCATTGATTCAGGTGACTTCGAACAAATCGGTAAAATGGCACATAAAATAAAACCGAACGTAGACCTCTTGGGTATGGAACAAACACGCGCCAACGCATATGAACTAGAAACACTAGGCAAGAATGCAGGTAGTTTGGAAGAAATAAAGATAAAATTCCCCCTACTAAAAAAAGACGTGCAACAAGTGATGTCCGAATTACGGAAAGACTTCAATCTTTAGTCGGCATCCAAATACCGCTTTTCTCTATTTTTGTCTGCAAATTTGGTTTTTCCCATAACAAAAACATATGCAAGCTGAAATTATCACCATAGGAGATGAGATTCTCATTGGTCAGATAGTAGATTCTAATTCTGCCTTTATTTCCAAAGAACTCAATAAAATAGGTGTCTCGGTCTATCAAATAACTTCTGTACAAGACGAAAAGAAACATATTCTCCAGGCTTTGCGTGAGGCGAATGACCGTTCTCAGGTGGTAATTGTTACGGGAGGACTTGGTCCGACAAAAGACGACATTACCAAACATACATTTTGTGCCTATTTCGAAGATAAGTTGGTGCAAGACGGAGAAGTTTTGAAGCATATCGAACATCTGTTTGAAAAATATATCAGCACTCCAATCTCTGACATGAATCGACAACAGGCCTTGGTACCTTCGAAGGCGGTGGTGCTTAAGAATCAATTTGGTACGGCCCCCGGGATGTGGATGGAAAAGGAAGGAACGGTATTCGTTTCATTACCTGGTGTACCTTTTGAAATGAAAGGTTTGATGACGCATTCGGTTGTTCCCAAAATCATGGAGCGGTTTGAGCGTCCCCACATTCTTCATAAAACCATTATGACCTATGGCCTAGGCGAGAGTGCTATTGCCGAGAAGATTGAAGCTTGGGAGAATAATCTTCCTTCAGAAATTAAGTTAGCCTATCTACCCAGTTTGGGCAGGGTACGCCTTCGTTTGAGTGCTAAAGGAAATGATAAGAGCTATCTTGACAGACTGGTCAATACCGAAGCGAAAAAACTGTATCCGCTAATTGGCGATATTATTTACGGGGAAGAAGAAGACCAATCCATTGAAGCGGGAATAGGAAAACTATTAACCGAAAAAAAATTGAACCTGGCCACTGCCGAAAGTTTCACTGGTGGTAAGATTGCGCAGCAACTTACAGCAATTCCTGGGGCATCAAAATACTTTAAAGGTAGTGTAGTTAGTTATGCAACGGAAACGAAGATAGAGGTGCTTGGTGTTGATGCTGAAATTATAAAAGAGCACTCTGTGGTCAGTGAGGCCGTTGCAGTTGCGATGGCCAAAAATGTTAAGAAAATAATAGGAAGTGATTTCGCGGTCGCTACAACTGGCAATGCCGGACCGACCAAAGGGGATTCCGATGAAGAAGTAGGAACAGCTTTTATTGCAATTAGTACACCTGAGCGGACTGTTGCACACAAATTTGTTCTGGGCAACCATCGCGAGCGTATTGTACAGAAAGGTGTGAATAAGGCGTTTGAACTCCTTCAAAAAGAAATATTAAATTTTTGAATTTCAGTTTTGTGGGTATAATGGATTTATCTAAATTTGCACGCTCAATAAAATCACGCAAAAGTTACGGAGATGTCCAAAGTTTGTGAAGTTACAGGTAAGAAAGTGATGTTTGGAAACAATGTTTCCTTTTCCATCAATAAGACCAAGCGTAGGTTTGATGTTAATATCTTTAAGAAGAAATTCTACATTCCCGAAGAGGATAAATGGGTGACCATGAACGTTTCTTCAAAAGGAATAAAAATCATCAACAAGAAGGGAATTTCCGCGGTTCTTAAAGAATCACGTGCCAAAGGGTACGTAAAATAAGTCTCGATTATCGAGTAAAATAATTCGAAAGATGGCAAAGAAAGGAAACAGAATTCAGGTTATTTTAGAGTGCACCGAGCATAAAGAATCAGGTATGCCAGGTACATCTCGATACATTACCACGAAAAATAAAAAGAACACGCCCGACCGATTGGAAATTAAAAAGTTCAATCCGGTGTTGAAGCGTATGACCGTTCATAAAGAAATAAAATAAGATAGGCCATGGCAAAGAAGACAGTAGCAACACTACAGAGTAGTTCGAAAAGGTTGACAAAAGCCATTAAAATGGTGAAGTCTCCAAAGACAGGGGCTTATACATTTGTAGAGTCAGTTATGGCTCCTGAAATGGTAAATGACTGGTTGGCCAAAAAATAAGCCAAACAAACTAAACACTTTTAAAGCCGTTCAGATTACTATCTGGACGGCTTTTTCTTTTGTCATTCCGTGCTTGGCACGGAATCCATACTTACAGCTGTTTCATACCAAGGGTTCCGGCTTTCGCAGGAATGACAACTTCGTACTGAGCGAATCCTTTCACTTTTCTATCTTTGAAGCGAACGAAATCGAATTTCTATGCAATTCATCTTAATGAATTAAGCGAATTGACGATTTTTGATTTTTATGACCGTTAGGTCGAACGGCTCAACTGGTTTGAGTTGTATCGAGACCAACGTTAAATTACTCTTTAAGAAAAGATATGAGCCTTTTTAAAAATATATTTTCCAAAGACAAAAAAGAAACGCTTAACAAAGGGCTGGAAAAAAGCAAGTCAAGCTTCTTTGGTAAGCTGACTAAGGCCGTTGCAGGCAAATCTAAGGTTGATGATGAGGTATTGGATAATCTTGAAGAGGTTTTGGTGACTTCCGATGTAGGGGTGAACACAACCCTAAAGATTATTGATCGTATAGAAGAGCGGGTTTCCAAAGACAAGTATATGGGTACAGAGGAGTTGAACGAAATACTTCGAGAAGAAATTGCCGGGCTGCTCTCCGAAACGCATGTGGGTGAAGACGCAGAGTTTTCCATCCCTCGGGATAAAAAACCCTATGTTATTATGGTCGTCGGGGTGAATGGTGTAGGCAAAACCACTACCATTGGCAAATTGGCCAACCAATTCAAAAATCAAGGGTTAAAGGTGGTTTTAGGGGCTGGTGATACCTTTCGTGCAGCTGCCATTGATCAATTACAGGTTTGGGCCGAACGTGTCAATGTGCCAATTGTTAAGCAGAAGATGGGTAGTGATCCGGCATCGGTTGCTTTTGATACCCTGAATTCAGCAGTAGCTGATGATGCCGATGTGGTTTTAATTGATACCGCCGGTCGATTGCACAATAAGGTAAACTTGATGAACGAGCTATCAAAAGTAAAACGGGTGATGCAAAAAGTAGTTCCTGATGCTCCGCATGACGTGCTTTTGGTGTTGGATGGTTCTACTGGACAAAATGCCTTTGAACAGGCCAAGCAATTTACCAAGGCTACTGAAGTGACCAGTTTGGCGGTAACCAAATTGGATGGTACAGCCAAGGGGGGAGTGGTCATTGGAATATCAGACCAATTTCAAATACCCGTGAAATATATTGGAGTCGGTGAGGGGATTGAAGACCTTCAGGTCTTTAATAAATACGAGTTTGTGGATTCGTTCTTTAAAGTATAATCTTTTTACGTCTCTGAAGCATGTTATTCAAATTAGCATAATCACTTATCAAAACATTTCAATTTAATTTACTAATATTCCTAAATTTAGGGGGAGAAAAGTCAAAAAATCATGGGTCGTCTCCATTTATTTGAGTTTGAAGATCAAAAGTGGTTTCCCAGTTTTTTACGTAATTACGGTACGGATTTTCTTCAGTTTCTTTCCAACAAAACAAAGTTATACCATCCAGCCATTCCTATCTTGGAAAAAGGGTTAGCTGCTTGTGGTAAGAATTCGATTATTGACCTAGCTTCGGGTGGCGGAGGTGGATTGTTGTCTCTGAACGCAGAGTTGAGAAAAAAATATCCTGACTTAAAAATTACGCTAACGGATTTTTATCCCAATGTCACCGCTTTTGAACATACTAAAAAGCAAGCTCCCAATTTTCAATATATTACTACCTCTATTGATGCTAAAAATGTTCCCAAATCATTGAAAGGCCTACGTACTCAGTTTTTATCCTTACATCATTTTAAACAAGAAGATGCGTTACAAATATTACAGAATGCCGTGGATACTGGAAATCCGACGGCTGTATTTGAAGCTCAGGAGCGTAGTATTACCAGTATATTGGCAATGTTATTTTCTCCAATAAGTGTTTTGTTATCAACACCTTTTATCCGCCCATTTAAATGGGGAAGGATGTTGTTTACATATTGTATCCCTATCGTTCCACTTTTTGTGCTTTGGGATGGAATAGTTTCCGCCCTACGAACGTATTCTGTAAAGGAAATGAATGATTTGGTCAATGGACTTAGTAATGGTGATTCTTTTGATTGGGATATTGGGCGGATAAAGTCAGGTCCAGGAGTGATTTTGTATCTTCTGGGCACAAAAAAGTAGGAAATGAACCCTCCGTTTTTAGCGTTAATATTTTTTCTTTCAATTGTGCAGTTATCTGCCCAAATCACCCACCCAAGGGCCAGTCCATTTTCTGTAGTTGAACAAGAAGTAGGGCTGTCCAAAATTCGAGTGGAATATTCGCGCCCGGCTGTTAAGGGGCGTCATGTATTCGGCCCTCAAGACGATGGACAAAAGGGTTTGGTGCCCCATAATCGCATCTGGCGAGTAGGGGCCAATGAGAGTACTAAAGTTATCATTGATTCAGATGCTTTGGTAATGGGTAATGCATTGGCAAAAGGTATTTATGCATTGTACGCTTTTCCTGAAGAAAGTGAATGGCAAATTGCCTTTCATACGAATACGACCCATTGGGGTGATGGACGCAAGAAGTATAACCCCGAAGAAGATGCCTTTCGTATCAAGGTACAACCACAAACGATACCCTATCATCAAGAGAATTTTTTGATAAGCTTTGATAGTTTGACCCATAACTCGGCCCATTTGAATTTGATTTGGGCGTCGACAAAAGTTTCTATTCCTATTTCGTTTGATACCGAAGCGCAAATGAAGGCGGAGATTGCAAAACAGCTCAAAGAAAATCCCACTGCACAGACCTATTACGAAGCTGCCCGTTATCTTCAAGAGCAGGATAAGGATGTAAACCGTGCCCTTGATTATTTAAACAAAGCCCTTGATTTAGGAGGGGACACCTATTATTTTCATCGTGTAAAAAGTTTGGTCCAAGCAAAGTTAGGCGATTATAAAGAGGCTATTGTATCTGCTCAAAAGTCATTAGAAATTGCCGCTAGTTTGGAAAAAGATGAGTTCGTTCTTATGAATGAAAAGAACATTAAAAAGTGGAAGGCTAAATTAAAGGAGTAAATAGCTGGCATCCCTCAAGAAAAGGGTAGGTTTTAAATTCGCTTTTCACCACTCCTGCGCTCTGCCTACGGTGCATTCGCTGTCTCTAAAAGCGACAATACTCATGTAAACCTTATCTTTAGGTTATCCCGTCGTAAACTTCTTCAAAATGAGGCTATCAACTTTATATAGAAATCTCTGGTTTGTAATTCTGGCTTTGCTCAGCCTACAATCCTGCAAATTTGAAGCAAAATCCAAAGAAAAAACCGCTACTATTGAGGAAAATACTACCAAAGAAGGTAATGTTGTTGTGACAAAGGCCGGAAGCCCTCTCTGGACACCATACAATGACGCTGCTGAGGTGGCAGCGAATGCTGACCATGCAAAGAAAAAGATGCGTTTTAAGTTCATTCAAAGTAAGGTTGTTGATAAGAACGAGGTGTTTCAACCCTTGTATAAAGCAGTCTCTAAGTTTACACGGCAGCAATATGAACGTATGAAACCTATGGTTTTGGAACAAGACATTCCAACAATCCAGGCTCAAATCGAAGCGGGTAAGTTTACCTATGAAGAATTAGTACTATTCTATTTATATCGAATCTATAAATATGAACTTCCTAATGAAACCACGCTTAATACGGTTATTGCGTTGAATCCCCGTGTGTTGGAGGAAGTGCGGAGTTTGGACAGTACTTCAGAGGGGCATCACCCTATTTATGGTATGCCGATTTTATTGAAAGATAATATTGGTGCCCAAAATATGAAGACTACTGCCGGTTCTGTTGCTTTACTGAAAAACCAAACCGATGATGCCTTTATTGTAAAACAGCTAAAAAAACATGGTGCCTTAATTTTAGGAAAGGTTAACCTAAGCGAATGGGCCAATTTTATCTGTGATTGTCCGAATGGTCAAAGCGCTGTTGGCGGGCAGACGTTAAACCCTTACGGGCGTAGAAAATTTGATACGGGCGGCTCCAGTGCTGGTAGCGGAACATCAACAGCGGCGAATTATGCAGTAGCAGCAGTGGGTACGGAAACTTCGGGTAGTATTCTCTCCCCATCAGGTCAAAATTCAGTTGTGGGCATGAAACCTACCATTGGGCTATTAAGTCGTTCGGGCATTGTGCCAATTTCCAGTACCTTGGATACTCCTGGACCCATGACCAAAAATGTAATTGATAATGGTATTTTGTTGGATGCCATGCGTGGGTTTGACGCATCAGATGATAAATCGGTTCAAGCGGATTGGAATGAAAATTGGTATCGACCCCAAAACACCTCTTTGAAAGGAAAACGGTTTGGTGCCCTTAAAAACTACGTTGAGCGTGATTCCCTCTACCGAGAAACGTTGGAGTTATTAAAGAAAGCAGGGGCAACTATTGTGGCGTTTGAACCACCGGAAGTAAAATTCGATGGTTTTCTGTCTATTTTAAATATTGATATGAAAAGGGATTTGCCCACTTACATTGAAGCTTGGGTGAACAATAAAGATGATGTGGTTATCACTTCAGTTGAAGAGGCAGTTACCTTTAATCTACAAGATTCATTGGTTCGTATTCCTTACGGACAAGCACGTTTTGACGGTATTCTTGCAGATACCACCTCCACTGAAGGCTTGAAAGCTATTAAAAAGCGTTTACGACGCGCGGGAATGGCCTATTTCAACAAACCCATGGCCGAACATCAATTGGACGCGATGCTTTCGATTAATAATTATGATGCTGGGGTAGCGGCAGTAGCTGAATATCCAGCCTTGACCATTCCCATGGGGTATCGCGCAACTGGTGAGCCGGTGAATTTAACGTTCATTGCCAAACCACTTCAAGAAGGAAAATTATATGGCCTGGGAGCAGCTTTTGAAGCGTTGACCAAAGCTAGAAAATTACCCAAGGGATATTCGGACTAGTTAATAAGGTCGTTTAGTTTTTTCCAGAGAGCATTGTCAAAACTTGAAGGTCCTAACAAGTTTTCACCAGTATCTTCGCCCAACCTTACGATGACCAATCCTTCACTGGGAACGATATACAGTTTTTGGTCGTTTTTACCAAGTCCTGCATAGGTGTCAGATGGCGCATCGGGGATGAGCGGTCCGTTAAATTCTGTGGGTAGCCCAGGAGCTAGGTATGACGATTTTCCATTTAACCACCACAAGTACCCATAGGACTGATTAAAATTTTGAGAGGTACTTATCATTTGATTCAGGTAGTCTTCGTCACCTAGTATAACTTCTTTGTTCCAAATACCATTATTCAGATTCAGCAGTCCAAATCTAGCCATACTTCTGGCTGTACTGAAGTAAACATTGTTTAAGTCGTTGGTTGATAACCAAAAACCATCCATTCCTATTTTATTGCGAAGATTTGTATTAAAATAATCTGACCAGTCTTTCTGACTGGCATTGGCCACGACCTTTTGTAAAAGGGTGTAGGGGCCATTGTGATAGGCCCAACGAGAGCCTGCATCACCTACGTACTGAAGACAGTCTGATGTAACGCAATCAAAGAAGGCCGCGTTCATTCCACCCGTCATGGTCAACTGGTGCCAAAGGGTAATCAAGTCTTCCTTTTGGGTTTCCATATTGGTCCAACCACTTCCCAGATAATCAGATGTTTTATTATTAATGTCCAAGAGCGCTTCTTCTTGGGCCAATCCTACGGTAAAGGCGGTTAACGTTTTTCCCGCTGATGCCCAATACCAACTGGTGTTTTGGGTATGGTCCCCAAAATACCATTCTAACGCTATCTTACCATCTTTTAAAACGATGAATGCCTTGGTGTTTTTTTCCTGTAAAAAATCCTTTAAGGCTTGTTCTGCCTCCGCCTTCCAATCTAAAGCTTCTAAAGAGCTGGTTGCCCATTCTCCTGAATTGCTAGGGGGGAAGTATAAGTTGGCTACTTCAGGTTCTTTAGGTACTTCGGTTTCATTATCTGTAACCGTTTCTTCGGAACAGCCACAGACCAAGACGACCAATAAAATGATAAAAAGGAAAAAATGCTTCATGGTTTGGGTTTTATTTGGGACAATGCTGATTACTAAAGGTTTAACGAAAAGAATACAGAATTATGCATTAAAATCGACCAATTGCCCATGCTATTGTATTTTTGCATCCCAGTCAAATTGCTATGCGGACAAAATCCTTGAAAAAGAACAAGATTAATGTCGTCACTTTAGGATGCAGTAAAAACATTTACGATTCCGAGGTGCTTATGGGGCAACTGCGCGCCAACGATAAAGAAGTGGTGCACGAGGAAGAAGGTAATGTTGTGGTCATCAATACTTGCGGATTTATTGCCAATGCCAAAGAGGAGAGTGTCAACACGATTTTAGAATATGTTCAAAAGAAGGAACAGGGTAACGTAGACAAGGTTTTTGTCACGGGGTGCTTAAGTGAACGCTATAAACCTGACTTGCAAAAGGAGATTCCCAACGTGGATGAGTATTTCGGTACCAGTGATTTACCTAATTTACTGAAGGCGCTGGGTGCGGATTACAAGCATGAGTTATTGGGCGAGCGTTTGACGACCACTCCAAAAAACTATGCCTATCTTAAGATTGCAGAAGGTTGTGACCGGCCATGTTCGTTTTGTGCGATACCCTTGATGCGAGGAAAGCACAAAAGCAAGCCGATTGAAGAGCTCGTGGCAGAAGCGTCAACATTAGCTGCTAAAGGGGTGAAAGAACTTATTCTGATTGCCCAAGATTTGACCTATTACGGACTTGACCTTTATAAAAAGCGGAATTTGGCAGCGCTTTTAGAAAACTTGGTCAAAGTCGATGGTATTGAGTGGATTCGACTGCACTACGCCTTTCCGACAGGTTTTCCAACGGATGTGCTTGATGTGATGAAGCGTGAAGCCAAAATATGTAACTATATCGATATTCCGCTGCAGCATATTGCCGACCCAATTTTGAAAAGTATGCGTCGGGGTACCACCAAGGCCAAGACTACCAAGCTTCTATCCGATTTTAGGGCTGCCGTACCTGAAATGGCCATTAGAACAACCTTAATCGTTGGGTACCCCGGAGAAACGGAAGAAGATTTTCAGACTTTAAAGGAATGGGTGAAAGAAATGCGTTTTGAGCGTTTGGGTTGTTTTACTTACAGTCATGAAGAAAATACCCATGCCTACACCTTGGAAGACGATATTCCTGAGGAGTTGAAGCAAGAACGGGCCAACGAAATTATGGAGGTACAATCCCAAATATCATGGGAGCTCAACCAAGAGAAAATGGGAAAAACCTTCCGTTGTATTATTGACCGAAAAGAAGGTAATCACTTTGTTGGGCGTACGGAGTTTGATTCTCCTGATGTAGACAATGAAGTCTTGATAGATGCAGCTAAGCATTATGTTAAGGTTGGCGATTTTACAACAGTTAAGATTATTGAGGCCTCAGATTTCGACCTTTACGGAGAGCCAATACCACATTAAGGGAGCTTCAACGATGAAGTGGTTTGACCGTGATGATTGGTTATCATTATCCTATTATCAGATAATCTTTAAAGAAAATATGGAACGCGTTAAATATTCTGGTACGCCCCAAGGGCCTCTTTAATGACCCCTGCCCATATTTGATATCCCGCGCGATTGAGGTGTAAGCCATCACTTAGATAAAGTTCAGGTTTCGGGCGGTTATCGGAAGTGATCATTCTAGAGAAAACGTTGATAAACTGCCCGTTTTGTTCCCCTATGATATATTTTGATAACAATAGATTGGTTTCTATAATGTTGGGTAAGAGCGCTTCACGTTCCACACTTGGTTTGATACTGATCAAAGCCAAATCGATTTCAGGATATTTATGCAGTATTAAAGAAACGAGTGTTTTACAGTCGGCTAAAACTTCCTGTGGTGATTTGCCTTCCCCTAAATCATTTTCGCCACCATAGAGCACAATTTTTTGCGGATACACGTCTTTGAAGATTTCTTTGAAATAGTGTATGCACCATGCAAAAGAAGAACCACCAAAGCCAAAATTGAGTACATTTTTAGGATGAAGATCCTTTTTTATGTTTACCCAAAGTCGAATGGACGAGCTTCCGTAAAATACGATAAGATTATCCTGGGTTTTTAATTTGGCCACTCTGGTTTTCAGTCGTAAAATTTCATTGTGCCATATCTCCGGAGGACTGTTCATATCAGTGAAATTCGACGATTTTTCTTCAATTTGAGCAACGGTCTGTCTGGCATTTTTGACGTAACCTACATAATCTTGTTGTAAGTCATTAACAAAATCAATCAGGCGTTCTATAGATTGCGACTCAATTTTTTCACTCAATTTAAAAGGCGGTAGAATTTTACAATAATAGGTATCATCCTTAATTTTTTTATCGAAATTGACTAGTACAAGCTGTATGAACTAGGGCTCTTTTTTCATTTTTAGTGCCAACTTAAAACTACCAAGTTTAAAGGGCCCCGGCGAGTCTTCGGTGGGGTATGAAGTTCCTTCTGGACTTATGATGAGATTCATGCCTTGTTCGAGAAAATGCGCAGCTTCCTTATAAAAAATACTTCTTGACATAGTCTTTTTAGTATGAGCGCGATGTTCCGATTCTTTGGTATATACATTGATATGCCCTAGTTTATTATAATAATCCTGATGTCCATACTCTTGACCCTGACCAATACGCACCGTTCGAATACCAGGTTCACCATACTTTTCATCTAAGATAAGGGCACTAATGAAATGGGAATCTAAAGTAATTTGGAAATTGTTATTCAACGTATACCGTTGGTCATTGACCAAATGGTTATAGATAAAAATATGACCCGAATCATCCGGGAGGTTTCCCCATCCTTCTATATGATAGTTCAAACGATTGAAAAGTACCTTTGTGGCGAGTGCTGAGGCTTTTCGGGTTGCCTTAGTATCACTATGCTCATTATTGACCACGGTTGCGTATATATGTTCCAATCCTTGTACAAATCGAAGTTCGTCTTGATCGTCTTTAAGCAATTCGAGACTTAGCGAGGCGATGTGGCGTTCCAACGATGTGCCCTCAACCAGCATTCGATTTAAATGCTCATACGCCATTTCTTTGGTGTTCATATTCCGCAGTAAATGAGAAGTCTGATGTAATTTTGAAGAAAGTGGAATACGCGACTTATTGTTTTCAATCAATTGAAAAACGGCTTGAAGGTTGTATTTGCCCAACAGCCCGGCATATCGCAAAAACGCGGCGTTCATTTGGTTGACGATGAGCCATGATAGTTGTTTGTAGAATTGAAATTCAAAATCTTTATGGTGCTGAAAAAGAAGTGATAATTGGTGATACGAAATGAAATAAATGGAAGTTTTTTGTGAAGTGATGGCATTACAAATGTCTTTCTCACCCAGAAAACATGACCATCCGAAAATAAAGCCGGCATTAGTGATACCCCGTTGCTTTATTTCAATTTGCCCTTCAATACGTTTGATACTTACTGCGCCATTGACTAGAATATAGAGCCCATTGGTAAGACAATCTTGCACATAGAGTACCTCATAGGGCTCGTATTCCCTACGCTCGGCAATTTCAGCTATCATTGCGAGATGTGTTTCGGAAAACTGATCAAGAAAAGGAGAACAGCGCATGAGTTGAATTACCGCTGAGGTATCATTATTAGGTCTCATAAAAAATTCCCTGTCATCCGCGAGGGGTTTAAATCGAACGGGTTGTAATAATTCAGTCTGTTTTAATAGTGCCGTGCGCAACTGATGGTATAGGCCAGATGTTATTTTTTTGAGGGATGCATTCTGCGAATCATGATGAACATGCTCTTTTAACTGGTCTATAGGTATTTCAAAAAACTGAGCTGTCTCAGTAGAGGCCACAACGCGAAAGGTGTACCGACCCGGCGGGTTCAGACCATTAACTCCAAGGGTACTAAAGGCTTCAGAGATTTGACAGACCATGATTTCATTTTCAGAAGGTCCGAGTGATATGAAATAATCCATGCTTCCTTCTATCAACCATCTAAAGTTTCTGATTTCTCTATGATTGTCGCAAATGATATGGCCTTTTGGGTATTTTTTTAATATCCCTTTCGGGAAAATTTGTTGTAATGAAGTAAAATTGATGTCTTTCCCCAAGAAAAAATTTATTTAGAAAACCCAAAAATATTGTTTTATGGGCATTCAGGATTGCTACGGTAAAAAATAGAAAATTTAAAAGAAATAAAGGATTAGAGCGTAACCGCCGAAATTAATTGTTCAACAGTTGGATGGTCGTTACCCCCTGCCGGTTCAATGGTAATGTTCAATGATTCGGCCCGGTCAATATATTTTAAGGTTACCAAATCTTTATCGGTGGGTAGTAATCCCATATCAATCATTTCGCCGTTCACATCACTCCACATTTGATAGGTCTGTTCTGATGAAAGTTGGGGCAATCCTTTCGGATTCACGACAACCAACCGATTATCATGATTAACATAGGCAACAGCCCTTGAATTCGGTTGTACGCTATTGCCTTTGAGCACAAACGGAATGGTACTTGGACTATTAATGAGCTGTAACCTGTCGTTGGTGAGTTCATAGTTTTTTTCCAAAACATCCAAGCGATCTTCCAGCACAACGGATTGATTCTGCAAAATATTCAACTCGTCTTGGGCAGTCTGCCATTTAGAGTACATCCAAAAAGTCGTTAGCATAAAAAGCAAGGCAAGGCTAGCTGCGGCTCCAAGCCATTGATATCGAATTTGTCTGATAGGCTTTTCATCAAGTCGTTCGATAAGTATATTCTTAATATGGGGTGGTGGGGTAATAGCGTTTTCAAAGGCCATTCGTTCAAAATCGGCCTCTAGCTGTTCGAACTTTTGCTTTAAATCACGATTGTTCGCTATGGCCCTTTCGATTCCCTGGTTTTCTTCTTCACCTAGTTCGTCTAATAGAAACTTTTCTAACAGTCCTTCCGTTGTTATGTATTCTTTATCCATTATACCACGTTCATTATCCATAATAACAATGCCATTTCAACTTGATACCTTTCGCGAAGCAATTGTATTGCTTGTCTGATATAACTTTTAAATGTGCCTAATGGTACTCCCATTTCTTTATTGGCTTCCCGATGGGTATATCCCCGAAAATACACCAGGGCAATAGCCTCTTGATGATGGGGTTCCAATTGGCTTATTGCCCCATTGAGTTGTTGAATATCTATTTCTACTTCTATATTTTCCTTTTCTTTAAATACACTGAAATCATCATTTTGGATGAGCTTATCTGAATTTCGGACGGCATTCAAGGCGTTGTTTTTTGCGATTCGGTAGGCCCAGGTGTAAAATCTGCCTTTATCAGGATTGAAATGCTCAATTTTCTCCCAAATTTTCACAAAAGTCTCTTGCAGTACATCTTCTGCTACGACTTGATTTTGACAAATACGTAAAATAACACCGTACAATGCCCCCGAATATCTATCATAGAGATGGTAAAGGGCATTCTTGTCCTTTTTTATGATTTTTGCTATAATCTCAGTGTCTTGCACTCGCTTTTCTTGTGTCTGTGTTAAAGATATGATAAAAACAGAAGTCTACTCATCCAGGATGATTTTCACGGTGTATCTACGAACAGAAGTGCGCATTTAGTTTAAAAATCATTAAAACAATTAAACAAAACGAAATGAAAAAATTAGTTTTTATTCTTACAACTATTACCATGATTGCCATTGTCCCAACCATGAAGGCCCAAAAAGACATTGTGGATATTGCCGTGTCGGTTGAAGATTTCTCAACCTTGGTTACTGCCCTGAAAGCAGCAGATTTGGTTGGGGCCCTCAAGGGTGACGGTCCTTTTACGGTATTTGCCCCTGTAAATTCTGGATTTGCAAAGATTGATGAGGCTGCTTTGAGCTCATTATTGGAACCTGCCAACAAAGAAAAGTTGTCAGCAGTTTTGACCTATCACGTCGTATCAGGAAAATTAGCGGCTGCTGATGTAGCTGCAGCACTTGAAAGTGGTGGTGGAAAAGCGGAACTCACCACTTTGCAAGGAGGTAAATTGACTGCAGTGACTAAAGATGGTGGTATTTTTTTAATGGATGCCAACGGTAATTACAGTAAAATTTCCAAAACTGATGTTATGGCTTCAAATGGGGTGATTCACATCATCGAAGATGTGGTGATGCCAAAATAAAAGTCTTGTAATTATTTAACCCATTTGAAGAAAGGCATTGTCGAAATACAGTGCCTTTTCTTTTTTATCATACCCGATTGTATTTTAGGAATGGGATGATATTAATAACCCTAATGCTTTCGAGCCAATTCGTAATTGTAAATTTCCCTACCCAGTTGCGCCAAAAATGGAATACCCACTTCGTCATATTCGTATTCATTATCATTGAAAATACCATTTTCATTGACTAAAATGGTTGCGGTAAGCATAAAATCAACTTCGTTTTTTTCATCTCTAATGTACGCACAATCCGTTAGTGTACCATAAGCATAACCTACTTTGTTATACATTTTGATATGATTTGGAATATGTTCCTCAGAATCACCAAACATGAAAAACTTTCCATAACTATCATAATACTCCTCACGGTCATATCCCGACTCATACGGTAGCGCAGACATCGATTCCAATAAGAATTGGTGTTGATCTTTCGATAAATCGAAGCGTTCATTTTGTTCAAAAGTTTCAGGGAAGATGATTCTTTTCAAAACGGCATGTTGGGTGGTAACCGGATAGTAGTTTTTAAGGGCAAAGTCAAAGGCCTCTTGATGGAGGGAATCCTTAGCGTAAAAGCCCTTTCCTTTCACTATGTGGTTTAAATCAAGTGGATTAGGGGGAAGTGCAATAATAGGATTTGAAACCACCGTACTGGTGTCATTTTTATAAAGGACCAACGCTTTAGTGGTAACATCATCTGCATTTGAGGTCGATAAGCGATGGGAAATACGAATAGGTTGCGCTCCGGTTTTTTCAATTCTGTGGTTGAGATCGTCAAATCCTAAAAATTCAATCAAACGATTATTGGCGGCATTGTCACTAACCGCAAAAATCTCTTCAATAGCACGCGAAAAGGTAGTTTCAATAGAATCACCTTCGATATAAAAACGTGTTTCCCTATCTAAGCTATCAATTCGGTTGAGCTTTTCCAGTGTTGCCACCGCAGCTGGAAATTTAACGGTACTGGCCGGATAAAAATACTTGTTCGGCTCTACCTGAAAATCGTGTTCGGTAAAAATTAAGCGATCCTCAATACGATCAATTTGTGTAAAACGAATCTGTACTTCATGATCATTCAGATGGTTTATTACATTGGCAATGCGTTCGTCTTTAGAAGCTAACGCAGCCTCCAAGGCGTTATCATGTAACGGTTTTTGCCCACAGGAAAGTACGAACAGGGCATAGAGCAAAAAAATGGGTTTGTACATGAAATTACGGTTAAAGATTTTCATCTACATAAAGCTCCCCACGCTGTGGTTTTAAATCATCGCGAACCTGAGGCACTTCAAATTCTGCCACGACCAGAAAAACAATACTGTGCATCTCATTGATATGTCTGGAATCCACAAGATTGTATTTTAATTCCTCATTAAGAATATATTCTTTCAAATGAATTACATAATGGTCTGCCGTTTTTTGCGCAGCAGGACCCCTAAAATCCCAGATTAATTTAATTTTTCTATCGAGTAGTTGTTCTTTCATTGTTTATGTATCTAATACTGAAACCCCGTTCTCCGCAAAGTTCTTAAAATCATTGGCATATTGTTTACTTTGCTTTTTAAAAGTCCCAGGAATCAAAAAAGCCATAAGTTTCATTCCAAGACCTTCAAACTGAAACTCACTCTCTGAAACCCATCGTGTTTTGCCGTTTTCTTCGGTAAAATAATTCTTTTGAACATTGTGTACCCCCTTGGCATCATATATCATGTGTAGTTCGTTGGGGAGGTTTCGTTTGATGATGGTTTCTACCATTTCCAAATCGCGCTTGCCCATTTTGAACTTCATGTTCATTCGAGCTCCCTCGGTGCCAGGTTCACCTGAAATCGATTCATAGGACACTAAACCACGTATCCAGTGCTTCATATTTTCGGTATTGTTCAGTTTTTGTAGAAATGCATCACGTGGTAAATCGATAAGGATTTCTGTCTTGTATTTCATCAGTATTGGTTTTCGTTCCTTGACTAAATATATTGAATAAATTGATTCAGAAGCTTCCCCAAAAATCTGTTAAGTACAAATGAAGGTATTGTAGCACTTTAAGTAATTGTTATTTTTGCGCAATGTCTTTTAAAGGGATAAAAAGTTTTTCAATACTACTCGTCTTTTTTGGATTGTCACTTTTTTCATGTGGTGAATTTTTTAATGGAAAAGAGGATAGGGAGGTTATAGCCCGGGTAGGAGATGTTTATTTGTACAAAGATGTCGTAGCTTCAATGCTGCCAATGAAGATGTCTCCTCAAGATAGTGCGGCATTCGTAGTGAACTATATTAATCAATGGGCCTCTAAACAGCTGCTTTTGGAGAAGTCGAAAATCAACTTGCCAGAAGAAAAGTTAGCTAATTTTGAGCGTTTAGTGGCTGATTACAGGGCCGATCTCTATACCAAAGCCTATCTTGAAGCTTTGGTGTTACAATCGCAAGACACGGTAATCACACAACAGGAATTATTAGCGTATTACAAGCAGAGTCGGGAGAATTTTAAATTAGATGAAAAGTTGGTGCAGCTAAGGTTTGCAGTACTTCCACTTCAGTTTTTGAACAAAGATGAGGTGATATCCAAACTTAAGTCATACAAACCCGACGACAAAGCTTTTTTGGATTCTATTTCCGTTCAGTTCAAGAAATTGCATCTTAATGATTCGATTTGGGTCGATGCCAGCAGAATTATGAAAGAGATTCCTGTGATTGACTACGCCAATGTTGATACCTACTTAAAGAAATCACAATTTTTTGAATTGCAAGATTCCCTGGGAGTATATTTGGGTAAAGTCAGTAATGTTTTGAATCGAAACGATGTGGCACCGTTTAGCTACGTTGAACACAACATTAAACAAATAATTTTAAATCGCGGGCGTTTGGAACAAATGAGGCGCTTGGAAAACGAAATTTTGGATGAAGCCATCCAACAAAATGAATTTGAGATTTATGGTAAAGAAGACTAAAATTACTTTTGTCGCTTTAATAGGTACTATTTTTGCTTCAATAGCACAAGAAGACACTGCTGTAAATGATAGCACTACGTCGCGGAAGATGGTGAAGTTGGATGGTATTGCGGCCGTCGTAGGAGATTATGTGATCTTAGACTCCGATATTGAGAAAACACTGATTGATTTGAGAAGTCAGGGCGCTTCTACAGATGACATCAACCATTGTCAGTTACTGGGTAAGCTCATGGAAGATAGACTATACGCGCATCAGGCTGTTCAAGATAGTTTATTGGTTTCGGATGATCAGGTCAACTCAACTTCAGATAGGCAAGTTCAACAGTTGACACAACAGATTGGTAGTGTCGAGAAAATGTTGAGATATTATAAGAAAGAGGACTTGGAAAGTTTTAAAGAAGAACTTTTTGAAATCAATAAACTACGAATGTTATCTGAAAAGATGCAGTCTAAAATTGTAGAGGATATTCAGGTAACTCCAGAGGAAATTAGACAGTTTTTCTTTGGTATTCCTGAAGAGGAAAGACCGGTTTTTGGGGCTGAACTTGAGATTTCCCAAATCGTGAAATCACCCAAACCCTCAAATGAAGAAAAGCTAAAAGTTATCAATCGTTTAAAGGAAATAAAGCAAGATGTTGAAGAGAACGATGCGCGTTTTAGTACCAAGGCCATTCTCTATTCGCAAGATCCCGGCTCTAAGTCCAAAGGAGGTTTCTACAGTATGACCAGGGAAACCCCTTTTGTAAAAGAATTTAAAGACGTTGCTTTCAGCTTGCAGGAAGGTGAAATTTCGGATCCTTTTGAAACAGACTTTGGTTATCATATCATTAAAATGGAAAAAATTCGTGGTCAGGAAAGGGATTTGCGACATATTTTGATGATTCCTGAGATTTCGAACAAGGCCATGAAGGAAGCCGCTCAAGAATTGGATACCATACGCGAACACATTCTGGAAGGAAAATATACCTTTGATGAAGCCGCGAGAAATTTCTCTGATGAAAAGGAAACCAAATTTGATGGTGGGTTACTTCGAAATCCCATCAACTTTGATTCGAAATTTGAACTGACCAAAATGGACCCTACGCTTTATAATCAGGTCAGGAATCTGAAGGACAAAGAAATGTCAAAACCAATTAAGGAGGATGACCCCCGAGGAGGTCCTCCAAAATTCAAGATAATGCAAATTACGAATCGCTATGATGAGCATAAAGCTGATTTTGCTAGAGACTACATTAAAATTCAAGAGTTAGCACTTCGTGACAAACAATTTGGGGAAGTGAAAAAGTGGTTGGCCGAAAAAATTGAGGATACGTACATTCTTGTTGATGACGATAACAAGAGCTGTGATTTCTCAAATAATTGGTTAAAACAATAACATGTCTGATGTTTCTGCAGTTGAGCACTTAGTTCAAAAACACAGAGAACTAAAGGCTGAGATTGGTAAGGTAATTATCGGCCAAGAAGAGGTTATAGAACAAATTCTTTTATCGATTTATACGGGAGGGCATTCTCTTTTGATTGGCGTTCCCGGCTTGGCAAAAACTTTAATGGTCAACACTATTGCCCAAACCCTTGGGCTCGATTTCAAACGTATTCAGTTTACGCCTGATTTGATGCCCAGCGATATCTTGGGCAGTGAGGTTTTGGACCAGAATAGAAATTTCAAGTTTATCAAGGGTCCTGTTTTTGCCAATATCATCTTAGCAGATGAAATCAACAGAACCCCACCAAAAACCCAGGCGGCCTTGCTGGAAGCAATGCAAGAACGTGCAGTTACAATAGCTGGCCATCGTTATAAATTGGAACTGCCCTATTTTGTACTGGCAACGCAAAACCCTATAGAACAAGAGGGTACCTATCCACTTCCTGAAGCACAGTTGGATCGTTTTATGTTTTCCATAAATTTGGGCTACCCCAGTATTGAAGAAGAGATTCAGGTGGTAAAATCTACTACTACTGATGCGTCGGTAAATTTAGAAACGAAGTTCAGTGCGGATGCCATACGCGAAGTGCAACAACTCATTCGAAGGGTGCCCATTGCAGACAACGTTGTTGATTATACTGTACGTTTGGTGAACAGTACGCGCCCGAAACAAGAAGGTGCATCTGATTTTATTAAGAACTATTTAGATTGGGGTGCAGGCCCAAGAGCTTCCCAAAATCTCGTTTTGGCAGCAAAGGCACATGCTGTGGTGAATGGAAAGTTCTCCCCTGATATCGAGAATGTCAAAGCAGTCTCGCATGGAATTTTAAGGCATCGTATCTTAAAGAACTACAAAGCAGAGGCCGAGGGTATTTCAGTCAACCATATCATCGATGAACTCTTGAAATAGTCTTGTTGCAGATTGCACATCTTTCAAAATCTTTACATCTAAATTAGTCGAGGTTTCATACTTTTAGAATTCAGGTAAAATAATGATAAATAACGCGAAAAAGAGGTATGATTTAATTTCATCGAACCAGCTTATAGCAGTATAATTTGAATTACAGGAAAAGCTATTGCAATAAGATGATAAGAAATTACTTTTGCAATAAATAGGATGTAACGCTTGAGTGGTTCTAATAAACGATTTAAAATTGTACAATTGTTATTTTCTGTTTTTCGTTGACTATTGGGAACAGTTTTTAAGAAAATTAGAAAAGGTTAATTTTTATATACACTAAAGCCAGATGGCTTCGTTTTATTGATATTACAGCGCCATATTTAAGTATTAAGAAATTTTCTTATGAATTTATACGAAGATTATATAAAGGATATTGAGGAAAGAAAAATCCAGGGATTGCACGCCAAGCCCATAGATGATGGTGCCCTATTAAGCGAAATTATTGCTCAGATAAAGGATGTTGACCACATTCACAGAGCTGACTCCCTCAGATTTTTTATATACAATACCCTACCTGGAACAACAAGTGCCGCTGCTGTGAAGGCTCAGTTCTTAAAAGAAATCATTCTAGGGCATGATAAGGTTGATGAGATTTCACCAGAAAATGCATTTGAGCAACTGTCGCACATGAAAGGAGGTCCATCCATTAAGGTTCTTCTTGATATAGCACTGGGCAATAACAAAACGGCTGCCCATCAGGCTGCGGTTGTTTTAAAAACCCAAGTCTTTCTTTACGAAGCCGATATGGCTCGATTGGGAGAAGCCTATAGAAACGGTAGTGAAATTGCGCAAGACATACTTGAAAGCTATTCCAGAGCGGACTTTTTTACAAAATTACCTGAACTTCCAGAGGAAATTGAGTTGGTAACCTTTGTTGCAGGAATTGGGGATATCTCCACAGATTTGCTTTCTCCGGGCAGTGATGCCCATTCTAGATCGGACCGAGAACTACATGGTCAATGTATGTTTGAACATAATAAGGAGCAACAAAACCAATTGGTGGAACTTCAGGCGGCACATCCTGATAAAAGGGTGATGTTGATTGCAGAGAAAGGAACTATGGGTGTAGGGTCTTCCAGAATGTCTGGCGTTAATAATGTTGCACTTTGGATTGGTAAACCTGCGAGTCCTTATGTTCCTTTTATAAATATCGCCCCTGTGGTCGCTGGAACGAACGGCATCTCTCCCATATTTCTGACCACTGTCGGTGTAACGGGAGGTATCGGCCTGGATTTAAAAAACTGGGTAAAGGAATATGATGAAAATGGCAATCTTATTGTCGATGAAGAAGGGGAGCCTATTCTAAAGCAATCTTATTCCGTAGACACGGGCACAACTCTTACGGTAAATACAAAGACGAAAAAGCTCTATAAAGATGGCCAGGAATTGGTTGACGTTTCTTCGGCTTTTACTCCTCAAAAGATGGAGTTTATGAAGGCGGGCGGCTCATATGCCGTGGTTTTTGGTAAAAAGCTTCAAACCTTTGCCGCTAAGACTTTGAATATTGAAATGCCAGCTGTATTTGCTCCCTCAAAAGAAATTTCAAATGTTGGCCAAGGGCTTACCGCTGTAGAAAAAATATTCAATAAGAATGCAGTGGGCACATCCGGTGCTGTTCTTCATGCCGGTTCTTACGTTCGCGTCGAGGTCAATATCGTAGGTTCACAAGATACTACAGGTTTAATGACATCACAGGAGTTGGAAATGATGGCAGCAACCGTAATTTCCCCAATCGTTGATGGCGCTTATCAATCTGGTTGTCATACGGCCTCGGTATGGGATAAAAAAGCGCAAGTCAATACGCCGAAGTTAATGCGATTTATGAATGAATTCGGTTTGATTACTGGGCGTGATCCAAAGGGAAAGTACCATGCAATGACCGATGTAATTCACAAAGTGCTTAATGACATTACGGTAGATGATTGGGCTATTATTATAGGTGGGGATTCCCACACACGAATGTCAAAGGGGGTAGCGTTTGGTGCGGATTCAGGCACAGTGGCTTTAGCCCTGGCTACTGGAGAAGCTTCAATGCCAATACCGGAATCGGTGAAGGTGACCTTTAAGGGTGAAATGAAAGACCACATGGATTTTCGCGATGTTGTGCATGCTACCCAATCGCAAATGTTAAAGAAATTTAAAGGGGAAAATGTATTTCAAGGTCGAATTATCGAAGTCCACATAGGAACATTACCGTCCGACCAAGCCTTTACTTTTACAGATTGGACAGCCGAAATGAAAGCTAAGGCATCCATTTGTATTTCCCAACCCGAAACCCTAATAGAATCCTTGGAAATAGCCAAAGGGCGTATTCAAATCATGATAGATAAGGGAATGGACAATGAAAAACAAGTACTTCAAGGTCTTATTGATAAAGCCAATGAGCGGATTAAAGAGGTAAGGTCAGGTGAAAAGCCACCGCTTGCTCCCGATGAAAATGCAAAATATTACGCTGAATTTGAGGTTGATCTTAATATAATAGATGAACCAATGATTGCCGATCCCGATGTACACAATGTGGATGTATCCAAAAGGTATACTCATGATACCATTCGCGAACTCTCGTACTATGAAGGAGAAAAACATGTGGATTTGGGGTTTGTCGGCTCTTGTATGGTTCATAAAGGTGATATTAAAATTGTATCTAAAATGCTACGGAACCTTGAGGAAGAATATGGAAAGGTTGAGTTTAAAGCCCCTTTGGTAGTTACCGCCCCTACCTACAACATTATTGATGAACTAAAGGAAGAAGGTGATTGGGAGATTCTCCAAAAATACTCGGGCTTTGAATTTGACGATACAGCGCCCAAAAATGTAGCTCGAACCGAGTATGATAATATCTTATATCTTGAGCGTCCTGGTTGTAACTTATGTATGGGAAATCAAGAAAAAGCGGAAAAGGGCGATACCGTAATGGCTACTTCTACACGTTTATTTCAAGGGAGGGTAGTGAAAGATTCCGATCGCAAAAAGGGGGAGTCTTTACTGGCCTCGACCCCTGTTGTCGTGCTCTCCGCAATATTGGGCAGAGTACCAACAATGGAAGAATACAAAACAGCGGTAAGGGGTATTAAGTTAACCCAGTTTGCGCCTCCACTTAAAGAGATGACCACCAAACCACCATTACCAGGTCATCTGGTTTCGTATTAATCGGTATTTCGAGAAAAGCTGTTGCTCCCAAAACCACATTCTAAAGTGTTGGGAGTAATTTATTGTCAACCTATATCAACTTTTTTGCCTTAAACCATCAATGACATCTTTCAATTGAACTTTTTTTGAAAATCATTGTTGAATCTGTAAAAGAGTTGAATGCGGACTAGCATTTAAAATTACTTGAAGAAAGCATATTTAACCTATCAATAGAGTCGTTTTTTTAATTAATCGTAAATTGTACTTTATTGCCAAAAGGACCAAAGAACTATGGCATTCGATATAGAGAAGATAAAAAGGGTTTATTACAAAATCGGAGTAAGTGTAGAGCAGGCGCGTGCACTACTAAATAGACCTTTGACCTTATCAGAAAAAATATTGTATTCCCATTTATGGGACGGTAATCCTACGACCGTTTTTCAGCGTGGTAACGACTATGTTGATTTTACTCCTGATAGGGTAGCTTGTCAAGATGCTACAGCCCAAATGGCATTGTTACAATTCATGCATGCAGGCAAACCCAAGGTTGCAGTACCCACAACAGTGCATTGTGATCATTTGATACAGGCCAAGGTTGGGGCCAATGCTGATTTGAAGAGGGCCAATGAAACCAGTAATGAGGTATTTGACTTTTTAGAGTCTGTTTCGAATAAATATGGAATCGGTTTTTGGAAGCCGGGTGCAGGTATCATTCACCAAGTGGTCTTGGAAAACTACGCCTTCCCAGGGGGTATGATGATTGGTACGGATTCCCATACTGTTAACGCGGGTGGATTGGGAATGGTCGCCATAGGTGTCGGTGGTGCAGATGCAGTGGACGTCATGGCCGGAATGCCTTGGGAATTGAAATTTCCCAAATTAATTGGGGTAAAACTCAAAGGAAGGCTTTCCGGATGGACCGCTCCGAAAGATGTTATTTTAAAAGTGGCCGATATCCTTACTGTTAAAGGTGGCACTGGGGCTATTATCGAGTATTTTGGCGAAGGGGCAACTTCAATGTCATGTACCGGTAAAGGTACCATATGTAACATGGGTGCCGAGGTCGGTGCAACGACATCTACTTTTGGCTATGATGAATCAATGGACCGTTATCTTCGTGCGACCGATAGGGAGGATGTTGCTGATGCAGCATTGGCAGTCAAAGAACATTTGACTGCAGATACTGAGGTTTACCAAACTCCTGAAAAATACTTTGACCAAGTCATTGAAATCGATTTAAATACACTGGAACCGCATTTAAATGGACCTTTCACACCAGATTTGGCAACACCAATCTCAAAAATGAATGAAGTGGCAAAGGAAAACGATTGGCCACTGAACGTACAGGTAGGATTGATTGGTTCATGTACCAATTCGTCTTATGAAGATATTTCTAGGGCCGCGTCTTTGGCCAAACAGGTTGCAGACAAAAAGTTGAAGATGCAATCGAAGTTTACTATTACACCTGGATCGGAGCAAGTACGGTATACCATTGAACGCGATGGCTTTATAAGTACCTTCGATAAGGTAGGGGCTACGGTTTTTGCAAATGCGTGTGGGCCGTGTATCGGTATGTGGGACCGTTATGGAGATAAGGCCGCAGATGGCCCTAGAAATACAATCGTACATTCTTTTAATAGAAATTTTGCCAAAAGAGCAGATGGAAACCCTAATACTTTAGCATTCGTGGGTTCTCCTGAGTTGGTCACAGCGGTTGCCATTGCTGGGCGCTTAGACTTTAATCCCATCACCGATACCCTGATCAATGAGGATGGACAAGAAGTTATGCTTGATGAGCCAATGGGTTATGAGCTTCCTCCAGAGGGTTTTGCCGTAGAAGATGCAGGCTATTTGGCACCGGAAGAAGACGGGAGCCATGTACAAGTAGTCGTTTCACCAGAATCCCAAAGGTTACAATTACTTGCTCCATTTGTTCCTATAACCCCAGAAAGTTTGAAGGGTATGAAACTGTTGATTAAAGCATTTGGAAAGTGTACCACCGATCATATCTCCATGGCTGGGCCATGGTTGCGTTACCGCGGACATTTGGACAATATTGCCAATAACACCTTGATTGGAGCTGTAAATGCCTACAATCAAAAAACCAACTTCGTTAAGAACCAACTAACCGCTGAATATGGCGCGGTACCAGAAACACAAAGAGCTTATAAAGAGCAAGGTATTAAAACCATCGTTGTAGGAGATCATAATTATGGAGAAGGGTCTTCTCGCGAGCATGCGGCCATGCAACCAAGACACCTGGGTGTTGCGGCCGTTTTGGTAAAGTCGTTCGCAAGGATTCATGAGACCAATCTTAAAAAGCAGGGCATGTTGGGCCTTACCTTTGCCAATGAAAATGACTACGATTTAATTCAAGAGGATGATACGTTCAACTTTGTGGATATTGAAGATTTTACGCCAGGTAGGCCATTAACGATTGAAGTAGTGCACGCTGACAGTAGTTCAGATACAATAATTGCCAGTCATAGCTACAATACAGCGCTAATCAATTGGTTCAAAGAAGGTTCTGCACTGAACGTAATCAAGAAAGAAAATGCGTAATAGCAACATAATTATTAACAAAACTCCTGAGAAATCAGGAGTTTTTTAGTTGAATGAAATTGATATCACATGAATAGAAAAAAGACACTGCTTAATGTATTATTGATATTGATTGTGGTTTCTTTTTTTGTTACTCCACTTGGGTATTATGGTAAGCTGGTACTCAATCGTTTGTTTTCATTTGCACCCGATGTTATACCGATTGAGAAACGCAAGCAATTGGCCAATTATGATTGGAAGTTGAAAGATGCGAATTGGGATTTCTTCAGCTTTAAAAAATCTAAGGGTAATGTGGCATTCATCAATTTTTGGGCTTCTTGGCGGTTACCTTCAGAGGCAGAGTTATCAAGTATACAGGCCCTGTACGATAAATATGGTAATCAAATTGATTTTTATATCATTACTGATGAAGAAAGGGAACCTGTAGAGATATTTATCGAGAAACAAGAGTTTACCTTTCCATTAACCTATTTGATTATCGGTGAACCCGCCCCATTGAAGATAGGGGAACCGCCATATTCCTATTTAATTGACAAAGAGGGTCAAATTGTTATTGAAAAGGATGGTATTGCTGACTGGAATTCCAGTACTGTGCATGAAACCATAGATGAACTACTATCTGAATAAACATTTGTTTTGGAACAGATTACCACAATCAGCTTTTTTAGATACCCCTCTATATGGGGTAAGCTATGGGCGTTCGGAATGATGCAGTTTGCACATAGGCCCCTGCAAAAAATTGCCGGATTGGAATTCTATAAACTCATGGGTACGGGCAAGGCTCGGTTTAGTCCGAATCCTGATTGGTCCGTATATGTGACGCTTCAAATTTGGGAGAACGAAGCTGCCGCCCATAACTATTTTTCATCACACCAATTATTTAAAAGGTATCAAAAAGTATCGAAAGAACACTGGGTGTTGTTTTGTAAAAATCGTATCGCCAGAGGAAAGTGGGATGGTAAGAACCCCTTTAAACGCTCTAAAAGCACTGATAAAGAGATTGCTTACGTAGTGGCCCTAACAAGGGCGACAATAAAGACCAAACTATTACGGACTTTTTGGAAGTTTGTACCGAAATCACAAAACCACTTATGGGATAATGAAGGTTTGCTCTACACCAAAGGAGTAGGTGAAGTGCCTTTTAGACAAATGGCAACACTGTCTATTTGGAAGGATGAAAAGTCATTGAATGAATTCGCTTATCAAACCAGAGGACATATTGCCGCTATTGGTAAAACTAGGGATTTAGATTGGTATCATGAAGAATTGTTCGCCCGCTTTCAACCTTTTAAAACACTCGGTAGTTGGGGTGAAGGGAAACTCTTATCTGAACTTATTCCAGTGGAAACAACATAAAATAACCGAAGAACGTGCTCTGGGCCAAAAACAGATTTAGGCTAAACTCATAGTTTCCTGATATTCGCTTTTTTTGAAAAATGAGGTGGAATATGTAAGCCAAGACATACCACGTGATATAGTTTTGAAGTGGTACCTCTTTTCCAAAACTCCAGAAATCAAAGACAGGTGCACTTTGCTCCATTAAAAAATCAAGAAAGACCATCAATGCAGCACCAAGAAGAGCTTTGAACCAAATATGTTTTGAAAATTTTGAAGTGATTTCAGCACTTATAAAGGTGAGGAGTGCCCAGTTAATTCCGATGACGAAAGGTACGCCATCAAGCTTTGGTCCTAGATTTTTACCATAATCATAGCTCCCAAATAACAAAGAGTGGTTGGCCCCTAACCATTCGGCAAACATACCCGTGATGAAGACAAAACCAAAGACCATCCATTTCTTACCAGTGTCCATAGGATATATCCACAGAAAAAGCAAAGCGCACACGAGTAAATTAAGTGGCGTCTTTTGAATAAACCATTCTTGGTGGCCAACTGTAATTCCAATGAGACCGCTTAAGTGAAAGAGCCAAACTAAAAAAATACCAAGAGGTGTTCTGTATTTTTTTATCCAGTTCATCCACTATTTGTTTTGACAAGGTCCCCAACAATTTTTCCAGAAAGTAAGCAAAGGGGTATGCCGCCCCCTGGGTGTACTGACCCTCCACAAAAATATAGGTTTTTAATGCGTTTACTGAAATTCGGATGTCTTAGAAAGGCCGCAAATCTAGAATTACTTGCTGCTCCGTAAAGGGCGCCTCTATAGCTACTGGTTTGGTTTTCAATACCCACTGGATCCCAAACCATCTCGTCTACTATAAGTTCTTGCACAGCACAGTTTAGGTTTCTGCTCAATTTAGATAGGATATTTTTCCTTGCCTGTAATTTTAATTCTTCCCAATCTTGACTATAATTACCTGGTGCATTTATCATGACAAACCAATTTTCATGCCCTTTGGGGGCATCTTTTTCTTCTTCTTTCGATGAGATATTGACGTAAATGGTCGGGTCGTCACACAATGATTTTTTATTGAAAATATGGTCAAATTCCTGTTGGTAATTCTCGCTGAAAAAGATGTTATGCAAATCAAGTTCGGGAAATTGCTTTTTAATACCCCAATAGAAAATAAGTGCTGAGCTTGATCGCTCTTGAGCCAGGGTTTTCTTTGGAGGTATTTGATCGATCAGCAATTTAGTGTAAGTGTGATAAACATCCATATTACTGACGACCACTTCTGCATTGATATTGATATCACCCACTCTGACGCCTATTGCTTTTTTATCTGAAACAAGAATTTCAGTAACCGGTGAATTAAAGTGGAAAGAAACCCCCACTTCTTTAGCAAGTTTATATAGTGATTCCGTAATTTGAAACATTCCTCCTTCCGGAAAATAAGTACCTAGATCCATTTCTAAATGGGGAATCATTGACATGATTCCGGGTGTTTGATATGGAGAGGACCCGTTATATGTAGCAAAACGATTAAAGAATTGAATCAATTTTGGATTGCTAAAGCTACTTGCGTTAACACTGTCAAGGGTTTGGTTGATGCCCATACCACTAATGCGCAGAAATGCCTTTAGCGTATCGTTGGAGAGATAGGTGCGTAACTTGTGCAATGACTTTTCGAGAAATACCGATTTAGTCAATCGGTATTTGGTTTCATTTTTTTTTAGATAGGCTGCAATGTTCTCTTTCGGTTCATTAAATGTATTTGAAGCATCGCTGCAAAAAGTCTCTTGGTCGCTGGCAGCCGAAAACTGAGTGCCATCCTCCCAGAAATAATTACAGATGGTTTCCTTTCTGAAATACCTAAAATAGTCCTTTGGATTTTTATTACAGAGTTGAAAGAGCTCATCGACCAACCAGGGCATGGTAAATAGAGAAGGGCCCATATCAAAACGAAAGCCATTCAGTTTTTTTTGATGAAGCTTTCCTCCAGGATGCACATTTGATTCATAAACCGTAACTGAAAAGCCTTGAGAGTTTAAGCGTATGGCTGAGGCAATACCCGCAATTCCTGCACCGATTACGATGGCATTCTTGGGCATTACTTTTTAAAATACTTAAGCGGAACAAATAGCATTCCAAAGTTTTCTCCCTTTTCCTTACCTATATGTTTATGATGAATTTTGTGTGCGCGCCGAACGCCTTTAGCATACCAATTATTGGCCTTTCTAAAAAGCTTAAATCGTTGATGGATGAAGATGTCATGAACTAAAAAATATGCAATACCATAGGCAAGAATGCCGAAACCCATTGGAAAGCCATACCAAAATGGTGTATTATCGCCAATCATCACAAGTGACATACTGACAACTGCATAAAAAAGGAAAAATGTATCGTTTCTCTCGAACCAAGAGTCGTGGTCTTTTATATGATGGTCTTTGTGTAAGACCCACAAAAAGCCATGCATAATATATTTATGGGTGAACCAAGCCATAAACTCCATAAAACAAAAGGTTCCTAGAAAGAGTAGTGCTCCAATAAGTAGCGTCATAATTACACCAAATGCAGTTTGTAATTTACATAAGATTTTGCAAGTAGTCCAATTTTTTCATAGTTCGGTACGCGAATTCTGGTATTTTTAATCTCTAAAGGCGGAGTCTTCTTTAGTTTATCTAAAAGTCTTTTGTAATATTTAAATGCGGTATAGACTCCAAATTTCGCATCAGCGGGTAGGTTTTCTATTCCGAATAAGCCTTGGGCAAAGTCAGCCTCAATTTCTTCAACGATACGTTTTTTGGACGGTTCATCAAGCTCAAGAAGATTAGTGTTGGGGAAATAGGAACGTTCCAATAGTTCATAATCAGCTTTCAAATCCCGTAAGAAATTTACTTTTTGAAAAGCTGAACCCAAAGCCATCGCCGAATCTTTCAGTTCCTCATATTTCTGCTTATCCCCGTTGACAAAAACACATAGGCACATCAGTCCAACAACATCCGCTGAACCGTAGATATATTCTTTGTATTCAGCCGTCGTAACGTAGTCTTTTTTGACTAAATCCATACTCATACTTTTCATAAAGGATTTTACCAAATGAAGTGGAATTCCATATTTATGAAAGGTATATTGAAAAGAATTCAAAATAGGGTTCAAGCTGATTTTGTTCTCAAGTGCTCTTCGGAGCTCATATTCAAAATCCTGAAAAAGTTGTGTTTTATCATAATCATGAAAGGTGTCAACAATTTCATCTGCAAAACGAACAAAACCATAGATGTTGTAAATGTCACTTCTAATTGAGGTCCCTAGCATCTTAGTCGCTAATGAGAAGGAAGTACTGTATGATTCAGTAACCAGTCGGCTGCAGTCGTAAGAGACTTTGTCAAATATGGATTTCATTTTTAAAATGTTTTTTGATGGTCAATTCAGAAACGAGCTTACCTGAAATCAAGGAGGGTGGCACACCAGGTCCAGGTACGGTCAATTGCCCCGTAAAGTAGAGATTATCGACTTTACTACTTTTTAAATTTGGTCTTAGAAAAGCAGTTTGCGAAAGCGTGTTCGCCATACCGTATGCATTGCCTTTAAAAGAGTTGTATTGCTCTATAAAATCATTCACGCAGAAACTTTCCCTAAAAACCACATTCTCTTTGACACCCTGTTGTGTGCGTTTTTCAAAGCGATCAATAATAATATCAAAATATTGATCTCTTAGGGTAGGTGTATCTTCCAAACCTGGAGCAATTGGAATTAGGAAGAAGCCAGCTTCTTTTCCATCGGGAGCCATGAGGGTATCGGTCTTGGATGGAAAATTAGCGTAAAATAATGGTTTTGAAGGCCATTTGGGCTGATCATAAATTTCTTCAGCATGTAATTCGAAGTCTGTATCGAAGAATAAATTGTGATGTTCGATATTCTTCAATTTTTTGTCGAAACCGACATAAAAGAGCAGTGAAGACGGAGCGTATGTTTTCTTGTTCCAATAGGCTTCCGAGTATTGGCGATATTTTTTTTCTAGAAGTGATTCAGAATGGTTGTAATCAGCACCACTGATTACAATCTCCGCGTCAAAATCATTCCCGTTGGAAGTTATTCCCAAAACCTTACTTTCTTTAACCCTTATTTTTTCCACTGGACTATTGGTATGAAACGCTACTCCCAATTCTTCTGCTAGGCTTTTCATGGCAAGAATAATTTGGTACATCCCACCTTTAGGGTGCCAAGTGCCCAGCCCAAAGTCCGCAAAATTCATGAAATTATAGAATGATGGGGTTTTATTGGGTTTAGCGCCTAAGAATAGTACGGGAAATTCCAAGGTTGAAATCAATTTTGGATTTTTAAACTTCTTACGAACTTCCTGGCTAATACTTTTAAAAAATTGGTCGACTCGCAATATCGTTTCTTTTGTGACCAATTCAAGTGGTGAAATACCAGGTTTTAGTACAATTTTATTAATTGCAATATCATAATTTTCTTGGGCCTTGGCGATGAACCCTCTAAGACTCTTGCTACTGCCAGGTTCGATTCGGTCAAACTCTTCACATATTTTATCCATACTGTCACCAATGGTGATGATATCGTCTGCGAAGAATATTTTGTAAGCAGGGTCCAGTTTATCCAACTGATAGTAATCTGATGTGGATTTACCGAAATCCTCAAAAAATTTCTCAAAAATATCTGGCATCCAGTACCAACTGGGACCAATGTCGAATGTAAATCCCTCTTTGGTCAATTGCCTGGCGCGGCCACCAACGGTATCGTTTTTTTCAAAAACCGACACCTTAAATCCGGCTTTAGCAAGATAACAGGCGGCAGAAAGGGAAGAAAATCCTGAACCAATAATGACTACCTTTTTCATTTTAGTTAGTGTGGCTGGGCCTATAATTTTCCTACCAATCGCTCAATGGAGTTGAACGTTCGAATGGAATCCGGTAGGTCTTCAGCTATCATGTGCTGTACCTGATGACCTAAAACCCAAAGTTTTGAGTTGCCAACAGCATTTACGTCTTTTTCAAAGTTGGCGATGTATTTTTTCAATTCGTCTTTAGTGGGAGAAACTGTAAAGTAGCTTACAAAATATACATTGTCATAATATTTGATAATATCGACAAGATTTTCAATAGGCATGGTTTGCCCCAGGTAAATTGCCTTATACCCTTTAAGATTTATCTCATAGTTTAAAAAGAGCAAGCCCAAATCATGAATTTCATTCTCTGGAAGAAAAAGAACAAAAACCTTATCTTTTCTCGTGGGCTCTATAATTTGAAGTTTTTCCGTATTGATATAAATCTTTTGTTTGATGAGATTGGTAATAAAATGCTCATGGGAGGGGCTGATGGTATCCGTTTGCCATAATAGTCCCAATTCATTTAAAAGAGGAATAAAAACTTCAATAAAAATCTCTCTGAACGAGCGTTCAGACAGTAAACTATTGTAGGTATTAAAAAATAGTGCTTGATCAAAATTGATCATGGAAAGCTTAAACGCATTGATCGCATGGCTTTTTTCACTGTTTTTAGCAACTATCTCACGTACCAAAACGGGTATTTCACTTTCCGGCAACTTCGCAATCTTAGAAATTTTATAACCGTTATGGTACAGGAGAACGATGTTTAAGAGCTTCTGTAAGCTTCTTAAACTATATGTTCTAATATTTGTGGCGGTTCTTTCCGGTGAAAAAAGAATGTAACGTTTCTCCCAAATCCGTATCGTGTGCGCCTTTATCCCGGAGAGGTTCTCCATATCACGAATACTGAAAGATTTCTTAACGTTGTTCATTATTTATGTAGAATCGTTAAACAAATCTACAATTTTAATCCATCCAAGTTAATAAACAAGCGTTAAAATTTATTTTAAGATGTTCACAATGAGTAATAAATGAAAAATCCTTTGGTACTACCAAAGGATTTTAGTGCGCACGAGAAGACTCGAACTTCCACGGCCTAATGGCCACCAGCCCCTCAAGCTGGCGCGTCTACCAATTCCGCCACGTGCGCTGAAGTGGCAATTATAGGAGTTTCCAATTCAAACAGAAAAAGCCTTAAAACACGCAATCAACAGTCTGTTTTTACGAAAGCTTGTCAACCAAAAAGTTCTTCCTTTATTACTAACGGAAGAATTTTGGCGCAAATATATGTTTTACTTGGCTATTTCTTAAACATTTTCATCTTTTGAAAATGGTAATAGCCTGAAAGGCGTTCCACACAGATAATCTCTATCACCTGAAATAATAGTACATTGATTTTTGAACGGTAAAATTCGAATTGTTCTTCACCATTTTTTAATTTTTTCATGTGAAGTTTCCAAGGTAGTGTGTTTCTATAATCAGGGAATGTACTATCATCAACATCATAGACCGGTTGGTGAACTTCTTTGGTACAAAGTATCTTATGGCCCTTGTAATCCCAAATAATTCAAGGAGTTCTTGGGCGTAATATTTTTTTGCTCTGTAAGGTGATAACAGTGAATCTTTAAAATAGGTCGACTATATCTTATACTTTTTCTATCTTATCTATGGGTTCAAGCTCTTATCCCACACTTTGGCGTAAAATTAAATTTCGCAGTCAATCGGTTCCTGTTTTTCCCTTGAATTCTTTTACCATCAATCGACTTCATGCCAAGTTCAGCCCACTGATATCTGAAGGTTTATTGGTATGTCTATATTGTAGTACAGAATATGAATTTGCAAAATATATTTTTGATTTTAGAATATTAAAAGCACATTTATTGCGATTCAAATGGGATGGATTTAAATTAAAGTGCTACAAGATAACTTTGTGATACTGCGGGTATCAATAAGATTATGCTTTTAAAATTCTAATGTTAATAGCTACTCCCAAAGTCTGTTATCCATTTCCATTTTAGGTAATCTAGTTGATAACTCATCAGGGACTCTTTGAATGAACATTCATAGGATATCTAAAAGTTTACCGGCATATACTTTGAGGTTATCTTTTGTTACATTTTCATAATCCGTTTTACTTCTAGTGTATAAATCCAAAAAAGCAAATCTTTCGTTTTCTTCTGAAGATGGCTCTACGATTACAAATCCTTTTTCGTTGTATACCAGCATATAGATACCTAGCTTATTTTTAAAGACCAGTTCTCCGAAACTATCACTTAGTTCATTCATTAGGGTAAAAGTTGCTGGATAACAACCTTCGCACAAAACAACTGAAAGTATGGGCTGATTTTCTTCTAGTGCTAACTTTATTTTTCGTTCGGGTGTAGGCGGTCTTCCGCCGACGCCCTTTATTTCAAATTTAGCGGCATAAGAAGCATCGATTTGGTCTGGCATAGCAGTTTGTGCCTCGGTCGAGTTTATATAACCCAGCACAAGAATCAATAATGCTATTTTCAAGTAATTGGTTTTCATCTGATTGGTTTTTGGCTAATTTATTTTACGATTGTCAATGGTTTAAAATAAGTATCTGTAAGATGGGGAAACTTCATCATATCTTTTGACATGAAAGAAAGGCGCATAAGTTTTATGCGGCCTTTCTTCACATCAAACATTTGAAGTCTTCACTATTCTTGTAAAAATTGCCTACAATGGAGATGCAGGTAATTGCCAACCACTGTGCGCTGGTACTGTCCCTGTATCTTGATTTTTACTATATAATTTAGATTTTCCTGTTTGTGTGTCCCAAACCAAAACCATCCAGTAAATTTTCTTATCCTCAGAGTCTTCAACTATTTGAAGGTTCATTTGATATCTACCATTGCTGGATTGTATCATATTCATATCATTTTCAGAAAGACTTTCGGGAAAGTTAAAAGTATTGCCATCGCTTTTCGCGGTGAGGGTATTGATTGAAAAAACCAATAGCGCACCCCCAAATAAAACCACGGCCAGGAGCTTGGTTATTGCTGAGATTGTTGAAATGTTGGATTTTGAATTCATTTTTGATTGTTTTAAAGATTAATATTAAAGTGTACTTGTTTTTTATTCGACCGTTATCGTGCCTCCGCATGAAGAATTAGCGGAATAGGCCAATGCCCCTGCATTACCGACCCTTGAACCCGAATTACTGTCAAAGGCATAGTAGTAGGTAGTTTTACAATTAAATCGCCCAGAGCTACCTGAATTGATACGGCTTCCATTCATTGAACCGGCTTCGTATAGGTAGATATCGCTTCCAGTCTCATTTTTAATCGTAATATCATTTTCTCTAGCCTGCTTTTCCCAAAAGGCATTGTTTTCTTGGATGCGGCGCCACTCTGGGGTATCCATCAGGTCCTCATTATATTTTTTCATAGCAGCAAACATCAACTCCCTCCGTTCCTCAACCAATTCAAGCCTTTTGGTATTGTTGGCGTTCTGCTTCCATTTGGGTTCCATAACTCGCCGTTTTGCCAATGCCGAGGTTAGGTAGTTTTGTACCAAATTGACGGCATCCATAGCTTGAAGTTTCTGAATACAGTTGTAAATCGCTTTTAATTCTGGATTTTTATTGGCCAATTTTTTCATCATGCCCTGTTCCATACGCTCTTTGAGGGAGCGTTTTTTCTTTTTGCCACTGTCTTTTTTGTTACCTTCATCAAAGTCTTCCCCAAAATTTTCGTGTACATACAGGCGATACGGAACGTAGGTGTCAGGATCATCTTCGTTAAACTTGGTATTTAGATCGAATACGACACCGTCCAGAATGCAAACCCTATTGGTTGATCCGGGTTGTATTTCCCGGGGTACATACCCTACTTGTTTTTTTAATTTGTCATTACCCTCATAAAACAATTTTGCATAAGTGATAGGGAATGCCATATTATCCGGAATAAAATTCTCATCGGTACCATAAATCTTCATTTCAAAGTACTTATG
>ERZ1740067.36-NODE-36-length-102505-cov-41.521484_pt1 | contig 102505 bp, 90 predicted proteins | sample MGYA00581736_ERZ1740067 | MGnify/ENA primary metagenome ERZ1740067 (study PRJEB43018, sample SAMN04849236) | marine metagenome | isolation source: floating plastic debris | place: Pacific Ocean | collected 2008-08-27 | study: EMG produced TPA metagenomics...
GATGTCTACACGCTGACGTCCAAAGACTACAATGCGAAGTTGGCAGCAGGACAAGCGATCAGCTTTGGTTTCCAGGTGCAGGGCACAGATGCCAATATCGAAGTGATCGGGCAGGACAACACCGATACTGGCGGTGATACAGGGGGCGATACCGACGGTAACACGGGAAGCGACAATGGGGGCGATACGGATGCCGACACAGGAGGCGATACCGGTGGCAGCGGCAACGATGGCGGTAAGGTCGGTGGCGGCGATATACTGAACGGGCCGCTGTCCACCTTGGGCACCGATATCGTCGATGCCGACGGCATGAAGGTCGACCTGAAAGGCGTCAATTGGTTCGGGTTTGAAACCGATATCGGTGTGTTGCACGGTCTCTGGGCCCGAAACATGGAAGACATGTTGGACGAAATCGCAGATTTCGGCTTCAACATGATCCGGCTGCCCTTCGCCGGCGAACTTGCTGTCAACGATACGATCGCGAGTGGTATCAATACTGCTGAGAACCCGGTCCTTGCGGGGATGACTTCGCTGGAGGTGATGGGAGAGTTCCTGGATGCGGCGGCAGAGCGCGGTTTCGGGGTTTTGCTGGACATGCACCGCACAACACCTGGCAACGGCCCTGAAGGCGGAGGTCGCATTCCCGACGTTGACAGCTTCCTAGACCAGTGGGCGACAATCGCTGAAACGTTCGGCGACCATCCCGCCGTCATCGGCTTTGACCTATATAACGAGCCTCACGGCTATACATGGGAAGAATGGGCGCCGATCGCTGAACAAGCAGGTAATATGCTGTTGGAAAGCCACCCGGATGAATTGATCATTGTTGAAGGTGTTGAGACCTATCAGGGGGAAAGCCATTGGTGGGGCGGCAACCTGCAAGGCGTGGCGGACCGCCCGGTCATTCTGAGTGCGGATGACAAGCTTGTCTACTCGCCGCATGAATACGCCACATCGGTCTTTGAACAACCTTACTTCAACGAAGCTGGCTACGATCCCGAGACGACATTGCCCGGAATCTTCCGCGAGAACTGGGGCTTTATCGAAGAAGAGGGCATTGCACCGCTGCTTCTGGGTGAGTTCGGATCGACATTCGACAACCAGACGGACAGAGAATGGGCGCCTGTTCTGACCGATTACCTGCTCGAAAACGATATCGACTGGGCGATATGGTCCTGGAACCCGAACTCGGGTGACACACAAGGGGTGGTTCTGGATGACTGGAAAACGCCCAGACTGGACGCCTTCACCTATCTGCTGGACCCGCTTCTAGCAGAAGCGCCTCAGGATCCGGTGAATGATGTCATGTCGTCCGAAGATACGATGGTGCTCTAAGCTTGGAAACTGTGCAACTCTGCTGCGCAAGCTTCGGCTCCCGGTGCAAAATATGTATCGGGAGCTTGCACTTAGCCTACTAAAAAGAATTTCAGCCGATGCGTTCTGATCCCGCGTGCCGCGGTCTCGCTCATGGACTGGTGAACCTTGTCCCTGCGGAAAGAACGATCTCGTCTAAGCGCGCGGTGCATCGTAGTCTTCAGGGCGCTGCGGGGCAAAGCGCTATTGCTGAACCGATGCAAAGAGATAGGTTTATTGATCCATCCATAAGACCTCAAATCCCAAGACTCGCCTTAGGGTGGACAACGACGATCGATTCTTGTGAAAGCCGATACTTGAGGGCCTTTAAACCCGTCTTTTCCAGCGCTCTCGGTTAGTGGTCCAATCCTGAAAGCGCATTATTTTTATTGCAGTTTTCTCTGGCCAAGGCAGCGGATCTTCCTTGATCACCAACGTGATGCAGCAAATCAATAAAGCGCGATTGACCCTACGGTAACATCTGCTGTGTGCTCGCGCCCGTATGCCACAATTCCGATACTGCGGACATCTGACGGGCTGAAGTTAACGGGCATCCCGTCGTGCGACATTCTGAAGTCACTGAAATCCATTTCGATCTGCGACCACTCGGACGACGTCGCGAAGGCTACGCGGTATGAGTGCCAGACCCTCGTCAGCCCCTGGGTGCGCAGAAAAACGTAGTAGATCTCTCCGTTGCCCTTGGTGGAAATGCGCAATCCCTTTGCATCATCCGGCCAGCTCTCTGCGAAACGGTTGCGCACTTGAATGAACCCGCCGTTGTTCTCCGTACTGACCTCTCCTCGGAGCCTGACGGCTGGGCCTTGGTCGGTCTCAACCATGCGCGCCTGACCTTGCGACACGCCGCCCATCACACCATCGGCGACATACGTCCAGCGGCTCCGGGCATCGCCTCCGAAATCTTCGAAAAGCATCGTTATCTCGTCCGCGTCCGCTGCTGCCCCAACAACGCCTAGCGCGGAGCTGATGAGCAACTTTCTGAAGTTTTGGTTAATTCGGATGGTGGGAGGCAATTGCATGCTGCAAATGGTATGTCCTTTGGGCGTGGCGTCAACCGGCGCGCTGCAAGGCTAACTCAGTGCGGATCGTGATTGTTCGCCTATTAGCGTGTCATCTGCGAGGACGTTTTTTGGTGTGCTGCAACAGTTTTGATAACTCCAAAACTCTGCGATTTCTGTTGACGCAGCAAAAAGCGGCGATGTGATGAAATCTGCAAGAGTTGGCAGGAAGGTGGGTGCGGCAATGCGGGATCAGGCAAGGGTTGTCGTCATTGGCGGCGGGATCGCCGGGTGTTCTGCACTCTATCATCTGACGCAGGAAGGCTGGACGGATGTGATGCTGATCGAGCGCGATGAGCTGACCTCTGGCACGACGTGGCATTCCGCAGCGCAAGTTACGAATTTTGGAATGACCCAGACGATGGTCGGCCTCAAGAGTTACTCTATCGCGCTTTATCAGGAATTGCGGGATGATCCGGAATATCCGGTTGGCTACAATTACGGCGATGGCGGTATCCGGCTGGCCAATACGGACGCACAGATGGATGGTTACCGGCATTTTGCCTCCACGGCTGCCGGCATGGGCGTTGAATTCGAAGTGATTGACGCCGAGGAATGCCGCAGACGCCATCCACTCATATCCACCGACAACCTCTTGGGCGGGCTTTGGGATCCGACCGACGGGCACATTGATCCTGCACAACTTTGCCAGGCTCTGGCGCGCCGCGCCCGACTGGCCGGAGCTGAGGTGAACAGGCATACGATGGTGACCGGCCTGACACAGCATGCCGATCATACGTGGACCGTCCATACCGACAAAGGCGATGTGAGTGCAGAGATCGTAGTGAATGCCGGGGGCTATCGCTGCAATGAGATCGGCGCAATGATGAACATCAGTCACCCCGTCGCCTCGATGGAGCATCAGTACTTCCTGACCGAGGACATCCCAGCCATTGCCGAAGCTGGCCATCGCATGCCGCTTCTGCGCTGCCCCATCAGCGACTATTACTGCCGTCAGGAAAAGGGCGGGCTGTTGCTGGGGTTTTATGAGCAGGATTGCCGTATCTGGGGGATGGACGGGATCGATCTGCACTTTTCAAACGACCTTTGTCCCGATGATCTGGATCGGGTGACAGATGTTCTGGAAGGCGCATTCGCCAGAATGCCCGCACTGTTGGAAACCGGCATCCGTGAGGTCGTCAATGGACCGATTACCTACACGATCGACGGGGCCCCCCTTGTTGGACCGATACCGGGAAAGCGGAATGCCTATTGCATCATCGGTTTGCGCGCAGGTCTCGGTGAAGGGGGCGGGCACGGCTGGTTGTTGGCCCAGCAGATCGTACATGGCGAGGCCATCTATGACGCTTGGGTCATAGACCCGCGTCGCTTTACGGGCCATGCAACAGTGGAACTGACAGCGCTCAAGGCCATCGAAGACTACCAGAACGAATTCCGCTTCCATTTCCCGCATGAGCAACGTCCTGCTGGCCGACCCATGAAGACAACTCCATTGACGGCCGTTCTTGTCAATGAGGCGGCGGCGTTCAGCACGGTCAATGGCTGGGAGCGCGTGGATTATCTCAAACCAAACCCCGACTTTGAGGAAACGCTTGGCTTCCATTTCAACGAGGTTCACGAGGTCGTAGCTGCAGAGGTCGCGGCGGTCACGCAGCAGGTGGGTCTGACCGAGGTTTCAGGTTTCAACCGGATCGAGCTGACGGGCACGGACGTACGTCGCTTTCTCGATCGGATGATATGCGGGGCAGCACCAACGCGGCCCGGCCGTGTCGGCTTGGGCTATCTGCTAAACCATCATGGCATGCTCAAATGCGAGGCGACAATTGCGAACATCCCGATCTCTGAACGAGGCCCAGATCGGGTCTGGTATGGTTCTGCCGCAGCCTCCGAGTTTCACGATATGGATTGGCTCAGATCACATCTGCGCCCGGACGAAGACGTTCATATCCGATCTTTGACGAATGCTCAGTCGGCTCTTGTGTTGGCGGGGCCAAAAGCGCGTCAGGTACTGTCCGCCGCGTCGCGAGGGGACTGGTCGCGTGAGGCTTTCCCGTGGCTGTCCGTGCGCGAAGCTTATATCGGAATCGCACCTGCAACGATCCTGGGTGTCAGCTATTCGGGTGAGCTTGCCTACGAAATTCATGTTCCGAACGAAAACCTGCATGCCGCCTACCTAGCGCTAAGAGCCGCCGGGGAAGAGCACGGATTGCGCCTGTTCGGCGCGCGGGCTGTGGAGTCGATGCGGCTCGAAAAGGGATTTTTGCATTGGAAATCCGACATCCTAACAGAGTTCGATCCTTTTGAGACAGGGCTTGGCCGTTTCGTAAAGCTGCAAAAGGGCGATTTCATCGGAAAAGAGGCGCTCTTGGCACGCGCCGAGGCTGGTCCTAGGAAAAGACTGGTGACCCTCTGTATTGATGCCAAGCACGCGCCGGCACATGGTGGTGCATCGGTGCGCGCGAATGGCCGTATCGTCGGGACCGTAACTTCGGGCGATTGGGGGCATCGAACCGGTTTGAACCTGGCCTATGCGTTCATTGACCCTGATATCGCAGTTGACGGAGCGCAGTTGACCGTGGAGGTCATCGGCCAACCCTTTCCAGCGCGAGTGAAGATGTCCACCGCTTATGATTCCGAGCATGATCGAATGCGGTCTTAAGAGGTGAAGCAGACCTCTTTGCTTGAGCTGTTCTTTTGCGGGATTTGGAAAGCGCCATCATCCCATGGGTTCCTTTTGGATGGCAATCCGTCGTCAGGTTGGATCCTGTGATCTCGAACATACCAGAAAACAAATCATCATCTAGAGATGGTCGCGGCAATCACTCGGTTTGGAAAGACCTAAGTTGTAAAGTCTGATGATCTGAAAATCGAACTTTGCGGCCAATGGATCATCTTTGGTGCTGACAAACAACAATTTCAGTCAGTGCGCGAACCGTCAGAAGATCCTCTGCTCAATCTCTTTCGGATCGTCCACATCAACGTGCCAAAACGAGACTGCGCCCTGCGGCATTTGGGTCAAGGCACGTTCAAAGTCACGGCTGTTCATATAGCGGCGCAAACTCCAGGCCGTGGCCTCGATAGCATTGTCAGGCGTGAGATTATGGTCGCGTCTGACACGTTTGACCTCATCAGTGAGGCTCTGACGATCAGTGAAGGCCAAAGGTGGTGTTTCGATTTGCCAATTTGCAACAAAGATGGCGCGGGGTATGGACGGCAAGAGGGAGGCAAAAGCCAAACCTTGCTGCGCCGTCAGACGCCTTCGGAACACCTGCAGCACCCCGTCCATGGCCGTGTAAGCGGAGTTGTCCGAAACCAGGCCCATACGCTCCTTGAGGTCGTCCAGGATCGCGCGCCATTCCTTTGATGCGTGGCGGTAGGTCCATGGCATAGGCATGAGAGATCCCCTTTGGTCCTATACCTAAATTTGTGCGTCGGCGACGCACCACAACCCCCCTTTTGCGCCGCGCGTTAGAAAGGTCAGGCCGATTCTTCCAGATCGGCCCGAAAGATCCCGCGTTCCAATCATCCTCACTAAGCCCAGGTGACCCCGTTTTCGTCCATGGGAAGATTGCTTACACGAATGCTGCTTGCCGCGGATATGGCGTTCGCAAGGGCTGGCGCCGATGGCGGCGTGCCCGGTTCTCCGACACCCGTTGGGGCTTCGGCGGAGGGCACTATGTGCACGTCGATCCGGGCGATGTCGCCAATGCGCAGGGGCTCGTAATCAGGGAAATTGTATTGGTCGACGGCCCCGTCGGTCAGTGTGATCTGATCCCGCATCGTGTGTCCTATGCCGTACCCGATACCGCCCTCCATTTGGGCCTCAATCACATCCGGATTTACAGCAATGCCGCAATCAACAGCGCAGGTCACTTTCTCGATCCGGAAGCCATCTTCCCCATTGCCGGAAACCTCGACAACTTCTGCCACGAAAGAGCCGAAAGACTTGTGTACGGCAACGCCTTGGCTTCGGTCCCCTGCCGCATTGCCCCAATCGGCCTTATCCGCGGCGAGCCTTAGAACCCCGGCCATCCGAGACTGGTCCTTGCCATCGCCTTCAAGATATCTCAGCCGGAATGCGACGGGGTCCATCCCGGCGGTCTTGGCCGCCATGTCCATCATGACCTCCATGACATATGCCGTGTGAGTATGCCCCACAGCCCGCCACCACAGCGTAGTCGTAGCCTTTTCGGTGTCAGTCAGCCCGAAATGTGCGGCTGGTATCCGGTAGGGCGTGTCCGCAGCGCCTTCGACAGAACTGTGGTCCACACCATCATGCACGGCGAAGCTTTCGAAAGGCGTGCCTTTCATGATCGACTGACCCGCAATACGATGATCCCAACCGACGATCTCGCCATCTGCGTTCAGACCGACGCGCACCTTGTGACCGAAGGCCGGACGATAATAGCCTGACCGAAGATCATCCTCGCGCGACCAGACGAGTTTTATAGGTCGAGACCGGTCAGTCATGGCGAATGCCAGGCCCGCCTCCACCTGATAATCAGCATCTGGCGTCGCTCTGCGCCCGAACGAGCCGCCAGCAAGCATCGTATTGACCTGAACCTTCTCCATCGGCAGTTGCAGGATCTCTGAAAGTGCCATGTGCGGACCCGTAGGCATCTGCGCACCGTCATGCAGGATGATGCCACCATCCGCAGTCGGCTCGATCGTGCAGTTGAGTGGTTCCATCGGCGCGTGGGCGAGAAGCGGAAAGTAGAATGTCTGCTCAATCACCTGATCTGCAGCATCAATGCCCGCCCTCGTGGCTTCTGCATCAGACTTGTTCACGTTGTAAGTCGGTTCAGCGTCAAGCGCTGCACGGATTTCCGCTTCGATCTGATCCGAACTGCGCGCTTCGGCGGATGACGTGTCCCAGTCGACTTGCAATGCATCGCGTGCCTGCATCGCTGCCCAGGTGTTTTCCGCGTAGACGGCAACGCCCGCCTTGTTAGGTAGGATCGCCGCGCGGATGTAGCCTTTGATATCCGACGAGGCACTGTCATCCATGCCGGACGCAAGTGCGCCCCGCTGTTCGGGACGTTTGATCATGACGATCATCTGCCCCGGCAAGAGAACGTCCACCGCAAATTGCGCGCTTCCGTCTGTCTTGATCTTGCTGTCCAGCCGCCGAATGTCCGTGTTGCCGATTAGGCGAAACTCCGATTGGTCTTTTAACCTTGGATCCTCTGGCACCGCCAGCTCGGTTGCGTCGGCAACAAAATTGCCAAGCGGCTCTGATTGTCCGCTGCCGCTGATGACACCTTCCTCGATTTTCAGGTTGCTTGCGTCGACGCCCCAGCTTTGCGCGGCGGCCTGCAAAAGCATTTCGCGTGCCGCTGCACCGGCTTGGCGATACTGCATGAAGGAGTTGGCCATGGCGGTCGAGCCGCCTGTTCCCTGAAATGGCCCAAACATCAGGTTGTTGTAGATTTCGGGGTTGGAGGGCGCGAATTCATAGCCAATCTGATCCATGCGCACTCCAAGTTCTTCGGCGATCAGGGTTGACAGGCCGGTTGAAGGGCCCTGACCCATTTCGAAGTGTTTGACGATCGCTGTGACGGTGCCATCCGATCCGATCTTCACAAAAGGGTTCAGCATGGCGGTGTTGCCCGACGCTGCCAAAGCTCCTTTTGGTGTGACGCCCACCATGAGAACTGCGCCAGTCGCAGCAGCAGCTTTCAGAAAACCCCGGCGAGATGTGGAAACAGTCATAATTAAGCCTCCAGAATTTCGGCGGCGCGCTGGATACCGGCGCGAATGCGTTGATAGGTGGCACAGCGACATGCGTTGCCGTACATATAGTTGTCGATTTCACTGGCTGTGGGTTTTGGATTCTCGCTCAGAAGGCCAATGGCCGACATGATCTGGCCCGACTGGCAATAGCCACACTGCACGACATCCAGTTCGACCCAAGCCTGCTGAACGGCCGCCCCGATCTTGTTGTCACCGATGGCTTCGATGGTCGTAATCTCCGCGTCTTCCACGTCATCAATGTAGGTCTGACAGGACCGGGCAGGTTCACCGTTCAGATGCACTGTACAGGCACCGCAAGAGGCGACGCCGCAGCCAAATTTCGTGCCGGTCATCTGAAGCTCGTCCCGGATCACCCACAAAAGCGGAGTTCCCGGTTCTGCATCAACCTGATGCGTCTTACCGTTCAGTTTTAAAGAAAATGCCATTTGGAACACTCCTAGCTGGTCGACGGTTCTTGTTTCCATTGAACTTGGCTGGTGTCCGGAAGTTTGGATCCGGTTGTGTTTGGTTCCTTTCGTTCTGCTTTTGCGCAACTGGATGAGACCTTTGTCATCCAAAGATGTCTTCTGAGACTTAGAACGGATCAACTCATAGCCCCGTTCTTATCTGGTACTTCTCGTGTGAGTGACATGTTAGCGCGAAGCTCTGCCTCGGTCCATGAACATGATTCCGTTCAGTTCCAAGCCCGCCTCGCGACTTCGCCCAATTGCTGTGCCTCGGAATACGCGAGGCGGCACAAGAGTATTAACAATTTACAAATCTGTTACAAAACCGATGAAAACCTGTGATTGTTAACAGCGCAATACGCGCTTGGGGGTGTTCCTGAATGGCTTGATGTTCCGGCCCGCTTTGCGGGCTTCAATCCTGGGCATCCCCCACAATCATTTTCACCCGTTTTGGGTATCGTACTGGGAGTTCATACGATGACTGACGCTTCAACCTCATCCACACCTGTCCCGACCAAGGCTTTGACCTTCAATGCGGTCGCGGAGTTTCAAGGAGAGGGCGGCGAAGGCGCCTCTGAAGTGGTGGTCCATGAAGATGGGACGCTTTTTGTGACGAATGGCGAACTGGGCCGGATCGACATCTTTGATCTGGAAAACAATGCGGCGGCGGGTTCTATCGATCTGACCGGGCTTGATGGTTTCGATGGTTTGCAATCGGTCGCGGTGAAAAACGGTGTCGTGGCGGCTGCGGTGTCGCGTGCTTCGGTCGAAGAAACGGTTTTTGGCCAAAGTGTGAATCTCTCTCAACCGGGCTTCGTGGCTTTATTTGATGCCGAAACCGGAGGTTTTCTGTCTATGGTTGATGTGGGCAACCTGCCCGATCAGCTGACCTTTAACGCGGACGGAACCCAGCTGCTGGTCGCAGGCGAAGGCGAAAAGAACGACGACAGCGAAAATGACGACAACCCACTGGGCACAGTTACAATCATTGACACGACCGACCCCTCAACGCCCTTTGCCAACATTCTTGATTTTACGGCGTTCAATGGGTTGGAAGACCTCGCGCGCGAAGCGGGTATCCGCATTCAAGAAGGTGTCAGCCTGGCCGAGGATGTGGAGCCTGAATACATATCCGTTTCACCCGATGGCACGAAAGCGTTCGTTTCGCTGCAGGAAAACAACGCCATCGCAACGGTCGATCTGACGACGGGCGACGTTGTCGACATCTTCTCGCTCGGGACGGTGAATTTCGCGACCGAGAGCATGCTGGACGCAAATGACAATGGCCTGATCGAGATCCAGAATTTCGAAAATCTCGTCGGGTTCCGCATGCCCGATGCTATTGCCAGCTTTGAAATTGGCGGCACCACCTACATCGCCACAGCCAACGAAGGCGACAGTCGAGACTTCGATGAGGATCGTGTCGGCGATCTCGTCGAAGAAGGCAGGATTGATCCTAGCGTTGACACGACAGGCCTTGAACGCCTGGAAGTGTCGACTGTTGATGGCGATACGGATGGTGACGGCGATATCGACGTGCTGCACACGTTCTCGTCGCGCTCTTTTTCGATCTTCGATGAAGACGGCGCCCTTGTTTTCGATAGCGGACCGGAATTTGAACAGATAATCGCGGGGATCGCGCCAGAGCGCTTCAACGATGATGATGGTGATACGGATGGGGACGAGGACCGTTCGGATGCGAAGGGTCCCGAGCCTGAAGCGATCACCATCGGTGAAGTCGACGGCCAGACCTACGCCTTTATCGGTTTGGAGCGCGACAGCGGAATCATGATCTACGACATCAGCGATCCGGCGAATTCCAGCTTTGTCGACTACATTCCGCCGAAATTTGTGGATACCACGCCGGATGGTGAAGTGGCGCGCCATGGGCCGGAAGTCATCACTTTCATTCCTGCGGCTGACAGTTCGACCGGCAATTCGCAAATCGCGGTGGCTTACGAAATTTCGGGCACGACGATCGTTTACGATCTGGAGCCGGCCGTCTCCGAACAGCCCATCGTCATAAACGAGGTCTTGCAAAGCACGGTGGGGACGGATGTTGAATTCATCGAGCTTTTCGGCATGGCAGGGGCAAGCCTGGCAGGTTTGTCTCTCGTCGCTTTCAATGGCAATGCGGCCGAAGCGGGCGATCTGAACCTGCGCATTGACTTCACCCCAGATGACGTGCTCGGCGAAAACGGCTTTCTGCTGATCGGCACGGACAGCGTTTTCGACACATTCGGTGTGACGCCTGACATCTCCATCTCGAACAACACGTTTGAGAACGACAGCGAGGTCTTCGCACTTGTGCAGACAGACACGCTGGTGGTCGAAGATGAGACCGTCATTGACGACGAAGGCACTGTGGTGGTCGACGCGGTCGCCAGTGTGAACGGCGATGGTGATCTGGTGAACTTCTTTGATGCCCCGGCCGTTGGGCCGGACGGGACTTTTCTGCCTGCCGGGTTCAAACGTATCGAGGACGGAGTAGATACCGATACAGCCGAGGATTTCGAATTCACCGACTTCTTGCTTGGCACGGACCCGGACGCCACAAACCCGCTTAGCACGCCTGTTGCCGGTGCGATCGTACCGCCACCGACGGATCTCACCATTATGGAGATCCAGGGCAAAGGGCATCTTTCGGCGTTTGAAGGTCAGAACGTAAATACGGCTGGCATCGTGACCGTTGTCACGACCAACGGTTTCTACATGCAGGATCCAGATGGTGACGACGATGATGCAACCTCTGACGCGCTCTTTGTTTTCACCGGCGATGCACCGGCAGTCACCTCAGGCGATGCGGTGAACGTGGCGGGTGCCGTGTCTGAGTTCATCCCCGGCGGTGCAGGGACGGGCAATCTGTCGACGACACAGATTGTCAGTTCTGAAATCGAAGTGACAAGCAGTGGCAATGATCTGCCCGCTGCGACGATCCTCGGTGCCGCCGGTCGTACACCCCCGACCGAGGTTGTCATCTCTCCCGACGAGTTGCCCGTGAACCTTCAGGACGATCCCGGCACGTTCAATCCTGACACCGACGGCATCGATTTTTACGAAAGCCTCGAAGGGATGCTCGTCACAATCGACAACCCGACCGCAATCTCTGCCACCAACCGCTTTGGCGAAAGCTGGGTTGTGGCGGATGACGGGGCAGGGACGACGCCCGGTCTCAATGATCGAGGCGGTCTGAATCTCAACGGTGATGCAGATGGCTACGGCGATCTCAACCCCGAGCGGATCCAGATCCAGTACAACAGCGATCTGCTGCCCGACGGCTTCGAGGGCCCCACCACTACAATCGGGGACAACCTTTCGGACGTAACAGGGGTGGTCAGCTATGGTTTCGGTAACTTCGAAGTTCAGGTGACTGAGGCATTCGAGATTGAAACCCCCAGCGAGAATGTCGCCGAAGTGACCGATATCGCCGGAACAGAAGACCGGCTGACCGTCGCCACCTACAATGTCCTCAACGTCACTTCGGCCGAGGCCGATGGGGACGCCGAACAGATCGCCGAACTGGCCCAGCAGATCGTCACCAATCTGGGTGCGCCTGACATTGTCGCTTTGCAGGAGATCCAGGATGACAGCGGCGTGGCCGATGACGGCACGTTAAGCGCCGAGGAAACCCTGAAGGCGATCGTCAAAGCCATCGAAGATGCCGGCGGGCCGAGCTACGAATTCGTGAGCGCCGTGGTCGATGAGGATGGCGAAAACGGAGGCATCCCCGGCGGCAATATCCGCAACGCTTACATCTGGAACCCTGACCGGGTTGAGGCGAAGGAATTCGTCACACTTGAATCGGATGTTCTGGCTGAATTCGGTGTAACCAACCCGGACGCATTCGACGGCACGCGCGATCCGCTTCTGGGCACCTTCGAGTTCAACGGAGAGGAAGTATCGCTTATCAACAACCATTTCTCGTCCCGTTTTGGGTCGGAGGGTGTTTACGGCGCCAATCAGCCCTTCTTCCAGGCGGGCGAAGACGCGCGCGAACAGCAATCACTGGCCATGAACGAGGTGGTTGATGCTTTGCTGGCGGAGGATGCAGGGGCCAAGGTTGGTGTTCTAGGTGACCTTAACACATTCGACTTCACTGATGAACTGACCGAGGATTTGCCGGGCACGGGTGACGAAAATGTCCTGACCAACCTGATTGGGGCGCTTGAGGGTGATGAGGCCTACACCTTTGTGTTCCAGGGCAACAGCCAGGTGTTGGACCACATCTTTGTCACCGATGGGCTGCTGGAGAGTAGCGAAGTCGATGTCGTGCACGTCAACAATGACTTTGCCGAATTTGCCTCGGATCACGAACCGGTGGTGGCGAGTTTCCTCATCGAAGGGGGTGCCACGGGTGAAACCATCGTGGGCACCAACCGGCGTGACGTGCTTGAAGGAACCGAAGGCGGTGACCTCATCCTTGGCCTACGCGGCGCCGACAAGATCATGGGCAATGGTGGCAATGACGAGATCCGCAGCGAGAACGGACGCAACACGATATCTGGCGGTGACGGCGATGACACGATTGTCGGCGGCCTTGCCCGGGACGAGTTGATGGGCGATGCCGGTGACGATTTTATCAATGGTGGCAACAGCTTCGACACCATCACCGGTGGCCAAGGCGACGACATGCTGCGTGGCGGTCGTGGCAAGGATGACTTCATCTTCGAGGCCACGTTCGACGATGACACAATCCTCGATTTCGAACTGGGGCAGGATGAGTTGTTCTTCACCGGCCGGACCGAGGATGATCTGACCATCATCGAAAATGCGGAGGGCACGCTGATCACCGCCAATGACGATGGCGGAAGCGTTTTGTTGCAGGGTGTCTTCGGCTTCACCGACGATTTCGTCTTCGTCTGACAATCATCACGGGAACTCAAAGGCCGGGGCGCGATGCCTCGGCCTTTTTGCGTTCGGCATTTGCCTGTCTTTTGGGCACAGAGTTCGTAAAGCATCCCGTGCCGACTGGCATATCGTTGTGACGCACCTAGTTATCGGGCATCAACACTTCGAGCCGCTGATCGCCATTATGAGACCATCTTCCACCCGGTCTGATGTCAAAGGTCGTGGCAAAAAAATGTGGGGAGAATTGACATGTCCAAAATCACAGTATCATTCGCGGCGCTTGCGATATCTACAGCCGGCGCGGTTCAGGCACAGGACCTGGAAAAGGTCGTATTCGGCACCAACTGGCTCGCTCAGGCTGAACATGGGGGCTTTTATCAATCCGTCTCCGACGGCACCTACGCTGAATGTGGGCTGGATGTCGAAATCATCTCGGGCGGCCCGCAGGTGAACAACCGCGCACTGATGCTGGCAGGTCGGATCGATTTCCACATGGGCGGTGACATGTTACAGGCTTTTAACGCGGTCAAAGAGGGTGTTCCGGTCGTTTCTGTCGCTGCGATCTTCCAGAAACACCCGCAGGTCATCCTTGCCCATCCCGGCAAGGCCGAAAGCTGGGAAGATCTGAAAGATCTCACCCTCCTGATAGGCGACAACGGATTCACAAGCTACTACCAGTGGATGATCGCTGAACACGGCTTCACGGCCGAGCAGCGCGAACCCTACACATTCAATCCGGCGCCCTTCATTGCCGACGAGAGTAAAGGAATGCAAGGTTACCTGAGCTCTGAGCCCTATGCCGTTGAAAAAGAGGCGGGAATCAAGCCCGATGTGTTCCTGATCGCTGATGCGGGCTACTCGTCTTACGCAACAACGATCGAAACGATGGCCGACACAATCGAAAGCGCACCGGAGAAGGTGAAGTGCTTTGTCGATGGATCCCTGACAGGGTGGTACAACTACCTCTATGGAGATAGCTCAGGCGCAGATGAACTGATCCTGGCCGCCAATCCGGACATGAGCCAGGACAAGATAGACTTTGCCAAGAACATGATGCGCGATGAGGGAATCGTGGACAGCGGCAAGGCGCTCGACATGGGCATCGGTTCGATGACAGACGAAGTGATCGAGGATTTCTATGACAAGATGGTCGCGGCGGGTGTGCTGGAGGAGGGCCTCGATTGGCAGTCGGCCTACACGCTCGATTTCACCAATCAGAAAGTGGGCATGGAGATCAAGCAATAGATGACGCTGCCTCTGGCAGATCGGCCTCAATTGCTGCGACTGGAGAACGTCGACAAGACATTCAACGGCAATGTGGTTGCCTTAAAGGGTATGTCACTTCAGGTCCGGCAGGGTGACTTCATCTCCCTTCTTGGGCCGTCGGGCTGCGGCAAGTCCACGGCCCTGCGGCTGATTGCCGATCTGATCCACCCGACGGCCGGGCGAATTACCTGGGCTGGCGGCGCTGGCCGCAATGACCTTGGCGTTGTCTTTCAGGAACCGACACTGATGCCCTGGGCGACCGTCGCCCAGAATGTCTGGCTGCCTTTTCGCTTACAGGGCAAATCCTATGGCCAGGTCAAGGATGATGTGCTCGAAGCGCTTAAACTTGTCGGTCTCGAAAAGTTTCAGACCGCCTACCCCCGAGAATTGTCAGGGGGTATGAAGATGCGCGTTTCCATCGCGCGGGCCATGGTCACCCGTCCGCGCCTCATTTTGATGGATGAACCCTTCGCGGCGCTCGATGAGATCACGCGATTCAAGCTCAACAATGACCTCCTTGAACTAAAAGCTAAGATCGGCTGCACGGTAATCTTCGTAACCCATTCTGTTTTCGAATCTGTCTTTCTGTCCGACCGCATTGTAGTGATGGCCGCGCGCCCCGGACGTGTAATTGACGAACTTCACGTTGATGCACCTTACCCGCGCGATGAAGATTTCCGAACATCCGCAGAGTACGCGGCGCATACCCGTCGCGCTACAGATGCACTGCACGAAGCGATGGGAGAGGCCGCATGATCTTCTTTGCGCCAGAGATACGGAAAGTCCACCGACCTGTTTCGGAGTGCATCGGATGAGCATCGCCGAAAACCGGCCCTCGCAGATCATTGACGATGATGAGCGCGCCCGACTGCGGGCCATTCGATTTGAAAAGATCGGCAGATGGACATTGCCGGTCATTGTCCTGATCATTGCTTTGATCATATGGGACCGCATTGTCGCTTGGAATGAAATCCCGCATTACATTCTGCCCGGGCCCTTGCTGGTTTTTCAAACGTTGATCGCCGACTGGGCCATGCTGTTTGAGGCTCTTTTGGTCACGGTCCAGATCACACTGATGGCCCTAGCCGTCGCGGTGATCGGGGGTGTAGGGCTTGCTGTTCTGTTCACCCAATCGCGGCTCGTCGAGATGTCATTCTATCCATACGCGGTGATCCTGCAGGTCACGCCAATTGTCGCCATCGCGCCGCTGATTTTCATTTACGTGGACAGTCGGATCGCCGGACTTCTGCTTTGTGCTTGGCTCGTTGCCTTCTTCCCGGTTCTCTCCAACACCACGCTGGGCCTGAATTCTGCGGATCACAATCTGCGCGATCTTTTCCGCATCTACGGTGCCACCCGCTGGCAAAAGCTGCGATATCTCCAACTTCCCTCAGCCTTGCCATACTTTCTCGGCGGGCTCCGCATTGCTGGCGGTCTTAGTCTCATCGGGGCGGTTGTTGCGGAATATGTAGCGGGTACGGGTGGGCTAAAATCAGGCCTTGCCTTCCGGATACTTGAGGCGGGCTACCGCCTCAATATCCCACGCATGTTTGCGGCTCTGATCCTGATTGCGGTGACCGGTGTGATCATCTTCGCAGGCCTCTCTTTCCTCAGTCACCTGCTTCTGCGCAAATGGCATGAAAGCGCGATCAAGCGGGAGGTATGATGGACTTTGCAGACCTCAAACACGACAGCTTTGCGCTGAGGAACGTAAGCATCCCCGGCTGCCTTCTGGGAAAAAGTGCGGATCTGGTGCAAATCGATCTGGCCATATCCGGCGGAAAATTCGTGGATCCAAAGCAGGTGGCGTTGTCGATCAACATGAAGGGGGCTATGGTGCTGCCACCTTTCGTGGATATGCACACGCATCTCGACAAGGGGCATATCTGGCCGCGCAGCCCGAACCCAAATGGCACCTTTCAAGGTGCGATTGAAACGGTTGGCGCCGACAGGCAAGCGCGCTGGACGGCTGAGGATGTTCGAGCACGGATGGAGTTTTCCCTGAAATGCGCCTACGCGCACGGGACACGAGCAATCCGCACCCACCTCGACAGCGTTCCTCCGCAGGATGACATCACCTGGCCCGTTTTCTGCGAATTGCGCGCCGAATGGGCAGGCCGGATTGCTTTGCAGGGGGTCTGCCTGATCGGTTGCGAAGGCTTTTCGACGGATGGTCCGTTTCGGCATACAGCGCAGGTCGTAAAGGACAGCGGCGGGGTGCTTGGTATGGTCACCTATCCTGTGCCAGACCTTAAAGAGCGGCTGGATGCGTTCTTTGATCTCGCAGCGGAACTGGATCTGCCCGTCGATTTCCACGTCGATGAAACGCTTGATCCCAACGTCGAAACGCTTCGCATGATCGCCGAAGCCATCCGCGCCGCGAAAATACGTACGGGCTACGATCAGCCCGTCGTCGTCGGGCATTGCTGTTCGCTTTCGACACAGGACGAGGCGCGGGCCATGGACACGCTCGATCTTGTGGCCTCCTCCAAGATGTATGTGGTGAGCCTGCCGCTCTGTAATCTTTACCTGCAGGACCGCCAAGAAGGGCGTACGCCACGCTATCGTGGGATTACGCTGGTGCATGAGATGAAAGCGCGCGGCATCCCGGTTGCCTTTGCGTCCGACAATACGCGTGATCCCTTCTATGCCTATGGCGATATGGACATGCTTGAAGTGCTGCGCGAGGCGACGCGGATCGGACATCTGGATCACTCGGAACCGGATTGGATCCGGTCGGTCAACGAAATTCCCGCCGATATAGGTTTTGGCGCACCCACCCTGATTCTGGGCGCTCCTGCGGATATGTTGATTTTTAAGGCGCGCAACTGGAATGAACTGTTTGCCCGACCGCAATCGGATCGGATCGTTGTCCGCAACGGACGCCAGATCGACCGAACGCTTCCGGACTATGCCGAGCTTGACGTGCTGATGGAGAAAACGAATGAGCCTGCCTGATAACGTCGCCGCCGCCAAAGCTGCGCTGAGCCATCTCGACATCGACGAGAATGAGAATGCGATAAAAGCCAAAAGCCGTGATTTCTTCTGGTACTCGCCCGTGCTCAAGGACCGGCTGGATCATGTCGTGGCAGATTTTGTTGTGTCACCGAAATCCGAAGCCGAGGTTATCGAAGTTTTACGCACGTGCTACGCGCATGATGTTCCGGTCACGACGCGCGGAGCGGGGACGGGCAATTACGGGCAGGCCATGCCCCTGGCGGGCGGCTGCGTGATGCATCTTCGGCACATGTCGGCGGTCAAGGAGATTCATCCCGGCCGGGTCATCGTGGAACCTGGTTGCTTGCTCAAGGATCTGGATGCGGCGTGCCAGGCGCATTCGACACAAGAGATCCGCATGTTCTCCAGCACCTGGTCGACGGCTACCATCGGCGGCTTCATCGCTGGTGGTTCGGGCGGTGTGGGGTCTGTCACATGGGGTGCGCTTCGGGATTTGGGCAACATCATCCGCTTGCGCGTCGTGACGATGGAGGAAGAGCCGCGCTTGCTGGAATTCCGGGGCGAAGAGCTGGCACGCGTCAGCCATGCCTACGGCACGAACGGGATCATCACCGAGATAGAGATGCCGCTTGCCCCGGCCTACGATTGGATCGACATGTTTGTCGCCTGCGAGGATTTCGTTGACGCGGCGAAGTTTGCCAGCGATCTCGCCCATGAGGACGGGATCCTCATCAAATTGGCCACGGTCTTCGAGGCACCGATTTCGCATGATTACTTTCAGCGGGTCAAGCCGCATGTGACGCCAGGCACGCACCTCATTGGCCTTATGGTGGCATCCCATGCGATGGAAGGGTTTTTGACCTTTTTGGCGCGAAGACCAGGCGCGCAGCTGATCTATCGGTCGGACGACAATGATTGGGAGCGCGGGCCGGGACTCGTCTTTGAATATGGTTGGAACCATACGACCCTGCGCGCGCTCAAGGTCGATCCGTCGATCACATATCTGCAGGTACGCTACCCCAGTCTCGAACATGTCGAGAAGATGCGAGCTGAATTCAGCCCGGAAGTGTTGCAGCATCTTGAAGTCATGAAGGACAACGGAAAGATCATCTTCGCAGGACTGTCGCTGGTGAAGTTCTCAACCGAAGAGCGGCTCGACGAAATTGTGCGGATTCATGAAGAGTCAAACGCGATGATCTTCAACCCCCACCGATACACTCTGGAAGAAGGGGGACGGCAGACCGTCGATGACCAGCAGTTGCGTTTCAAGAAAGAGGCCGACCCCAAGGGGCTCTTGAACCCGGGCAAGATGATCGCTTGGGATGATCCGAATTGGTCATACGAGACGATGTACAGCTATCCCAAAATGCGGGCAGCTGAGTAAGGTCTTGTGCTGCTTTGGGGGCTTTGCCTACCGACACCAGCGGCGTCTCCGCCGAAGGATTGTGCGTAGAGTATTGCGCTCATTTTTTCTCTGAGACAACGAAGGCGGTCGCTTTCCGTGATGGCCATCCGGGACGCTGGCGATGGGCGGGCCTCCCCCAGGAATGATACTATCTGCGGTCGCAGAACATCTTGCCACCGGTTCCATGTGTCTGGCCATCAGAAGGGTAAAAGGGCCTTAGCAGTCTAGCACAGTCGAGGATAATGACAAAGTAGGAGCAGCAACCTCAGCAAGGTAGACCGCACCGGCATCATTGCATTCGAAGTCTTCAATGCCAGCCTTACGGTTTACAATTTACCTAACGATCGGCAGGTGACGATCCCGAACACAGTCGCGGCGATCACGCGCCATCTCAAGCCTGAAAGCAAAGACTGAAGGTGCTTTGTCGTCTGTGAGGCATCCGGCGGATATGAGCGTTTGTTCTTGATTGCCTTGTCGAGTTGGACTGACCCGTCCATCGCGCCTAGGCTGCCGCAAAAGCGATGATGATGCGATCTGTTGAAGGCTCTGCCATCAAAAACTGGGGCGTTTGGCTGATGCGTCGCAAATGGCTGCTGCGCCACGCGAGGCGCGGGACGAAGCTAGGTGTTTCGCGACCAATCCGACACACGCGCGCAGCGGTCCAGCCGCACCGGGCCAATCGTGACTGCGAAGAGAAGCGTGATCCGGATACGATATGTGATCCCCAAGCATGGTGAATGTCCATGAAATGAACTCGACCCAAACGCCCGATTAGAGAAGCTGTCTTCAGGTGTCATTCGCTGAGTGGCTGCCTTTGCAGGTGGTCAACGAAACCGGCTTCGACCAAAGTGTCGAAGGCCAGGCGCGCATCAGGAGGCATCGTGACTTCCATTTGGAACCCGAGCTTCGCATAGGAACTCATTCGCTCGAAATCTCCAACCATCTCGCAAATCAATGCGCGTTCGTTGTGATGAGGTAAGGGTTGCGCTTGGAAGGGCGTATCGGGTGCTGTAACCATGGCCTTCACGCTAGGCCATTGCTTCTCAACGGTCGCCTTGCACCGAAGCTGGGTCTGGGGCTTTGTTACGAAGATTGCACGCTGCGCATTCGGTATCAAATCCGCGGTGAACTGCACGTTCTCACCGACATTGGTTGCGCGAGTTTCCAAAAGGATCGCGGTGTCGGCTACACCGTCTGCAAGGGCCCTTGCCTTGAATGCCTCCGCTTCGCCTTCTGGAAACAAATCGCGCGTCCAGTTGCCTACGGAACCGGTAAAGATGATGCGGTCTGCCAGACCGTCATGGAACAACTTCGCGCAGTGTGCCGCAACGCGAATATCATAAGAGCCGAGGCCAATAATCACATCCGAGCTCGCAAGCTCATCATAGACACAATGGAAATCCCAAAGGACCCGAGCAGCTTCGAGGACCTCCACTATTGCGGTTCCCCAAGCTCTATCACATGCCTGTCCGGGTCGAAAAACCGAAAAACCCGCTGGCCCCAAGGCTCTTCTCTAATTGCGTGAATGAGGACCACATCTTGCGAAATGCGCGCAAAGGTTTCGTCGAGATTGGTTTCCTCGAAGTACAAGACCAGGTTTCCTCTTCCATAAGGAAGCGCGCTTGTGTTTTCGACGCCAAAGACAGTTCTGAAAAGAGCTCCGCCATCATGCATGGCGAAGCCATTGGCAAATTTCACGAAGTTTCCGCGATCTTCCAGGATCGAGAGACTTAGGGTGCTGCAGTAGAATCTCTTCGAAGCTTCGATGTCCTTCACAAACGGAAGCGGGTTCACGAATCTCACGATTTTATCCGATCAAACGACTGAGGGTTGAGGCGTTACTGTTCGCCGCTTCCGACATTCGACGCAATGCGGAATTCATGCAAGTTAGGCTGGCTGCTGTTCAACGCTGCACTGCCCAAGCTCTGCATTTTTGGCGTTTTCGCAGGAAGTTGGCCTCTTGGAATGGTGTGCCTTCCGATCTTCCCCCACCGCCCATGCATCAGCACGACGCTGACAATAAGCTGTACCAAGGGCCCAAGTGTCTTATGCTCGAAACCAGTTAGACAAACCATCGCCGCAAAAGCATTCGGCAGCTCCGAGCCTTGCATTCGGTTCGCTGCCAAGATCTCAAACGGCAGCGAACCGAATAGGACCAAATTGTTCCAACGTTACTTCGTCAGGTCATTCGCGGACTTTTTGGTGACTTTGCGCTGCGAAGTATTGGTTGAAAGACTTGATACTCATGGCGCAGAGTTGCCCGGTTGCCTTACCAAGAGTTGTAGCTCAGGAATTTGCCCGACATTTCGACCTTCACCCGGTCGCCCTTCGGGTTCGGGACCTTGGTTACGGACATATCGAAGTCGATAGCCGACATGATGCCAGTACCGAATTTCTCCTCGATCAATGCCTTCAGTGTCGGGCCGTAGACCCCTACGATCTCGTAGAAGCGGTAGATGCAGGGGTCCGTGGGCACGGCCTGCTCCCAAACTTTGGTGGGCGGCTCGGCGAGCACACTTGCCGCCTCCTGCGGCAGCGCGAGCGCGGTCACCAGCGCCTCGGCTTTGTCCTTGGGGAAGCCGTTCATGCCCATGCAGGCCGAATGCGTCCAAACAGGCGACATATCGATCTTCTCGGCGATGCCCTCCCATGTAAGTCCCGCCTGTTTCTTGGCCGATAGGATCATAATGGTCACGTCTTCTTTGGTCATCATGCTGGGAACCTCAAATGTGTCTTTCATGGGTTGTCCTCCTGTGAGTTTGTAAGCCTAGAGGCCGAGCTCTGTCAGTCCGGGGTGATCCTCAGGCCGCGGACCTTGTGACCAAAGGAACTTGCGGTCGATTTCGTTGATGGGAACGTCATTGATGGAGGCGTGGCGCACAGCCATGTGGCCGGTGTCACTGAACTCCCAGTTCTCGTTGCCATGCGCGCGGAACCACTGGCTGGTCTCGTCATGCCATTCGTAGCAGAACCGCACGGCGATGCGGGCCTCGGCGAAGGACCAGATCTCTTTGATCAGGCGATAGCCGTTTTCTTTGGCCCATTTGCGCTGCAGGAAGGCGCGCACCTCGTTGCGACCGTTCAGGAACTCGTCGCGGTTGCGCCAGCGGGTGTCTGGTGTGTAGGCGGCGGCGACCTTGTCCGGGTCGCGCGTGTTCCAGGCGTTCTCGGCCATACGCACCTTTTTCACCGCATCCTCGAAAGTGAAGGGCGGCAGCGGTGGGCGATTGGGGTCTTGGATCGTCATCGGGTCGTCTCAGTCATTCACGGCGCGCAAATGCGGAGAGGCGTCTTCTTCCTCAGGCGCCTCCTGGGTCATGTCGATGCGCACGGTTTCCGGTGCATTGTTTTCGCCCGAATTCTCCTGCCCTGCCAAATCCTTCGAGTGTTGCCCTAAGAACTGCACAAGGTGGTTGCGGATGGCGTAGTAGTTCGGATGCTCAACGATCTCTGTGCGGTTGCGGGGACGTGGGATCGTGATTTCGACTGACTCAGCCACACGCGCAAAGGGCCCGTTCGTCATCAAAAGGATGCGGTCCGCCAGAAGGATCGCCTCGTCGATATCGTGGGTGATCATGAAGACCGTCTGTTCGGTCTTGCCCCAAATCTTTAAGAGCTCTTCCTGGATGGTACCACGCGTCAGCGCATCCAATGCGCCAAAGGGCTCGTCTAGCAGCAAGAGCTTGGGGTGGTTCGCAAAGGCCCGCGCGATGGAGACCCGTTGCCGCATTCCGCCCGACAGCTGGCTTGGCTTGCGATAGACGACGTCGCCCTCAAGCCCAACCATGGCCAGGAACTCTTTGGCATGCTTTTCCACCTTGGTCTTCGACCAGTCTTGGTAGCGCGCCCTGACGCCGAACGTCACGTTCTTCAAGGCCGAGAGCCAGGGCAGCAGCGAGTAGTTCTGGAAGACGACGCCGCGGTCGAGCGAGGGGCCCGAAACCTCGGTGCCGTCCATGATCACCCCGCCTGTGGTCGGCTCTGCCAGACCGGCCAGCACGTTCATGATTGTCGACTTTCCGCAGCCGGAATGACCGAGGATGCATACGAACTCACCCTTTTCCACACCGAAGGTGGCGTTCTCGAAAACCGTTAGTGCGCCCCCCGCGCCATCGGGGAATTTCTGGGTCAGGCGCTCGACGCTCAGGAAGGGTTTTGCCATGTTCTTTGTCCTCAGGTGGCGAAGCGGTTGAGCAGTAGGACCGCTCCTTATTCAGTATAGGTGACGGCGCGCTGCAGCTTGCCGAAGATAGCGTCGAGGAGCATCCCTACAACGCCAATCAGAAGGATCGCGACGATCATGCGGTCGAGCCGGAGCCCGTTCCACTCGTTCCAAACGACGTAGCCAATGCCAGTCCCGCCTACCAGCATTTCGGCGGCCACGATCACCAGCCAGGCGATGCCGATGGAAATCCGCATACCGGTGACAATCGTTGGTGCCGCAGCGGGCAGGATCACGGTAAAAGCTGTTTTTAGCGCGCCTAGTTCGTGCGTCCTGGCAACGTTAACCCAGTCATGGCGGACGCTTGCCACGCCAAAGGCCGTGTTCGACAGCATGGGCCAGAGCGAGCATATGAAGATCACGAAGATTGATGAGAGCTCGCTGTCGCCGATGGTGAAGAGTGCGATTGGCATCCAAGCCAACGGAGAGATCGGCCGCAAGATCTGGATGTAGGGATCAAGCGCGCGGTAGAAGACTGGCGACATTCCAATCAGGAACCCCAATGGGATCGCGATCGCCGCCGCCAAGGTATAACCGATGATCACCCTAAGCAGCGAATACCCCATCTGGATCCCGTAGCCCATGTCATTGGTTCCAGCGACATAGAATGGGTCGGTGATCGTGGCCCAGAGCTCGACGCCAATCTGAGAGGGAGACGGAAAGAGCGAGCCCGGTGCAGGCGCAGAGTTTTCATCCGGCACGCTGATACCGAGCGCTTGGATACCGCCGGCCATGTCGATCATTTCTCGAGACAAGCCAAGCGCGGCGATCTGTTCAAGCTGGGGGAATTCCACGCCCTGGCTTGCGTAGAATTCAATGTCTTCTGCCACCATGTTCTGGCTCTTCAGGGCATCCGTCTGCTCCTGAGAGAACTCGACACCTACTGGTCCAGTAACCGGGACGTAGGTAGAAAAGTGCCAGATAAAGAGCCCCACGAAAAGGATGACCAAGGATAGCACAGCGCTGCGAAGTTCGAGTTTCTGAAGCATAATGACCCCATCGACAAAAAGTGCTGTGACCAGGGCAGGCTTGTGCCCTGGTCTGGAACGATGCACGACGCTCTAGATCGTGCGGCTAAACGGTTGGCTATTTATGAATTCCTGCGCCGCAGTTGGCGCAAACTCGCGGCCCTGGACCTCGACCGGCGCGTAGACGTCCTGGTCCACGTCCGAGAAGATCAGGTCCGTGTCCGCCGCCATCATGGCTTGCATCGTCTCGCGCGTCGTTGTGGTCAAAACCAGCTGTTCAGCGAGGCTCGCATAATCCGTGTCACTGTCGATGTAGTTCCAGCGGCGCAGCTGCGACAGCACCCAAGTGCCCATCGTCTGCGTCGGTAGTGGCATGAACGAGATCCGATCAGGTACGGCTTTGATGTTGCCTTGACCATCCGGGAACACGCCAGTCAGGATTTGCTTTAGAATTTCGACCGGTTGGTTGAGGTAGTTTGCTGGCGCCATGGATTCTGCGAAAGCCACGCGACCCTCGGATGTTTCTGCTGACGCTGTTGCTTCCAGGATGGCGGTTGTGAGCGCCATGGTCGTGTTGGGGTTCTCGTCGATGAACGTCTGAGACAGGCCGAAGACGCAGCACGGATGTTGCTTCCAAAGATCGAGCGTAAGCTTGTGGATAAAGCCGACCTGGTCATAGACGGCCCGCTGACAGAACGGATCGGGGGCCAGGTAGCCGTCAACATTCTCCGAACGCAGGTTGGCGACCATCTCTGGTGGCGGCACAACCCTGATCTGGATGTCGCGGTCGGGGTCAAGTCCTGCATCAGCAACATAGTTGCGCAGCAGCAGGTTGTGCATCGAATACTCGAACGGCACCGCGAAGGTGAAGCCCTTCCAATTCGCCGGATCCTGGTTCTCAAGGTGCTTGTTGGCCAGCACGATCGCTTGCCCGTTGGTGTTCACGTTTGACACGACCCGCCAGGGCTGCGCGGTTGAGCCTATGCCAAGTGACATCGCCATCGGCATCGGGAACAAGAGGTGCGCGCCATCATATTCTCCGTTCAAACACTTGTCGCGTGAGACCGCCCAGCCCGCGGTTTTGACGATGTCCACTTCGAGCCCGTAACGCTCGTAGAATCCAAGCGCATGACCGCCGATAATCGGCGTGGCGCAAGTGATCGGAACAAAGCCCAAGGTGAGCTTTGTCTTCTCGAGGTTCTTTATCGCCTCTTCCGCCATCAATTGCAGCGAGGACAGTGGGAAGAGCGTTGAGATTGCTGCGAGTGCGCCGGTTACGCCCGCTCCGCGCAGGAAGGCGCGCCGGGATACGTCCGTCTTAAAGAGGCCCTGCATCACCGCGCTTTCCAGCGTACGCGCCATACCGACCTCAGAGTTCAGCGCCTGCTTTGCACGCTTCTTAAGGATCTCCGCATCTTCGGCCGGGAGGCCCGCGTAGGGATCTGCCGGACCAGCAGAACCTTCACCACATTCGTTCCAGACGTCGATATTTGGATTAAAAGGGTCTTTGAAGTGCGTCATATCTTACCTCTCATGTCTCGCTCGGACACCGTTCGCGGTGTTCGGAAAACCTGATCAAAACGCTCCTCCACAAGAAGTTTTGACACCCCTTCGCATGATCACTCGAGTAGTTTGTCGCGACCACCGATGGCAAAAAAGCTCGTGCCGCTAATTTGAGCACCTCAGAAAGTTAAATAAAAACAATAATATAAGGGGGACTCATCTCAGGCGTACTTACGAATCTTCGTAAATTACGAAATTTCGTTACAGTCAGGGTCTTCGTGCGCTTAATGATTTCCATATGCCCGATGACCTAGCCGACGCCGATTCTCTTGTGACAGCTTTGCCAGTTGCGGCCCTCGTCCTGTGCACCCACAGCGACCGTATCTTAGAGATCAATCAACGCGCCCTCCGTTTGCTTGGGCTTGAGGCCAAGCCTCTCCGCCCGTTCTCATCGTTTCTTCGAAAGCAATTCGATTATTTTCTGGTTTTCGTAGACGAGGCGCACACGAATGGTGAGGCTTGGACCCGCCGGATCGAGCTCGCCCGCCCCGACGCTAAGCGGTTACGGTGCGAGATGCGGGCGCGTCCTTTACCGAACCGTCCGCGTCAGCTGCTTTTGATGTTGTTGGACCTGAACTTGCTCGAAGCACGTGCCCAAGAGGCCGAAACCGAAGAACTGTACCGCGCGGGCATCGCCGGCTGGAAACGGGCGGAAGGGTTTTTTGCTGATCTTGAACGTCGCAACCAGTTGATCCTAAACGCGGCCGGCGAAGGGATCTATGGGCTGAACATCGAGGGCAAAGCCACCTTCGTGAACCGTGCCGCAGAAGAAATGCTCGGGTGGACGGCCGAAGACCTTCTGGGAAAAGACATCCATACAATCATCCACCATCACCACCCGAATGGGGATTTCTATCATCACCACGATTGTCCGATCTATAAGTCTTTCCGATTCGAGCAGGTGAACCGTATCGAGGACGAGTTCTTTTGGCGCAAAGACGGAAAACCCATCCGGGTCGAGTACATCTCAACGCCAATTTACGATCACCAGATTCTGGCAGGCGCTGTGGTGATCTTTCGCGATATCACCGAGCGGAAAGAGAATGAGCGCAAGCTCAAGGACGCCCTCGAGGAGGTAGCTGCCTTGCGGGATCGTCTGGAGCAGGAGAATGCATATCTTCAGGAAGAGATTACCTCTCAGCGCGCCCATCATGCCATCATCGGCACGTCACCCGCGACAGAACAGTTGCGCGTCGAGATCGACATGGTGGCGAAGACAGACACCAATGTGCTGATTTCGGGCGAGAACGGCACAGGCAAAGCCTTGCTGGCGAATGAAATCCACAAAGCAAGCTTACGCCCGCGACGCTCTCTTATTCATTTTAGTTGCGGCTCTGTCGGACCGGAAGAGGTTGAGTCAGAGCTTTTTGGCCAGGTGCGTGGCGGCGCCGGCGGCGCAAAGCGCGACAAGCCCGGGAAGCTGGAACTTGCCCATGGTGGCACGCTCTTTCTCGACGATGTGGAAGAGCTACCGGCCGATATCCAAGGTAAACTGCTGCACGCACTTCAAAACAGCAAGGTAACGCGCTTGGGCGACACCCGGGAGAAGCCGCTCGACATCCGGGTCATTACTGCCACCACGGTTGCCCGGAACAGGCCTTTGGCGGCAGAGCGATTGCGCGATACACTTTATATGTTCCTAAACGTGTTTCCAATGACCTGCTTGCCTTTGCGGGAGCGACCAGAGGATATTCCGCTGTTGGCGGCCCATCTTCTTCAGGTCGCCTGCCGGAAGCTAAATCGGCAAGCGCCCACCATCACCGAGCGCGTCATGCTGGAATTGCAAAGCTATGACTGGCCGGGAAATGTGCGTGAACTGCAAAACGTGATTGAGCGGGCGGCGATTGTCTCAATGAGCAACAAGCTGACGGTCGAACTGGGGGGAGGCGGATCAGAGATGCGCGGTGCGACGGATGACATAAAAACAGAAGCGCAAATTCAGCGCGAAGTTCGGGCAAACCTCATTTCAGCGCTGCGAGCGACAAATGGGAAAGTGTCGGGTCCAAGCGGCGCGGCCTCTCTCTTGGAGATGCGCCCGACCACAGTCTACTCTCGCATCAAAGCGTTCAACATTTCGAATGTGGAATGGGAACACTGATAGCGCACCATCATAACCAAACCGGCTGGAAATGTTGAGTGCTCGGCGCCGCTTCGAAACGTCCTCTGCACCCAATGCCACAGGGTATTTTGAGGCCAATCGGCTTTACAACATACACGGGCTCGCTCAAAGTATACACGGGCTCGCTCAAAGTCGCTGTCAAAGTTTCGGCTGAGAGCAGTCGCTTCCTCCGGCCAGTGCTGAAGACTTTGCTTTTTAGGCGTTTGCTGTGTGAAGGCGCAACAATCTGCGCTCGTCCTTTCTTGCCGTTGGCGCGGGTTCGGGGATCCGCTTTTGCGGGTTGGCGGAGGTTCCGGGCTGTGGCGGAAATTGGAACTGTTCTGTTGCGCCTTTGGGGCCATGCAGCCTCATGAACGGAACGCCTCTCGTGTCCGCCGGGGTCACCAGGGCAGCCCTGCGGCTATAGCGGGCATGCATCGCAATCGTGCTTGGAGGCGCGGTATCGGATGAAGCCGTCATTGCAGCCGTTTATCTTCCGCGGCTTGGAGAGGTTCCGGCGATAGGTCCGCAGTTCTTTGCCACCTGAGCATGTGTCGCTATCGGTTGCCGGGTCATAGATAAAATCCTCGCGTGAAAAAGTGCCGTCCGTCCGTTTCGATTTGTCCCAGACCGGGATGCGCGGGGTGATACCACGCTCTTCGACCAGCCATCCGAGCATCTGCGCTGATACATGGCTAGTTTCGCCGACCCGTTTGTCCGGTGTCATATCGAAGCGTTCAGCGATCCGATCGATCACGCGCCGTGCGCCAAAGGTCGCGGCGATTCTGATCGGAACCGAGGGTTCGACATCGACAAGGCCGTATTGTCCAAATCCACCATATGGTTGGTGGAACAGGCCAAGAACGCCGCACAGCCATCTGCCCCAGTGCAGCTCGCTGCAGGATCGACGAGCGAGATGTATTTGGAAATGGCTTTGATAGCGGCTCCGAAGGCGTTCATGTGTTCTATAGAACACATGACGTTCATGAACTCACTGTCCAGCGTTGCGAGATACTCGCCCAGCGCCCGGGAAGTGAGCTCCGGCGGCAAGCCACCAGCAGCATCCGGATCATCAACTCGGGATCAATCGAAGGACGACCGTTCGAGCTTTAGGATCGTGCCAGAAATGGTCGAACACCGGACAAATCAAGGAACCGTTGGGATTGGCGACGAAGCTGGTGATCTGCAGGCACATGATCCTCTAACGAGAACCCATAGAAAAGCTCCGCTTGCGCCACCCGCCTCGCCTCCATCTTTGCTGCATCTCGCACCCGTGGAGAGAACTCAATCAGCGGCCTATCTATCGACCAGGTAGGAGTTTCTCAACCAAACAAACTCAAAGCGTGCCCGCGACCTTCCCGCAAGAACATGCAAAGGAAAGATCGCGCGGCGCCGTCATCATCAGGCGGCTGCGTTCTTGTTTGCCGCTTTCCGCGCTGGCTTGGAATTGGCGTCGATGAAGTCAAGCACCAGCGGACGAATGTTGTTGCGCCAGCTTTTGCCCGCGAAGATCCCGTAGTGCCCCGCGTCCGGTTCGACATGGCTCGCTTTCTTGCCGTCGGGCAGACCCGTGCACAGGTCGAGCGCTGCGACACATTGGCCAGGGGCTGAAATGTCGTCTTTCGCGCCCTCAACAGTTTTGACAGCCACCGTGGTGATCTTGCCGATATCAACGGTCTTTCCCTTGACCATAAAGATGTTCTGCGCAATTTCGCGCTTCTTGAAGATACGCTCGACCGTCGAAAGGTAAAACTCAGCCGTCATATCCATGACCGCCAGGTATTCGTCGTAGAATGTGTTGTGCTTGTCGTGATCGCCTGCCTCGCCCCGAGCCACGCGCGTGATTTGATCCGTGAATGCTTTCGAATGCTTTTCCGCGTTCATCGACATGAAAGAGGCAAGCTGCAGCAAACCGGGATAGACCATGCGCCCAACGCCGGAATACTTGAAGCCCACCCGCTGAATCATGAATTCCTCAAGCTGACCCATCGTCACGCGTCGGCCAAAATCGGTGACATCCGTCGGTGTCGCATCCGGGTCGATCGGGCCGCCGATCAGCGTCAAGCTGCGCGGCTGCGCTTTTGGATCTTCCTCGGCCAGATAGGCGGTTGCCGCTAAGGCCAATGGCGCGGGCTGACAGACCGCAATCACATGCGTCTCTGGTCCTAGATGGCGCAGGTAGTCGACAAGGTGCAATGTATAATCTTCAACATCGAATTTGCCCGCGCTGACCGGGATGTCGCGGGCATTGTGCCAATCAGTGATGTAAACCTCACAGTCGGGCATCAGTGACATAACGGTCGACCGCAGAAGCGTGGCATAGTGCCCTGACATGGGCGCGACCAGTAGAACCTTCCGTGCGCGTTTCTTGCGACCTGAGACGTTGAAGTGGATCAGATCTCCGAAATCGCCCGGCAGAACGTTTTCGATCGTGACGACGTGATCTTTGCCATCCTCACATGTGAAAGAAGGAATGCCCCAATCAGGCTTGGTGACCATCCGCTGAAAGGTCCGTTCGGTCACTTCTCCCCAGGCAGACATCAGCTGCATTGCGGGATTTGGCATCATCGCAAATGTCGGATAGGCGCCCAAGGCTGAAGCTGTCGCGCCCAGCAGCTGGTTGGTATTCCGGAATGTCTCCATGAGGTCGTAGTTGATCATAAAGCGCATCGCTGAAACTCCTTAGCGATTTGGGGCGGGTGCGCGTACCCGCATCAGAAGGTTTGTCGCTTTGCCCCCTGCACTTTGCGACTCTACTTTGGTACTATTACATGGGAGGATCGCCCATGCTGCAGGTGCGAAGATACGATAAAAGAGGGCCCGATGGCAACCGAAGACACTAATGCTGGTGCCGTCGAAGACACAAACCTCGACAAATTGAATGCCAATCTCAAGAAAGTCGAGGCTTTGCAGGCGCGGCTGCGCAGCGTATTGATGCACCGCAGCACGCACGATCCGGCGCTCGATGCTCCGAATCAAGACCTGTTTGCGAAAGCGGCGGCGGCGTACTGGGCTGAAGCGATGGAGAACCCGTCGAAGATAATCGAACACCAGATGGCGTTCTGGTCGAAATCAGTTACTCACTTTGTCGATGCCCAAAAGGCGCTAGCTGGCGGGAAGCTGGCAGCCCCCGAAGATCCTAGCCCCAGGGATCGGCGGTTCGCTCATGAATTGTGGGATACGCATCCGTATTTCAATTTCATCAAGCAGCAATACCTGATCAACGCCGAAGCGATCCAGCAAGCGGTGGAAGATGCTAAGCATCTTGAGCCCGTGGAGAAACGCAGGCTGCGCTACTTCTCGCGCCAGATCATTGATATGATGTCACCTACCAACTTCCTGGCGACCAATCCGGAGGCGTTGGAAAAGGCAGTCGCCACTGAAGGGCAAAGTCTTGTGGATGGCCTTGAGAACCTGATCGCGGATCTTGAAGCCAACAACGGGGAATTGGTCGTGCGCCTCGCCGATGAGGCCGCGTTTGAGATCGGCGGCAATATCGCGACGACGCCGGGCAAGGTGATCTATCGCAACCGCATGATGGAGTTGATCCAGTATTCCCCGACGACCGAGACTGTGCACAAAACACCGCTTGTGTTGTTCCCACCCTGGATTAACAAATATTACATCCTCGATCTGAAAGAGCAGAACTCACTCATCAAATGGGTGGTTGATAGTGGCTACACCCTCTTTGTTGTCTCTTGGATCAATCCAGACGCGGCATACGCGGATGTTGGCATGGAAGACTATGTCGAAGAAGGGTACCTGGCTGCGATCCGCGAGGTCAAAGCGATCACCGGTGAGGACGAGATCAACGCCGTGGGCTACTGCATCGCGGGCACGACTTTGGCCCTGACGCTGTCGCTTTTGAAACAGCGGGGGGAAAAGTCGGTCAAGTCGGCCACGTTCTTCACCGCCCTCACCGATTTTTCGGATCAAGGAGAGTTCACGCCTTTTTTGCAGGACGATTTTATCGACGGGATTGAAGCGGAGGTCGATGACAAAGGCATTCTGCCCTCTGTCATCATGGCCCGCACGTTTTCCTTTTTGCGCTCGAACGATCTGATCTACCAGCCGGCCATCAAAAGCTACATGATGGGGGAAACGCCGCCCGCCTTCGATCTTCTCTATTGGAACGGAGATGGGGCCAACCTCCCAGGATCCATGGCGATGCAGTATCTGCGCGGCCTCTGTCAGCGCAATGAGCTTGCCGATGGGGGATTTGAACTTATTGGGCACAAGCTGAAACTGAAAGAGGTCGACATCCCGCTTTGTGCGGTCGCGTGTCAGACGGATCACATCGCTGCGTGGAAAGACTGTTTTCGCGGTGTCCAGCAGATGGGATCCCGCAGCAAGTCATTTATTATGACCCAGTCCGGGCACATCGCGGGCATCGTCAATCCACCGTCGAAAAACAAATACGGTCACTACACGAATTCCGATCTCTCGCAATCGGCGGAAGATTGGCTGGAAGGGGCGACCTTCACTGAAGGATCTTGGTGGCCGCGATGGGAGGCTTGGCTCAAGAAGCGATCGGGTCGTCAGATGCCCGCCCGCATTCCGGGAGATTCGACTCACCCCGTACTGGAAGATGCGCCCGGTTCGTACGTGCTGGTGAAGGCAAGGCCCTGATTTACCTTAAGTAAATTTTCTTTGCTGCAGCGCAGAAAAAGTCTTGAAATGCTGCGGTGCAGCATGTATATGCTTGTCCACAAGATGAATGCGGGTGGGGCCCGCACCGCAAAAAGGACAAGTACTATGGCTAAAACACAAGACATGACCGCCGTCTTCAAAGACATCATGGGCGCGTTCCCTGTTGATACAAAAGCGATGGAAGACGCTTTCAAAACAACAGCGACGCTGAATGAGAAGCTCAGCCACGTCGCACTCGACGCCGCTGAGAAATCGACCGAGATTTCGAGCAAATGGACAAAAGAGACGCTGTCGAAAATGGCAGACATGTCCAAAGCCAAGGCCGAGCCTGCCGACTATGCAAAAGCGATGACAGACTTCGCATCGGCATATGCCGAGGTGACAGCAGAGCACATGGCAGCCTTCGCCGAAGTCGCGAAGAAAGTTCAAATGGACACAGTTGAACTGATGATGGCCGCAGGCAAAGACATGAGCGAAGACGCGTCAGCCGCGGTTAAGAAAGCGACAGGCGAGATGACGGCAGCAGCCAAGAAAGCTGCAACGGCTAAGTAAGCGGTGCGCCATACGGCATAGTATTTCGCGCTAATTCCTCCCTGATGCGCGCGAAAGCTTGGGCGGGTCCCCACCTAGGGCCCGCCCTTTTTTTCGCTATTGCGTTGTCAGCGCGAATGGTCTTTCTTTTTCAAGAGCCTGCGCCTAAGCTGCATTGCAGCACTTAATCCGGGAATGCGCCGTGTCCGAAAAGTCTCCCCCCCTTTTGATCAAGCGTTACGCCAGCCGTCGTCTCTACAATACCGAGACAAGCGACTACGTCACGCTGGAAGACATCTCGGGTTTCATCCGGGACGGGCGGGAAGTTCAGATCGTTGATCTGAAAACCGGCGACGATCTGACCCGACAATACCTGCTGCAAATCATCGCCGAACATGAAAGCCGCGGTGAAAGCGTATTGCCTGTGGATGTGCTGAACGATCTGGTGCGCAGCTATATGACCCCGGGCGCGAGCGTCGTGCCACAATTCCTTCAGGCAAGCTTTGAAATGTTGAGAGACGGTCAAAGCCGGATGATGGAAAACATGACCGCTATGAACCCGATGGCGAAGATGCCTGGTTTTGAAGCCATGCGCGCCCAGCAGGAAGCTTTCTTCAAAGCTATGACCGGGGGGATGGGCAAATCCTGGTCGGCCCCTACCAGTGAAGACGGCATGACCGAGGCAGATGAAAAAGAAACCTCGGAAGATCTGGATGAGATCAAGAAGCAGCTCGCCGATCTGCAAAACAAGCTGTCGAAGCTGTCCTAAATTCTTTACGTTCCGTAGGCCTTCTGATTTTCGTTCATCGTCGCTTCAATTGCTGAGAGCAGGGCATCGGCGATGGCCTCACGTTCCGCTTCAATGAGGTGAACCGGCAGCCGCACATCACAAGCCCGCATCAGCATCTTTCGTGTCTGTGGCAGCTCTTCCTGATGTGGCAGAAACTGCCAGTTCCAGAATGCACGGGCGTTGTTCTTGCTCAGCCCGAAGACCTGAACCTTCACGCCTCGCGCACCGGCATGTGCCACGAAGTCGTGGACCTGGTCGTCGCTCAGCTCGACGAGATTGAACTGAATTGAGTCAGGTGCGCGTGCTTCGCCTTCAAGCGGGACAGGGACCGAAATCCAGGGGCTGGTCTCCAGCAGTTCAGCCACATGATCGTGGCCAATCTTGCCGTCCCGCACGCGGCGCTTAAGATGCGGCAATTGGGGGCGGATGACGGCGGCCGAAAGATTGCTCATCCGAAGATTGTATAGCGGTAGCCTGTTCTGCCAGCATGCAAAGGCTGCCTCAAGACCCGCATGCTTGCGCCAATTGTGCTCATATGCGCCCGACATGATCACGGCCTGCGCGATCAGGTCAGCATCGTCCGATACCATGATGCCGCCTTCACCAGCATTGATCATCTTGTAGGACTGGAACGAAAAACAACCGACCCGGCCAATCGTGCCGATCTTCTTGCCCCGCCAAAGCGTGCCAAGAGAATGCGCAGCATCTTCTATGACCGGAATGCCCATATCATTGCACAAGGACATGATCGCACCCATGTCCGAGGTATGGCCGCGCATATGGCTGACGATGACGGCTGAGATGTCTTTTTGCAGACGCGCTGAAAAGTCGTCTATGTCGATCCGGTAGTCCGGACCGACCTCACAGAGTACCGGGATGCACTCAGCATGTACGATTGAAGACGGCACCGCAGCAAAGGTGAAGCCCGGGATCAGGACGCGCGCGTCGCGGGGCAGGCGAAGTGACTTCAAAGCAAGAAATAGCGCGGCTGAGCAGGAAGAGACGGCAAGGGCATACTTCGCGCCCATAAGCTCAGCGAATTCCTTTTCGAGAAGGCTGACGGGTGCGCCTTCTTCTGCTGTGTATCGAAACAGGTCCCCGGACTGCAGAAGCCGATCAATCTCTGCACGCGCTTCGGAGGGAATGGGTTCGGCTTGATGTGGATCAGCGGCGACCATATTTCGAAATCCTTATGTTCAGATTTGTTATTTATTAATTCATATATCAGTGAATTCCAATCGAATTATAATAACCGTTCAAAATCCCAGTCGGTCTCTCAGCGCATACCAACTCATGGCGAGGGCAAGCAGCGGACTGCGGAATCGCGGACCGCCTGGGAATGTCAGGTTGGGGATGTCGGCCATGGTATCAAAGCCGTCGCCGTCCCCCTCAATCGCACGGGCCATAAGAAAACCCGCATGGCTTGCAGTTCCCAGGCCGTGGCCGGAATAGCCCGACGCCGACAGGACATTGGCATCGACGCGAGCGAGGTAGGGTAGGCGCTTCATCGTAATGGCGAGTGTTCCGCCCCACGCATAGTCGATCCGCACATCTTTGAGATGCGGAAAGACCTTCAACATCGGCTTGCGCACCACACCAGCAATGTCGGCAGGGAAGCGATAGCCGTAGCTTTCACCACCTCCGAACAAAAGCCTGCCGTCTTGGCTGAGCCGAAAGTAATTCACCACAAAGCGGTCGTCTGCAACTGCGATATCACGGGTCAGAACCGCAGATGTGCGCGCGTCCAGCGGTTCGGTTGCGGCGACAAAGTTGTTGATCGGCATCACGTGGGCCGCAACCTTGCGGCTCAGATCCCCGAGATAACCGTTGCAAGCCAGGATAATATGATCTGCTGTCACGGTGCCCTTTGCTGTGTGAACCGTGGCCGGTTGGCCGGGTATGATCCGCGTGGCCAGGCTGCTTTCCCGAAGATCTGCGCCAGCAGAGATCGCAGCCCGCGTCAAACCAATGGCGAATGCCAAGGGATGCAAATGCGCCGCGCTCATGTCCAGGATCCCGCCCACATAGTCAGGCGAAGGGCAGAGGGCCTGGAAAGCGTCTTTGGATAGAACCTCAAGCGGATGATCGTAGTGCTGCGCCATATGATCGGCATAGTCGTGCAGGTCTTTGACGGATGCCGCATTGCGACCCGCCCAAGCGATGCCCGGTCTAAGGTGGCAATCGATATCGTGCCGGGCGATCAGCGATTTGACGAGGCTCTTGGCATCTTCACCCAAGCCCCAAAGCAAACGCGCCGCTTCGAATCCGATCATTTTTTCAAGATGCGGTTGCTCGACCCGCTGGCCTGACCCTAGCTGCCCGCCATTGCGCCCCGAAGCCCCGAAACCTACGCGATGCGCTTCCAGCAAGATGACTTTACGGCCCGCCTCTGCCAGATGAAGCGCGGCGGACAGCCCGGTATAGCCTGCGCCGACGATACAGACATCGGTGCGTTCCGACCCTTCCAATGCGGGGAGAGGCGGAAGCAAAGCAGTCGACGCCGCATACCAACTGTCGGGATAGTGTCCCTTTTTGTCGTTGGCAAACAGCAGGTTCATGCCAGTCGCGGCTCCGTCCCACAGGTCTTTGCTCGAGGCTGAAGATCACACATTGAGCAACAGATGTTCCCGCTCCCAGGGCGAAATTACATTGAGGAATTCCTCATATTCGGCGCGTTTCACGATCGAATAGACCCGCGCGAATTCCGTGCCAAGCACCTCATGTAGGGCGGTTGCTTTGTCGAAGAGCCCCAGAGCAGAGCCGAGGACCCGCGGAATATCTCCCGCGCCTTCGTAAGCATCGCCCCGGAATTGCGGTCTGGGTCGCGCCTCTTCCGTCAGGCCCAGATAACCGCAGGCGAGCGACGCTGCGATGCCCAGATACGGATTGCAATCCATCCCGGCGATGCGGTTTTCGACCCGTCGCGCAATTGGATCAGCCAGCGGAATGCGGATCCCAGTCGTCCGGTTGTCACGGCCCCATTCCAGATTGATGGGGGCCGCATTGTCTTTCACGTAGCGCCGGTAGCTGTTCACATAGGGCGCCAGAACCGCCAGCGCTGATGGCAAATGCGTCTGAAGACCCGCAATGAAGTGGAAGAACGCGTCGGTGTCGCCACCCTGCGGTCCCGCGAAGATGTTTGCGCCCGTCTCCATGTCCAGGATCGAATGATGCATATGCATCGCACTGCCGGGCTCGTCCTCGATCGGTTTTGCCATGAAGGTGGCAAAGCAATCGTGGCGTAGGGCGGCTTCGCGGATGATCCGTTTGAAATAGAAAACCTCGTCCGCCAGCTTCACTGGATCGCCGTGGCGGAGGTTGATTTCAAGCTGGCCAGCGCCGCCTTCCTGTGTGATCCCGTCAATCTCAAAACCCTGCGCCTCGGCAAAATCGTAAATATCGTCGATCACCGGGCCGAATTCATCCACCGCCGTCATCGAATAGGCTTGGCGGGCGGCGGCGGGCCGTCCCGAACGGCCCATCATCGGTTCGATGTCCTTGGCCGGATCAAGGTTGCGGGCGACGAGGAAGAACTCCATCTCCGGCGCCACGACCGGTTTCAGACCCATATCGTGATAAAGCTGGACGACGCGTTTCAGTACGTTTCGGGGCGCGAAAGGTACAGGATTGCCCTTGCGGTCATAGGCGTCATGAATGATCTGCAGCGTCCAGTCGCCTGTCCAGGGAGCTGCGGTCGCGGTCGAAAAATCCGGCCGCAGGATCATGTCCTTTTCGATGAAGCCCTCGTCGCCAGCGGCCTCGCCCCAGGACCCGGTGATCGTTTGGTAGAAGATGCTGTCGGGCAGATAGAAGTGTTCTTGCCGCGCGAACTTCGTGGCCGGAACCGCCTTGCCTCGGGCGATGCCAGGCAGATCCGCGATGATGCATTCGACCTCGTCCAGGCGTTTGCCTGTCAGATAGAACTGGGCCGGACCGGGCAGGTTGTCGATCCAATCGGTCGTCATGTTGTTTTCTCCCGCTTGAGAAAAGCGGCCATTTCATCCGCAATCATGGCGTTCTGTACGGGTGCGTGCAAACGGTGTGCGGCGTCTTCAAGCTGGGTGTCGGGCACAACGCCCTTGCCGCGATGCCGGATCAATCCGTCGACAAAGGTCGCCCCGAATTCGGGATGCGGCTGAATCGTCCAGATGCGGTCTCCGTATACCAGCGCTGCGTTCTCGCAAAAGGCATTGGAGGCTATGACTTTCGCCCCTTCGGGCAGCGTTGTAACCTGATCCTGATGCCAGGCATTTAGGGCGATTGGCTGCCCGCGATACTCGTAATCGACGCGGCCCACTGACCAGCCACCTGTGAATTTCTCGACCTTGCCACCAAGCGCCTGGGCGATGATCTGGTGACCAAAGCAGATGCCAAGCGTGGGCTTGCCGCTGGCATGAATGTCGCGGATCAGATCTTCGAGTGGTGGGATAAAAGGCAGTTCCTCATAAGCCCCGTGTTTGGAACCTGTGATCAACCAGCCATCTGCGGCCTCCGGGCCGGGCGGAAAGGTCATGTCGACCACCGCATATGTTTCGAAGTCAAAGCTGTGCCCGGCGAGCAATTCCGCAAACATCCGATCATAATCGCCGAACGTCTCCAGCATTATGTCCGGCGCATGTCCGGTGAGCAAAATCCCGATTTTCATGGATCACCTGAGGAATGTCGCGTCACGTTAGGTCAGCTGTCAAACTGTGTCGAGATAGACTTCGACCTGCTCTTCCGGGCTGAGATCGGCCATTTGCCGTTGCTCTTGCCGCTTGGTCAGAAGGAAGTTGCGGATGAGGTCTGGCGCAAAAATCTGCGCAACCTCCGGGCTGTTCTCAAACTGCTCCATTGCCTCCGCCCAGCTAGCGGGCATCTGGGGAAGATCCTGATCGTAGGCGTTGCCGGTGATGGGGTCGGGCGCAAGCGCCTTCTTTTCAAGCCCATTCAAGGCTGCCCCCAAAATGGCCGCGATGGACAGGTATGGGTTTACATCCCCACCTGCAAAACGGTGTTCGATACGGCGGGCGGCAGGGGCACCACTTGGCACGCGGATCGCCGCCGTGCGGTTTTCGTAAGCCCAGCAGATGCCGGTCGGCGCGTGATTGCCGGGTACGAGGCGCGCATACGAATTGGCATGCGGTGCAAAAACGAGAGCTGATCCGGGCATGGCGGCCAAACAACCCTGAATGGCGTGACGCAACGCATCGCTACCATGCGCGCCGCCATTGTCGAAAATGTTGAGGCCAGCGTCGTCCAAAACTGAAAAATGCATGTGCAGGCCAGACCCGGCATAGTCCTCGTAGGGTTTGGCCATGAAGGATGCTGCAAAGCCGTGCTTGCGAGCCAAGCCCTTGGCGAGCAACTTAAAAAGCCACGCATCATCGGCGGCTTTCAGGGTGTCGGGCTGGTGCATCAGATTGATCTCGAATTGCCCCAAGCCGCTTTCCGAAATGGCAGTGTCAGCGGGAATATCCATTGCTTCACAGGCATCATAAAGATCAGTGAAGAAGTGATCGAACTGATCAAGAGCGCGCAACGATAGGATCTCACCTGCCACGCGGCGTTTGCCCGACCGGGGGGAGCGCGGCACGCGCAAATGACGCTCTGTGTCGTCTATCAGGAAAAACTCGAGCTCAACCGCGACAACGGGTGTCAGCCCCTTTTCCGAAAACCGCTTCTGGACAGCCGCCAAGGCATGGCGGGGATCCCCATCGAAGGGTTGCCCGTTCTCATGGTACATCCAGATCGGCAAAAGCCCGGTCGGCGTGTCGAGCCACGGCATCGGGACGAATCCACGCCCGGTTTGTCGTAAAACGCCGTCGCGGTCGCCCGATGCCAAGACCAATGGGCTGTCCTTAATGTCTTCGCCCCAGATGTCGAGGTTCAGAACAGATAGTGGAAAGCGCGTGCCGTCACGCGTGACTTTGTCGGCAGAGGCGATTGGCATCCGCTTACCTCTTGGCACGCCGTTCAGATCGGATGCTGCCACGCGAATGGCTTTGATATCGGGATTGCCTTCAAGCCATTCGTGCATTGATCAGCGCACCAGATTGGGCCGCAGACGCAGGCGGGGGTGCCGCTCGGTCGGCAAATGCCGGTTGAGCCGCCGATTGACCATACCGAATACCACAATGATCGCGAGCGTCAGCAAGATGAAATAGAAGGCGAGGATGGGGTAGGGCACGAAGGGGTTGAACGTCTTGTCGGCAAAATAGCTGGCGTAGTAGAGCGCGTCTCCCCGCTGTTGCCAAGCCGGAAAGCCGCTGAAAAAGACCAGCGTGGTGGCGTGGAAAAGAAAGATCGCCTCGTTCGTGTAGCTGGGCCAGGCTAGGCGCAGCATGGTGGGGAAGACGATCCTTCGAAACCGGGTCCAGCCCGTCAAGCCGTAGGCGTCGGCCGCTTCCACATCGCCTTTTGGAATGGATTTCAAGGCGCCAAAGAAGATCTCGGCGGAGTAGGCGGCGGTATTTAGAAAGAGCACGATCAAGGCGCCCAGCCACGCAGCGGTGAATGGGTTAAAGAACGCGTAATTGCCTTTGAGGTTCAGGAAAAAGAAGTACGCAAAAAAGAACTGTATGAAAAGTGGAGAGCCCCGGAAGAGGAACACGAACCATTCGGCAGGTTTACGCACAAATGCCCGGCTGTCATTCTTTGCGACGGCAACCGCGACGGCCAGGCAGAAACCGGTCAGCAGGGCGCATATCCCGAAATAGACATTCCACAGCATGCCCGAGCCGATCAGGGTGAACTGCTCGCATAGCGTGAAGTCGCTGCGGGGCAAAAGCCGTTCGCCAAAGCCGATAGATCGGAAAGCATAGGACTGAATGGTGTCCCAGCAGCTCATGCCCTGGACCTGCTTCGCAAGTTCAGATATGTGAAATTTATTTTTTCTAACAATGTGTTAGGCCCTATTTTCGTGAGGTCTATGCACTGCATCAAGCCGGCCTTGCTTTGCGCTGTGCCTCTCCGCCCGCGGTGGCCTGACCTTTGGTCAGTCGCAGCATGATGCGGTTGAGTATTTTTTCCGAACCCCAGGTCATCAGGAGGTAGAAAAGCAGGAGCGCCAGAAAATACCACATCCTCCAGTCGCCATGGGGATAATCGCTGAACCGCGCAGTCTTCGTGCCGCCCAATTCGCGCGCCCAGTATACGACATCTTCAATGCCCAGTAGAAACAGAAGTGGCGTCGCCTTGATAAGCACCTGCCAAAGATTTGAGAGGCCAGGCAAAGCGTAAACCCACATCTGCGGCACCAGCACACGCCGGAAGGTCTGGCGTTGCGACATTCCATAGGCTTCTGCCGTTTCAAGTTGCGCGCGCGGTACGGCCCGCATTGCGCCAAAAAGCACGTTGGCTGCGAAGGCGCCGAAAACCAGAGAAAAGGTAATGACAGCCAGCCCGAATGCATATGCTTCATGGACGACCTCGGGTGCGGAGCCCAGTGGCAGTTTCGCGGCCGGGCATACAATGAAATCCGTGCCTTGACGGATGGGTTCTTCCCAGTCAGGGCATAGATACGAATGCCGAAGCCATTCGAAGGCTTGATCCAGTGCGATGACGAAAAAAAGAAAAAAGGCAATGTCGGGCACGCCGCGCACGATCGCAATGTAAGATTTACCGATTGCAGAGAAGGGTATGAAACGCGAGCGCGCGGCCATGGCCCCCAAGAACCCGAAGGCAAGGGCCACGGGGGCGGTGACGGCAAGGATGCCAAGCACTTTGATAAAGCTGAAGTAGAACGAAAAATGCACGCCGGTCGTCAGGTAGCACGCCAGCCAACGAAGCGTTTCAAGTTCTGAGGGGTCCTGACAGAAGGCAAACATTAGTGACCCGCCTTTGCGGTTTTGATCGCTTCGACCACTCTGCTGGGCGCTTCCAACTGGGGCAGATGGCCCACGTTTGGCAGGGGAACCAGAACTGTGCCGATGGCTTGTGCCAAAGCTTGCCCACGGGCAATGGGAATCCACGGATCGTCTTCGCCCCACAGGACGGTAACCGGGCACCGCATATCGGCGAGCTTGTCTTCGAACGCGCTGGTAAGCGCTTCGTCGGCAAGGGCGAATTGCGCATAAAACGCCACTTGACCCTCTTCCGAGATCCAGGGTGTGATCGTTGCTTTCAGATCTGCCTTATCGAGGTCAGTCACCAAGGCACCCTTGATGTAGGCCTCCACAACAGCGGCGTGTATATGTTGAGGCAAGCCAAGAAACGCTTCGGTATGTTGGCCCACATGGTTGAAGAAGTCAGACCCCCAAGGCCGCATGGCGACAACGTTCATCAAAGTCAAATGACCATAATCGCGACCTGCGAGAAGATGCGCCCGCAACGTGACGGCCCCGCCAAAATCATGGGCCAGGACCAAAGGCTTTGCCAGTTGCCAATGGTTCAGCATCTCGGCAAAGACATCGCCTTGTGTATCAAGCGCAGGTGCCCGTGGCCCACCCATCTGCGAGCGCCCAAACCCCGGCATGTCGTACCAGTGAAGGTGATAGCTATCCTCCAGGGCCGGGATAATCCGGTGCCAACTGAACGAGGACCAGGGCCAGCCATGCGCCAGAACAAGCGGTGGGCCTTGTCCACAACGCCCCGCGCGGACCAGTCCGGCGGAGCATTCATATGTTTCGTCAAGATGCCACATCCGGGATCGGGACGGGCCGATCTGGCCCATCCCGTGTCGGGTCAGTAGGTCTGAGTGTCCTCGCCGAACCACTTTTTCAGCAATTCGTTGAGCGAGCCGTCTTCTTTCATGCTGGTGATCGCTGCGTCGAACTTCTCTCTCAGTTCCGCGTCGCTTTCGCGCAGGCCCATGCCGACGCCGCCGCCCAGCGGCACGTCGGGGCCGACGAACATCAGCTCTCCGCCGGAGGCCTCGACCAGCGGCACGAGATAATCACGGTCTGCGAAAACGGCATCTGCCTCGCCGTTGCGCACGGCGGCGACGGTTTCCTCGGGTGTGGCGAATTCAACGAGTGTCGCCCCGCTTTCGGCGATGTAGCCCGCCTGAATGGTTGCCGTCTGCGCCGCGACAATGCCACCTTCCAGATCGACGCCTTCAGCCGCAGCGACATAGGCCGAAGCCGTGGGTGGGTAGTAGTCTTGCGTGAAATCGATGACTTCGTCGCGTTCATCGGTGATCGACATGCCGGCCATGATCGTGTCGTAGTTCGAACTCACGAGGTTCGGGATAATGCTGTCCCAATCGTTCTTGACCCATTCGCAGGTCAATTCGGCGCGGGTGCAAAGCTCATCCCCCAATTCGCGTTCGAACCCGTCGATTTCGCCCGAGTCGTTGATAAAGTTGTAGGGTGCGTAGGCACCTTCGGTGCCCATGCGCACTGTCTGGGCGAACACCGTGGATGCGGAAACGGCCAGACCGACCGCCATCAGCAAGATGTTTTTCATGTGGAAACTCCCTTTTGGTTTTGTGTTACGCAGCGTGGGTCGCAGAGAGGAATCCACGCAGACGTTCGGAATTCGGTGCGCCAAAGACATCGCTGGGCGCCCCTTGTTCTTCGATGAGACCCTGATGCAGGAACACGACCGTGTCCGAGACATCGGCTGCAAGTCTCATGTCATGGGTGACGATCAGCATCGTGCGTCCTTCTGCGGCCAGATCCTTTATGACGCGGACGACTTCCTGTTCGAGTTCGGGGTCGAGCGCGCTGGTCGGTTCGTCAAAAAGCAGCGCTTCGGGTTCCATGCACAAGGCGCGCGCGATGGCAGCGCGCTGTTGCTGACCGCCTGATAATTGTGCCGGATAGACATCGCACTTGTCGCCGATACCGACCTTGTCGAGATATTTGCGAGCGGATGCTTCGACCTCTTCCGGATCGCGCCGCAGGACAGTAACGGGGGCCTCCATCACATTTTGTAGGATCGTCATATGAGCCCAGAGATTGAACTGCTGAAAGACCATCGACAGGTTGGTTCGAATGCGCAGAACCTGTTTTGGATCGGCGGGATGTCTATGATGCGCGTTGCCTTTCCAGGTAACGGGTTCGCCCTTGAACAAAATCTCGCCCTCCTGACTGTCTTCCAGAAGATTGCAGCAGCGCAGAAGGGTAGACTTCCCCGAACCCGACGAGCCGATCAGCGAAACCACATCGCCGCGACGCGCTTTGATATCGACACCCTTCAGCACTTTGAGCGCGCCATACGCCTTATGTAGGTTGCGGATTTCGATAACAGGCGTGTCTGTCACGTGGGACCCATCGTAATTGCGGAACAGAGGGCATATGGGCCGACTTTTGAACCTTTGTCTACGTTCAAAACGCGCGTTTTGCCCAATTATTGGCAAGTTGCCCTTTGGTTCATCACCCTTCGCCTGGTGCTGGGGGGATGGGCTGGTCGAGATAGGCCTCGATCGGGATCTGGACGAGGCCATTCAGGCGCAGCGTCAGGCGATCCGAACGGGCAAGCGCATCAATGGCCTTTTCGATCGCCGTCGCTATGGGGCCAGGGTCGCGCCCCTTTTTTGTGATGAAGGGCAGGCCGGGCGTGGGGTCGGTTTTATTGAAAACCTTCAGGAAGGCCATCGCATCAGGGTCTTTATCGCCAATCATCAAAAGTGTCACGGCGTCGATTGCTGCGAAATCCGCCTTGCCCCTCAGGACCGCCAGAACGGAGTTCTGATGCCCGCCGGTTTCAAGAAGGCGGTCGGGCGCGAGGCCGTGTTGCGCCATGTGGGCGAGGGGGGCAGCCCAGCCGGACTGGGACAGCGGATCATTGAAGGCAAAGCGCCCATTCCGTGCGAGTGCGGCAAGGTCGCGCGGATCGTCCCGGCGTTTGATCAGATAGCTGAGGTATTGGCCGGGCGGGCAGTCGGGCAGGTCATAGCTGGGTGTGCCGACCAGCGTGACCCGATCATGCAGTTTTGCGCGATAGGGCAGACCGCATGTTTGGGCCAGCAGCAAATCGGGCGATGTCCAGATGGTCCATGGATCTGTGCTACGGGTCAGGTCTTCTGGGCCATGCCCCAGATGCTGCCTAATCGCGGCCCATAATCTGTCATTGGCGGTGCGGGCATGGGGCAGGTCATACATGCCTAGAAAGGCAATCATCCCTGACCGGCGACCCGCTGCCGCGCCCGCGCGCTTTCCTGATCGGTGACCCCAAGCAGGTTCGAGACGAGGCGCAGCAATGCGTCTTCTTCCTTGGCGCGTTCACCGTCGGCCAGAACAACTTCCCAAAGTGCCTCAATTACGGCGAGCCGTTTCTCATAGGGCACCGCATCCTTGATCGCGCGGGTGAAACGTACTGTGTCGGGGGCCTCGGCCTCAAGATGTTCCGCATTTGCCAGCAGGGTTTGGGCATCGCTTTCTGACAGAGCATAGCGGGTCACGGCGATCTGTTGGATACGGGCCTTTTCATCCGCATCATAGACGCCATCGGATCGCGCGACGCGCACCAGCAAAGCTGTCAATGCCAAGCGGGCATCCGTGTCGGGAAGTGGGGCGGGCTCGGGCTCGGTGAGCCGCTTGAGAAAGTCTGCAAACATCCGCAACATATACGCCGGGGTTTGCCGACGTCCAAGGGCTAGCAGTCCCAGCGGGCCTGCAATGCTGCGCTGTCTCCTGGCGTGATGCCAAGGGCTGCCTCGATCTGATGCAGGACGGCTTCTTCGATCTGCTTCTTGCGCCCATCCGCATAGACGACCTGCCACATCGCGTTAGCGACATCTTTTCGGTGCTCATAGTCGATCTCGTCCCGCAGGATCTCAGCAAAGTCGGGCGTGCCGGGGGCGTCCCGCTCCAATGCTTCGCAGGTCGCGCGCAACTTGGCCGCGTCTATGGGACCAAGATCATAGATTTGCGACAGGATGTCGTCGATCACGCCCACTTCGCTGGCCGAATAGGAGCGATCGGCAAACGCGACCCTGACCAGAAGTGCGCCCAAAGCAAGTTGTGCATCTGGCTCAGGCAATTCGGGTTTCTTTGGGGCGTGGCGGGGAAACAGGCGTTCAAACATGGTCTTTGTCGCAATCTCGTCTGCTTGCGCGTTCAATGCGGTTGTGGATCTTTTCGGCCTCTGCCTTGAGGCCATATGGAGCGTTGAGGACGAATAAGCCAGACCCGATCATGCCATGTCCTGGTTTCACAGGCGGGAAATGGACCTCCAGTCGAAGCGCATTGACGTGATCCGCGCAGAGCTTTCTGAGCATGGGCTTCTGGGCTCCATTGGTCAGAAGCGGATACCAGAGCACGATGATGCCCACATTCCAGGCCTTGTGCCACTTGCGGATATGGGCGGGAATGGTTTGGTAGTCCTCTTTAATCTCATAGCTGGGATCGATCAGCATCAGACCGCGACGTGGCGTTGGCGGGATCAGGGCATGCGCCTGGGCAAAGCCGTCTTCCCGGTAGATCCTCGTGTCAGGCAAGGCGTCTTGCAGCATCTGGTTTTCGGTCGGATGCAACTCTGAAAGATGCAGTGCATCGGTGTCCCTTAGAAGGGTGCGCGCCAGAAGGGGAGAGCCGGGATAGGCTTCGGCACCATGCGCTTGGCAGGCGCGATCCAGCCCGACGCGGTAGGGGTGATCTTCCTCAAAAAGGGCCTCTGCGCGTTTGACGCCCTGCTGGGCTTCTGTGGTTTTCAACGCTTCGACGCTATCAAGCCGATAAAGTCCTCGGCCTGCATGGGTCTCGATGTAAGTCAGCGGTTTGGGTTTCTGCACCAGATAGGTCAGCATCCAGGCCAGCAGGCTGTGCTTTTGAACATCTGCCATATTTCCGGCGTGATAGCTGTGTTGATAGCTTAGCATGATCGCCCGTTGCAAATCTGCGACGCGACGTTTCATAACGCCACAAAGCTCAGATACTTTCAAAATACCCAACAGTACTGAGCGTCAAATTGCCGAATTATCGGGCATTGGCAATCATTTGCTGCCAATTCTCGTTTTGCGTGTGTCGCGCAGAAAAATCGGTCTTCATTTTGCCACACTTTTCCAACTACTCAGACGCAAGTGCATTGGAAAGGCTCCGCATATTGAGTGATCCGTTGGCCGGGGGTTGGCCGCTTTGAATTGGATGATTTAGACAGGACATCTCCCATGGTTCATTTCTTCGCCTCGAAATCTGCCCTCGCCGTTTCGGTCGCTCTTTTTTCACTTGCAGCGCCCGTTGCAGCGGCGCCGATTGTTCTCAGCCTTGATGTTTCCTTGCAGTATCAAGGGGATGTTTACAGCGAAGTTGAGGCGTTCGACGACATTGAGACAATCTTCACAGCGAACGTGCTGGCGTCGGAAGATGATCCATTTGGGCTGCCGACGTTGTTTCCCGGTCTTGCGACCGGAGACAGGGCAACATTCTCGGCCAGCTATTCCGAGAATAACGAAACCTTCCCAGGATCCCTCGCAGTAGAAAGCTGCACGTTTGCCGGGGTGGATTGTAGCGGTTTGGCGTCTGCCTCATTTGAAGGACATGTGCTTGAACAGGATTTCTTCTTTTTTGAAGTTCTGATCGATGGAGGAACCAAACGGGGAGACACTCTGCAGTTTCTGGACATTTTCGCCAACGACTTTTCGTTTGGTGAGGCCATGCAAGATGACGTGACCATAACATGGCGTGATCAGGCCGCACTTTTTACTGTCGAAAGCGCAACCGTCGCCGAGATCCCGCTGCCCGCCTCCGTGTTTCTACTTGCACTTGGCCTTTTTGGACTGCGTGCTTTGCGTCGGAAATGATGCCGCGCTGCAAGAGCTCAGACCAGGCGGCTGACCTCTTTCGCGGCGCGCACGAAATCCTTAAAGAGTGGATGTGGATCGAAGGGCTTTGACTTGAGCTCGGGATGGAATTGGACACCTATGAACCAGGGGTGGTCCGTCCATTCCACAATCTCAGGCAACCGGCCATCCGGCGACATGCCTGAAAAACACATTCCGACTTCTTCAAGCTTTTCGCGGTACTTGATGTCGACTTCATAGCGGTGACGGTGGCGTTCATCGATCAGCGTGTTGCCATAGACCTCGGCCACCTTTGATCCTTGGGTCAGAACGGCATCATAGGCGCCGAGGCGCATGGTCCCGCCCTTGTCGTCTTCGACCTTGCGTTCGACCTTATGGTTGCCCTGCACCCATTCCTTGAGGTGATAGACCACGGGCGTAAAGCGCTTTTTGCCCGCTTCATGGTCAAATTCCTCTGACCCGGCATCGGTCAGATTGGCTGTGTGGCGGGCCGCCTCGATGACGGCCATCTGCATGCCCAGACAAATGCCCAGATAGGGAACCTTGCGGGTGCGTGCGAATTCGGCGGCCTTAATCTTACCCTCGGTGCCGCGTTCGCCGAAACCGCCCGGAACCAAGATGGCGTTAAAGCCAGAGAGATGCGGGGCGGGGTCTTCGCGGTCGAAGAGTTCCGCATCGACCCATTCGACACGAACCTTTACGCGGTTTGCCATGCCGCCATGGGTGAGCGCTTCGGCAATGGATTTGTAAGCGTCTTCGAGCTGGGTATACTTACCGACAATGGCGACATTGACCTCACCTTCCGCGTTGTGAATCCTGTCACTCACATCTTCCCACTTGCGCAGATCGGGTTTGGGTGCCGGGCTGATCTGAAAGGCGTCGAGAACGGCCTGATCCAGGCCTTCGCGGTGATAGGCGAGAGGGGCGTCATAGATTGTGCCCAGATCCTGTGCTGCAATGACGCTGTCAGGGCGGACGTTGCAGAAAAGCGCAAGCTTTTCGCGTTCCTTGACAGGAATGGGGCCTTCGGACCGACAGACCAGAATGTCGGGGGCGATCCCGATCGAGCGCAGCTCTTTCACGCTGTGCTGGGTGGGCTTTGTCTTTAGCTCACCGCTGGCCTTGATGTACGGCAGCAGCGTCAGATGCATGAAGATGCATTGACCGCGCGGTTTGTCCTGGCTGAACTGGCGAATTGCCTCGAAGAACGGCAGGCCTTCAATGTCGCCCACTGTTCCGCCGATTTCGCACAGCATGAAATCGACCTCATCACTACCGATCTCAATGAAATCCTTGATTTCGTTCGTAACGTGAGGGATCACCTGAATGGTTTTACCCAAGTAGTCGCCGCGCCGCTCCTTTTCGAGAACGTTGGAATAGATCCGCCCCGAGCTGACAGAATCGGTTTTACGTGCCGCGACGCCGGTGAAGCGCTCGTAATGTCCCAGATCCAGATCTGTTTCCGCGCCATCATCCGTGACGAACACCTCGCCGTGCTCAAAAGGTGACATCGTGCCAGGATCGACGTTCAGATACGGGTCAAGCTTGCGCAGACGAACGGAAAAACCGCGGGCCTGAAGCAGTGCACCAAGTGCTGCTGAGGCCAGACCTTTGCCCAAAGAGGACACAACACCGCCTGTAATAAAGATGTAACGCGCCATTTGGATGGCTTCTCCCGTGTTCAATTGCGGTGATGTCGTCCGCGTCTGCGGCAGAGGATTTCCCTGCACCACGGGATTTAAGTTTATCAGGATTCGGTGACCCGGGGCAAGCGGCACCCAACATGATGTTGCCCGATTTCATCGCCGCGCAAAGTGTTGAGGTCAGTCCGCAAGAGGGACCAAAGGTGCATTGTCACCCTGAGCCGGTGGCAGAAGGCTGTCTGCTGGAGGCACCAACGGATCCGTGCCGCCATCCTCTGCCGGGGGCGGTGTAATGCCCAACTGATCAATGACCGACGTGCCTGCCGCGTTTTGTGCCGCGATAATGGTCAGCGTGATCGATGTGATTATGAACGCGATTGCCAGAAGCCATGTCAGCTTGGACAAGGCAGTCGCCGCGGCCCGACCTGTCGTGGCTCCGCCGCCGCCGCCACCCATACCAAGACCACCGCCTTCGGAACGCTGCATCAGAACGATGGCGATCAATCCCAAAGCCAGGATCAGGTGGATGATTAAGACAACGTTTTCCATAAACGAGAGCAGCCTCTAGGTGCACGATGGGCGGTATCTAGGCAAGTTTGAACACACCCGCAAGGGATGATTGGCCTTATCTTCGGTCAAAGCCCCCAATGCAAAACCGCCACCTTGGGGTGACGGTTTGCTGAAGCATTCTTGTCTCGCACGCGCTCTAAGAGGGCTATCCTGGAAATGAGGTGCAGCAGATCTGCTTCTAGTTATAATTGTATCACAATTTTGGATCTTTTGCGCGCCTGTTTTTTCATGGTGCGAGAAGGCTTTAAGGCGTGCAGTGATTCGCCGCGACATATCTCGGACGTGTACCACTGGACAGTTCCGCGCCCAGACGGCACGGTAAGATCATGCCCCATGATCACCATGATGACGACCATCCCCATTCGCTGCTTCCGCCTGAACCCGCCCTGCGCGTTAAGGCGCTGGAGACCCTTCTTATCGAAAAAGGCCTGGTCGATCCCGCCGCTTTGGACGAGATCATCGAGACCTATTCGCACAAGATCGGACCTCGCAATGGTGCGCGTGTCGTAGCGAGGGCCTGGTCCGACCCAGCCTTCAAGAAGGCCTTGCTGGAAGACGCAACTAAAGTTGTGGCCGAGCTAGGCTTTTTCGGACGTCAGGGTGAACACGTGGTGGCGGTCGAGAATACGAATGCGGTTCACAACATGATCGTTTGCACCCTTTGTTCCTGCTATCCCTGGCCGCTTTTGGGGATTCCGCCTGGGTGGTACAAATCCGATGCCTATCGCGCGCGTGCAGTTCGGGAACCACGGAAGGTCCTGGCGGAATTCGGTGTTCATCTGTCGGATGAGACAGCAGTTCGTGTCTGGGATTCGACCGCTGAAATCCGATATCTGGTGATCCCGGAGCGCCCGGACGGCACCGACGATCTCGATGAGGGGGCCCTGCTGGAACTGGTGACCCGAGACTCTATGATTGGAACCGGATTGGCGAAAACACCATGAGCCGCGTGCATGACATGGGTGGACGATTTGGCGATGGCGCGGTTGTGCCCGAAGCCGAGGATGCCCCTTTGTTTGAGGAAGAATGGCATGCTCGTGCGCTCGCGATTACACTGGCTTGCGGCGCATTGGGGCATTGGAACATCGATATCTCTCGCCATGCCCGTGAAAAGCTCGCGCCAAGGGATTATGCGAAGTTCACCTATTATGAGAAGTGGACAGCCGCTTTAGCTGACTTGCTGGTCGAAACGGATTTGCTGAGCACAGATGAATTTCTGGCCGGTGCGGCCAAAGGCAAAAGCCCAATGGCAGGGCGCGTCTGGAAGGCCGAGGCGGTGGCTGAGGGTCTGGCCCGTGGCGCACCGGCGGACCGTCAAAGCGACATCCCCGCACAATTCAAATCGGGCGATCCAGTTCAGACCCGGGCGGCCGGCAATCTGCTGGTGGATGGCGGACATACGCGGCTGCCAGGTTATGCGGCAAAGGCCAAAGGTTATGTGGTCCGTTTGCATGGCACGCATGTTCTGCCGGACAGCGCCGCACACCGTCTTGGCGATGCGGCACAGCCGCTTTATGCAGTGGCGTTCAGGGCGTCGGAGTTGTGGCACGCGCCGGAAGATCCCGATGATGAGGTGGTTCTGGATCTTTGGCAAAGTTATTTGATGCCGCTATGAAAGACCTGCCCGATCCCGTTTTTTCCGAACCTTGGCACGCGCACATCTTCGCCATGACCGTTCATCTGAGTGAAGCGAAGTTGTTCACTTGGCCTGATTGGGCCGACGCGTTTTCCCAAACGCTCAGACGCTATGGCCTCACAAAGACACTGGATGGCGGGAATGACTATTATCTGGCGTGGCTCGAAACGTTGGAAGGCTTTCTCAAGGGTCACGGCGTTTCGCCTGAAAAAGTGGAGGAGGTCAGGCAGGCGTGGGAGACTGCCTACCTGACCACCCCACATGGCACACCGGTCCGTTTACCCAGATCAGGCCCGCGCGCGCGTCTCTGACGATGTAATTGGGCTGCATCGTCTAAGATGCGTTTTGCGATGTCGATACTGCAGACCGCTTCGACCCCCTCGAAACCGGGCGAGGAGTTCACTTCGCACACAAGATAGCTTTCTTCGCCGCATAAAAGGTCAACGCCTGCAAAGTCGAGCCGCATTGCCCTGGCCGCAGCTTCGGAAAGTGAAACGATGTCTTCGCTCAACGGCACTGCAATGGGGTGCCCGCCCTGGGCGAGATTTGAACGAAAGTCACCATCGGCACCGCGCCGTTCGATGGCTGCAATGGCCCGCCCGCCCGAAATCAGAACGCGGATGTCCCGACCGAAGCTGCTTGCGATGAAATCCTGCACGATGAGGGGGCTGCGTCCTGGCATCGACGCGGCAGCCTCAAGCAGTGCCTCTTTGGAATGACACAATGCGACGCGTTTGCCCTGACTGCCTTTCGCGCGCTTGAGCACGATTGGATAGATGAGTTTATCAAGATTGCCCATGACGTCTGACAGCGCTTGTGTCCGTGGGGTGGGCAGCCCGGCCTCGGTAAGCTTTCGGGCCGAGCGTAGCTTGTCGCCCGCGCGTCGCAATTGGGAGGTTCTGGGAAACACGCTAACGCCGGCCGCCTGACAGACGCGGAGCAGGTTTTGCCCATTGATCCCCATGTTTGCGCCCGATCGTGCGATCACGAAATCGGGCAGGGGACGCTTGGTTGCCAAACGCTCCGGGTGCTCCGCATCCAGCAGGTTGGGAGCCATCAAGTTGGGGTCCACGATTTCAACGAGACAGCGCGCGGCACCCGCTGCCTCAAGAAACCGGCGGTTGGTATATTTTGTGAGTGGTGGTGCCGATTTGACCGGAAAGATCAGCCAGGCATGGGAAAAGCGTTCATGTTTCATTCGTCCACATCATCCATATCCGCCTGGCCGGAAACACGGCGGCGCACATGGCTCCAGTTGAGGCCGACGCCCAGAACCGCAGATAATGCGATAAGACCCAGCCAGGTGTTGAGGTTGGAATTGCCCGGATCGAACAGGCCTAAATCGTAGGCGACCCACAGGATTGACCCCGCAATGGCGAGGACAAGTGTCATACCGAAGACCCCGATGGAGCGTAGCGTGGCACGCAGGTAGATGATGTATCCCACGACCAGCACAAGGCCCGTCAGCACGGCAATCGACAGGTTCTGGCTGCCATGATCCATCACCCATTGCACGTAGTTGTAGGGTGTTGGATTGTAGGTCAGTCCCAGCAGAACCAGCGCCAAAAGCCATCTCGTCAAAAATCCCATGATGTGTCTCGATCCGTCGTGATGTGAATTCTAGGCGGCTTACCCGAAGCGCGCCTATTGGCGAAGCGTTTATCTCCGCTTTCAGACGTCATCTAATCCTGAGTTTAGGTGTTTCGCCTCGCGAAATGGGTCGTTATACGGGCGCGGGTTCACAAAAGAGGTATCTCATGGCCAATGTGGTGGTTGTCGGCGCGCAATGGGGCGACGAGGGCAAAGGCAAGATTGTCGATTGGCTGAGCGAGCGGGCGGACGTGATCGCGCGCTTTCAGGGCGGTCATAATGCCGGTCACACGCTGGTCATTGATGGCGAGGTCTTCAAGCTGAGCATTCTGCCCTCGGGCATTGTGCGCAGCGGCAAGCTGAGCGTTATCGGCAATGGCGTGGTTCTCGACCCCTGGCATTTGATCACGGAGATTGATCAGTTGCGCGCGCAGGGGGTCACGATCACGCCGGAAACGCTGATGATCGCCGAGAACACAACTTTGATTCTACCGGTCCACGGAGAGCTTGACCGAGCGCGTGAGGCTCAGAATTCAGTGGCCAAGATCGGCACGACGGGGCGCGGCGTCGGTCCCGCCTATGAAGACAAGGTCGGGCGCCGGGCCATTCGCGTAGCCGATCTGGCCGATGATGCGACCCTTCAGGTGCGTGTCGATCGGGCGCTTGTCCATCACAACGCCTTACGCAATGGCCTTGGGTTGAACGCGATCGACCGGAATGCACTGTTGGACCAACTGCGCGAGATCGGATCGAAGATCCTGGAATACGCCGCACCGGTTTGGAAAGTGCTGAATGATCAGCGCAAGTCGGGCAAGCGGATCCTCTTCGAAGGCGCGCAGGGATCGTTGCTCGACATCGATTTTGGGACATACCCATTCGTTACGTCATCAAACGTCATCGCAGGGCAGGCGGCAACCGGCACGGGCATCGGCCCCGGATCGATCGACTTTGTGTTGGGTATCGTCAAGGCCTACACCACCAGAGTGGGCGAGGGGCCTTTCCCAGCCGAGCTTGAGGATGCCGACGGCCAAATGCTGGGCGAGCGGGGGCATGAATTTGGCACAGTGACGGGGCGCAAGCGGCGTTGCGGCTGGTTTGATGCGGTGCTGGTCCGGCAGACCTGTGCGACTTCCGGTGTGAACGGCATCGCGTTCACCAAGCTCGACGTGCTTGACGGCTTCGACACGCTGAAAATCTGCGTTGGGTACGAACTTGATGGGGAACGTATGGATTACTTGCCCATTGCCGCCGATCATCAAGCGCGCTGCAAACCGATTTACGAAGAAATCGATGGCTGGTCGGAATCGACCGAGGGTGCCCGCAGCTGGGCGGATCTGCCTGCGAATGCGATCAAATACGTCCGTCGGGTGGAAGAGTTGATCGAATGCCCGGTTGCCCTACTTTCGACATCACCAGAGCGGGAAGACACGATCCTCGTGCGGGATCCATTTAATGACTAGGAAGGTTCGATGGCACTCAGCTACAAGGCGCGTAAGGGGCTTGCCCTTTTGATCCTACTGGTCGGGCTGCCGATCTATGTGGTTGTTGCGGTCAATCTCATCGATCTTTTTGACCGGCCGCCGATACTGGTTGAGCTTCTGATCTATCTCAGCCTTGGCGTGATCTGGGCATTGCCCTTCAGGACCATATTCCGAGGGATCGGGCAGGAAGATCCCGATGCCCGCAAAAGCGACTGAGACCCCTAGCGGGCGTTCCGAGGTCAGCCTGCCGCGCGCGTGCCGGGGCGAAAGCCGATGTCACTGGTCACCGAAAACCGCCCGCCTTCGACTTTTGTGATCTTGCCCGTGCGCAGCAATTGACCAAAAGATCTAAGTCCGTCCTCGCGGCTGAATTCGACGCTGCGGGCTTCACGCGCCTTGCTCATCAGTTGCGGGCGCGAGAATTGCTCCTGTCCTTCCACGAATGACATGTAAGAGGCTGCCGCTTCAAGCAGATCGGGCATGTGATCGGCCTCCATCTGATGCGCGAAGTCAGCAAAACCACCGCCGACAGCCCTGCTTTTTACGCGGTTGGCGTCGGGGGTATCGGATGCATCAACGCGTTGTTCAGCCACCAGCGTCAGGGGGGTCGGTGGTTTTTTTGCGTTGGACTCGTCGAATTCACCTACGCTTACATTGGGACGGCGTGGACGCACGACGCTTTCGAGGTCGGACCGATAAGCGCCATCTCCGCTTTCACGACTGGTGTCATCCGTTATCTTGCGGTCGGCGCGCCGCGCTGCGACGGCCGCCTTGAGATGCGCAAATGCGCTGCGACGGCTAGAGCTTTCGGGCTCTCCCATCTGGGTCTCGGCCTCGTCCATCAGGCGATTGACATCGTCTGCATTGACCTCAAGACGTGGACGTGTCGGCGTGCGGCCGACCTCGACATTTTCGGGTTCAACATCTTCGGCAATTTGTTCCTCGGCCTCGGTGACGTCCCGTTGATCCATGTCGTTTTCAACGGGCTCGACCGCTTTCGTTGCGAGGGGCGCGTCGTCTGTCATTTGCTTGGCCTTCATGGCGCGCAGCATTTGTGACATCGCTTTCTTTGGTGCGGGTGCAGGCGCTTCTTCTTCTACGAAGATGTTGTCCTCGGATGCGGGGGCGTCAGCCCGCTTGCTCAACAGCGCCGAGAGTTCGTCGATGGGAGCCTCGTCTTCCTGCGGTTCTTCAGCAGGCTCCTCTACCGCCTCCTCAAGGGCTTCGTCTGCTTCAGCAGTCTCAATCAGATCCGCGTCTTCTAGTTGGTCTGTCGCATTTTTTTCATCAGTCTCCGAGACGGTCGACAAGACGCCAAGAACGTTCTTTTCGGTGTCATCTTCGGCGGATTCGGCAGACAGGACATTTTCGACTGCCGCGTCGTCATGCTGGAGTGCGGCTTCAAGATCCCGCGTGGTTGCGCTGATGAGATCTTCGGGCTCGTCATCCTCTGCTTCAACTTCGTCGAGATCGGCTTTCGGTTCATCGGTCTGCTGTGCGACGACGGCCCGGATACGGCTGAGGCGTTCGGCGATGCTTTCGGGGGCTGGTGTCTCTTCCACGACCTCGTGCACGTCCACGTCTTCGGTGGTGTCAGGGGCGTCCACAGCCTCTGTTTCTTCGTCCTGTGCCAGATCGACCATTTCGTCGGGACGTTCATCTTCGATCGACAAATCCTCATCGACAAGTGCTGAAACAAGAACGATCCGATCGCCTTCGACTTCGGCCGCAATGCCGGATGCGCCCATCCGTTCTGCAATCTCGACCAGCAGATCCATATCCGGCGTTTCGCCCGGGTTTTCCTCTGTCAGATCATAGAGATATTCGGCAATCGGCTTTAGAGCATCGAAAGCGCCGTCGAAATCCTCTAAGGAGCATGAGAGATTGCCATAAGAAACAGTGAGAACATTCGTCTTCATGAGGATGCGTATCCTTTGCCGATCGTCCAAGCCTCATACCAGCGCGGGCCGGGCAGAAGCGGCCCGAATCTTTGCCAAGATAGGTATTTTTTCATGGCGAAATTGTGATTTGTTTCCCTTCTCCAATGTAATCAAGGCCTTATTCCGATGATTGTCCATGAAAAAGTGCCGGTTACGCTGATCGGCGGAGGGATTGTGCACGATCTGGACATAAAAGACGCGGTTTCGCTGGCGCCAATTTGTGTCGCAGCCGACGGAGGGGCGGATGTGGCGTTGGCGTCAGGGGTTGAACTGGCCGCCGTGATTGGTGATTTCGACAGTATCTCGCCGGAGACGCAGGCCACACTCCCGCAGCATCTTCAGCACCGCATCGTGGAACAGGAAAGCACCGATTTTGATAAAGCCTTGCGTAACATCGACGCGCCACTTGTCCTTGCCATCGGCTTTTCGGGCGGGCGTTTCGATCATCAACTGGCGGTACTTTCGGTTCTTGCGGCCTACCCGGACCGGTCATGCATTCTGGTGGGGCAGACTGAACTGACCCTTCTGTGCCCACCCGTCCTTGATCTGTCATTGGATCCGGGCAGCGTCGTGTCGCTTTTTCCGCTCGGCCCTGTGCAGGGAACTTCAACGGGGCTCGAATGGCCAATTGATGGTCTGCATTTTGACCCGCTGGGTCGTATCGGCACGTCGAACCGTGCGATGGGACCGGTCCACTTGGAAGTGGACGCTCCGCATATGATTTGTTTTTTGCCGCGGGAGGTTTTGCCAAACCTTATGCAGGCGCTGGCTCAGGCGCCGCGTTCCGCGCAATGGCCCGCTCGCGCAGTACGATGTAAAGACCAGCACCAATCGTGATCGCAATGCCTGATGCGGCCATCACATTTGGGAGATCCGAAAAGACCAGAAAGCCCAAGATCGTAGCGATGGGGATCTCGAGATATTGCATTGGGGCGAGCGTTGCAGAGGGCGCATAGCGCAATGACCAAGTCATCAGCAGATGCGCGAGTGTGCCAAGGACCCCAATGCCCGCCAGCAAGGTCCATTCCCAGGTATCGGGTCGGATCACCGTGAGCACGGCGACATCACTGCCGGAAAACAGCAGCAGGATAGGCAGCATCAATCCGACGGCCATCACGCCACTAACCGCCTGAAGTCCGATCGGGTCGGTTTCCTTCGCGATCTGGCGCGTGACGAGCATGAAAAACGAAAAGTTGACTGCCACGAAAAGCGGCAGAAGGGCGGGCCAGCCAACCTCGGCAAAGCTGGGCTGCACGACCAGCAACGTGCCAATAAATCCCACGATACAGGCCAAAAGCCGCCGCGCGCCCACTTCCTCTTTCAAGACGTACTTGCCCAGCAGCAGCATGATGAAGGGCATAACGAACGCGATGGCAACAGCATCGGCCAGGGGCAGGTATTGAAGGGCGGTGAACATTGCTCCGATTCCGATGATATGCAGAAGCGTCCGCACGAATGTGAGGCGCAAGACCCGACCGCGCATCCGCCATGCCCGGCGCGTGGCCCAGACGAGCGGGATGAGAATAATGGCCTGAACGCCGAAGCGCACCAGCAAAAGCTGGCCAAGCGGGATGGACTCGCCCAGCAATTTCGCAACGGCATCGCCCATCGGGGCGACGAGACAAAAGCCAAGCATCAAAAGGATGCCGAGAAGGGGACGGTCCTGAGCCATTGGCAAAAGGTATTTCCTAGCGCGCCCCAGGTCCACGCGGGACTTGGGGCATCACCTGACGCTATAAGGCGTCATATTGGCGGGGGTCAGAGCCTGGTCAAAGACAGATTGTTCAGCAATTGGGCACGTTGACAGCAAGACCACCCAGGGCGGTCTCTTTATACTTCTCGCTCATGTCGGCGCCGGTTTGACGCATCGTTTCAATACAGGCATCCAGAGGAACAAGATGTGTGCCATCGCCGCGCAAAGCCAGGGAGGCCGCTGACACGGCTTTGATGGCGCCGAGGCCATTGCGTTCGATACAGGGCACCTGAACGAGGCCCCTAATGGGATCGCAGGTCATGCCGAGGTGGTGTTCAAGCGCAATCTCTGCTGCGTTCTCGACCTGCTCGGGCGTGCCGCCCATCACCGCGCAGAGGCCCGCCGCCGACATGGCACTGGCGCTGCCGACTTCGGCTTGGCAGCCCGCTTCGGCACCCGAGATCGAGGCGTTGAATTTCACGATGCCGCCGATCGCCGCGGCTGTCAGCAGGAAGTTCTGCACCTGGCTTTGCGTGGCACCGGGCACATGATCAAGGTAGTAGCGCAAGGTTGCAGGTAGAACGCCAGCCGCACCGTTTGTTGGCGCCGTCACGACCTGACCGCCAGCTGCGTTTTCCTCGTTGACTGCCATGGCGTAGACGCTGATCCAGTCATTTATGGTATGTGGCGCCGTCTGGTTGAGCCTGCGTTCGTTCAGGAGGGCCTCATAAATGGCCTTGGCCCGACGCCTGACCTTCAGTCCGCCGGGCAGGATGCCATCATTTGTGAGCCCCCGATCAATGCAATCATTCATGACATCCCAGATCCGCGAGATGCCTGTGCAGACGCGTTCGGTGCTTTGGCGCGAAAGCTCATTAGCCTCTTTCATCTGGGCTATACTTTTGCCTGAAAGCTTCGCCATTTTCAGCATTTCAGCCGCCGAATGAAAGGCATAGGGCACGGCAGGGCCCGTACCCGTTTCGATCCCTTTGGCCAATTCGCCTTCTGTCAGGACAAAGCCGCCGCCGACTGAATAGAATACCTCTTGCAGCACCACGTCGCCTTGCTTGTCGGTCGCCATCAGACGCATGCCGTTGGCATGCCCTGGCAGGGTGGTCTCATAATCGAAGATGAGATCGGTCTTCGGATCAAATTTCAGCGCGGGTAAACCGACCGGTGACAGCGTGTGAGTGTCCCGGTTGTGCGCCAGAGCGGTTTCTGCCGCATCATGTTCATAGGCCTCTGGCTCAAAGCCCGCGAGGCCGAGGATCGTGGCGCGGTCGGTGGCGTGCCCGACGCCGGTGAAGGCCAGCGATCCGTGCAGCGACGCGCGAACACCCGCAAACCGAAAGGGTGAAGACCGCATCATTTCGAGAAAACGCGCAGCTGCCACCATCGGCCCCATCGTGTGAGAGGATGACGGGCCAATCCCGATCTTGAACATCTCAAAAACAGACAGGAACATCTTTCATCTCGTGCATTCGGGGTCGGCATGTGCCATTTCTGTCCAGATAGGTCGACCCGCCGCGTTTACATGTTCGAAATGCGACACCTTGTTTCCGAATTGCGGAGATCCTGCCCAAATGCAGACAGACCGCACCAATCCGAACTTTTTCATGCAACGCCTCGCGTGCAGGTGTGGCGATGACTATAAGGGCGCAAATCACAGCAAGAATCGGCCCATGCCTGAAGAACTCTCCCCGATAGACAAGGCCAAGTATGTCGCTGCCCGTCGGGCGGCGGATTATGTCGAGGACGGGATGCGGGTTGGTTTGGGCACAGGCTCAACAGCGGCTTGGCTTGTGCGTTGCCTGGGCGAGATGGTACGTGACGAGGGCCTCAAGATCCGGGGCGTGCCGACATCGACCCGTACCGCTGATCTTGCGCGCAAAGTGGGGATCGAGGTGATCACCCTCGACGAGGCGCGTTGGTTGGACCTCACGATTGATGGGGCGGATGAATTTGACCCCGACCTTAATTTGATCAAAGGCGGAGGTGGTGCCCTTTTGCATGAAAAGATCGTGGCGACAGCCAGCGATCAGATGATCGTGATCGCAGATGCCGGCAAGGAGGTTGAGCATCTGGGCGCGTTTCCCCTGCCGGTAGAGGTCATTCCTTTGGGCTGGAAGACGACGCAATCGCTGATCGAGGAAACGCTGGTTTCGATGGATGTCATGGGCCGGTCCTCAAGTCTGAGGATGAATGCAGAAAAGCCCTTCATCACGGATGAGGGCAACTATATCCTCGACCTACATCTGGGCCGGATTGGCAATCCTCGGCAATTTGCCCTGGTGATGAATCAGATGCCGGGGGTGGTCGAAAACGGGATATTCGTCGATATATGCGACACAGTGATCATCGGTTTTGCCGATGGGCGGATCGAGTTGCGCGACCTCAACGAAGGCAGCGTTCGTCAGGGCGTGGTTGAGGTTGCAGAAAATGACAATCTGTTCACGGATCTGGCAGACTAGATTTCGCAATATGGTAAGCACCAAGGCTTTATCCTATATGCGGCTCTGTCTAAAACACCATGAAAAGGGCTTCTGCCATGAGCGACTATGACTATGACCTCTTCGTCATCGGTGGTGGTTCCGGGGGGGTCCGGGCGGCCAGGGTCGCAGCAGGAGAGGCTGGCGCCAAGGTCGCCCTTGCCGAAGCGGATCGCTACGGCGGCACCTGCGTCATTCGGGGATGTGTGCCGAAAAAGCTGATGGTCTTCGCCTCTGAGTTTTCCGACATGCCAATGACCGGTCGCGCCTATGGCTGGGACATCAAAGACGGGACGTTCGACTGGCCGATGTTCCGCGATCACCTGAATTCGGAGCTTGATCGTCTTGAAGGGGTCTATCGGAGCTTGCTTGACGGATCCGGCGTTGAGATGTTCGATGCGCGGGCCCGTTTGAAAGAAGCCCATACGGTCGAATTGTCTACCGGCGAGACGAAGACGGCCAAGACAATTCTCATCGCAACGGGGGGGCATCCTGTTCGGCCAGACATTCCCAATGCAGATCTGGGGATCGTATCGGACGACATCTTTCATCTTGAGGCCCTGCCCAAATCGATCCTGATTGTGGGCGGTGGCTACATCGCTTGCGAATTTGCTTGCATCATGAATGGGCTCGGCGTTGAGGTGACCCAGTATTACCGTGGGGCGCAGATCCTGCGGGGCTTTGATGAAGAAGCCCGGGGCCTTGTGGCCGAAGCGATGCGCGCGCGTGGCATCAATCTGTTTGTCGGCACCAACATCGTTGAGATGGCGCCGGCGGGCGAAGATCATACCGCATCCTGGACAGGCACATCGTCGGATGCTGCGATGGGGGCCAGCGCTACGCAAACGGCTGAACTCGTGAAATCGACCCAGGAGGATCGGCGCGGCCCCATCTGGGTGAAATCCACAAATGGGGGCGAGAAGGTCTTTGACATGGTTCTTTTTGCAACCGGTCGCGACCCCAACACGAAAGATATGGGGTTGGAGGATGCCGGGGTCGAGATCGGTCGCCGGGGTGAGATCGTGGTGGACAACTATAGCAAGACAGCCGTCGACAACATCTACGCGATTGGAGATGTGACGAACCGCGTGAACCTGACCCCAGTTGCAATACGTGAAGGTATGGCATTCGTCGAAACCGCCATGAAGGGCAATCCGACACCTGTCGATCACGAATTGATCCCCTCGGCTATCTTCACCCAGCCTGAGATGGGCACGGTCGGATTGAGCGAGGAGGATGCGCGCGACCAGGAAGAGATCGAGGTCTACTGCACCTCGTTTCGGCCCATGAAAACGGCCTTTGCGGGACAATCCGATCGGGTATTGATGAAACTTGTCGTCTCAAAAGAAACTCGGAAAGTTTTGGGATGCCATATCGTGGCACCGGATGCGGGTGAAATGATCCAACTTGCTGGTGTCGCGATAAAAATGGGGGCAACCAAAGAGGATTTTGACCGTACGGTGGCGGTTCATCCGACCATGTCGGAAGAGATTGTGACCATGCGAAGCCCCGTTCGTACGGTATAACGGATCAAAGGCACTATATCTTGAAATATGGGCCAAAAACGACAGGTAATACGCGAGGCGTGCGACCGGACGCAAGAAGAAGGGAAAATCACTAGATGGCTGGTAACAATGGCGGTCCCTGGGGGGGCGGCGGTAACTCGGGCGGGAATGACGGGCGCGGTGGAGGTCGCGGATCCAACAATGGTGGCGGCGGCGGGCGCAGGCCCGGCGATGACGGTCCCCAGATCCCCGAGATCGATGAACTGGTCAAAAAAGGACAAGAGCAACTGCGGGTTCTGATCGGTGGGCGCGGTGGCGGTACAGGTGGTGGTCGTGGTGGCGATGGCGGTCCAAGCGGGCCCTTCCTGACACGCGGAACCGTTGGACTTGGCGCTTTGGTCGCTTTGGTCGTCTGGCTGGCGGCCAGTCTCTACACGGTTCGGCCCGAGGAACAATCGGTCGAACTTTTCTTGGGTGAGTATTACGCTACCGGCAATTCCGGTCTGAACTTCGCACCCTGGCCGTTGATCACGGCCGAGGTTCTGCCCGTCACGCGAGAACAAACTGAAACGATCGGCGCGACAAGTGCTGGGCGTGGCGATATAGGCCTGATGCTGACCACGGATGAAAATATCATCGACATCGACTTTCAGGTTGTTTGGAACATAAGTGATCCCGCGAAGTATCTTTTTAATCTGGCCGAGCCGGAAGAGACGATCCGCGCGGTGTCCGAATCCGCGATGCGCGAAGTGATTGCGCGCTCTGAACTGGCGCCGATCTTGAACCGGGATCGTCAGGTCATCGCGGACGAAGCCGAACAGTTGATCCAGACAACGCTTGATCAATATGATAGCGGGGTCAATATCATCCGTCTCAACCTCGACAAGGCAGACCCGCCGCGCGAGGTGATTGACAGCTTCCGCGAAGTGCAGGCGGCGGAACAGGAACGTGACCGGCTTCAGCGTCAGGCGGACGCCTATGCGAACCGAGTGCTTGCGGGCGCCCGCGGTGAAGCGGCCCAGCTACTGGAACAAGCCGAAGGCTATCGTGCTCAGCAGGTCAACGAAGCTGAAGGTGAAGCAAGCCGCTTTTCGTCAGTGCTTGAGGAGTATGCAAAGGCGCCTGAGGTCACGCGGAAACGTCTCTATCTCGAAACGATGGAGCAGGTCCTAGGCCGTGTCGACAAGATCATTCTTGACGAGAATGGCTCGGGAGGCGGCCAGGGGGTCGTGCCATACCTGCCGCTCAACGAATTGCGCCGCGGTGCTGCGGCCCCGACCGGAGGAAACAACTGATGCGTCGCTCTGCTTTTCTGCTCCCCGTCGTCGTCGTGATCCTGGCGCTGCTGCTCAGTTCGATCTTCATCGTGGACGAACGCGAAAAGGCTCTGGTCCTTCAGTTTGGCCAGATCAGATCAGTGAAAGAAGAACCTGGACTGGCCTTCAAGTTACCGGTAATCCAAGAGGTCGTACGTTATGACGACCGTATTCTCGCACTCGACACCGTGCCGACCGAGGTTACGCCTTCGGATGACCGCCGTCTCGTGGTTGACGCGTTCGCGCGCTATCGCATATCGGATGTGGTGCAGTTCCGTCAGGCCGTCGGTGTTGGTGGCATGCGCGCTGCGGAGGACCGCCTTGAAGGCATCCTGAACCCTGTGATTAGGGCGGTGCTCGGTTCGGATGGTGTGACGTCGAACACCATCCTTTCAGCGGATCGCTCTGCATTGATGGGGCGGATCACCGAACAGGCGCGCCAGCGGGCACGTCCCCTTGGCCTTCAGGTGATTGACGTGCGTCTCAAGCAGACCAACCTGCCGGAACAGAACCTGGATGCGACATTTGCCCGGATGCGGGCCGAACGGGAACGTGAGGCTGCGGACGAGATCGCGCGCGGTGAAGAAGCTGCACAGAGGGTTCGGGCGCAGGCTGATCGGACGGTGGTCGAATTGACCTCGGATGCACAGCGCCAGGCGGACATCATCCGCGGTGAGGCCGACGCCGAACGCAACGCGATCTTCGCGCAGGCCTTCGGGTCCGATCCGGAATTCTTCGAATTCTACCGCTCCCTCAACGCTTATCAGCGGTCGCTTCAAGGCAGCAATTCCACGATGGTTCTGTCGCCAGATTCAGAGTTCTTCAACTACCTTAAATCGCCGACCGGCCGGACCGAGGCACCCCCCCCAAGCAACTGATGGGTTGGGTTCTTCTGTCCATCGGCCTTGTGCTGGTCGTCGAGGGGCTGGCCTATGTGCTGGCCCCTTCGCTAATAGAGCGCTTGCTAGAGATGCTGCGGACCCTTCCGATGGACGCGCGTCGTCAAGTTGGGGCGCTGGCCTTTGTGAGTGGTCTGATCCTTGTCTACGGCGCGTTTCTTTTGGGCGTCGGATAGCGCGGTGATCACGCGCTGCTCACATTCAGTTGACAGATCGCCGATCACGTACATCTTTAATGTTGCAGAGCGGCAACTATAAATACTGTGTTAAGCGCAGTGGCGCAGGTATATACGTGAAATCGGCCGATGAGGCCAGAACAGACATGCAGGAGAATGCAGCATGCAGCCGAAGGCAATAGCCCTTTCGAGACAGCTCCCCTCAACAGCGTATCTACGCGCTTTCTGGTTCAGCATACTGACCCTCGCGTTTGTGATCGCTCAAACCATCGTCGCGCAGGCGCGGCCCGAAAGCCTTGCACCCTTGGCCGAAGAGATCAGCCCGTCCGTGGTGAACATCACGACGTCAACGACAGTGGCCCGCAACACGCAGCCCCGGGGCATTGTGCCCGAAGGCTCGCCTTTCGAAGATTTCTTCCGCGAATTTCAGGATCGCAACAACAACAACCCACAGCAACCACGCAGATCTTCCGCGCTTGGCTCCGGCTTTGTGATCTCGGAAGATGGCTTCGTTGTGACGAACAACCACGTGATTGAAGGCGCCGACGAAATCCTTGTGGAATTTTTCAACGGCAACGAACTCAAGGCCGAGGTTGTCGGCACCGACCCCAACACCGACATCGCGCTTCTCAAGGTCGAAGCGGATCTTCAATTGCCCTTTGTGCCTTTCGGCAATTCCGATACGGCGCGCGTTGGTGACTGGGTGATCGCTATGGGCAACCCGCTTGGACAGGGCTTTTCGGTCTCTGCAGGGATCGTATCCGCCCGCAATCGCGCGCTGAGCGGGGCTTATGATGACTACATCCAGACTGACGCGGCGATCAACCGGGGCAATTCAGGTGGTCCGCTTTTTAACATGAACGGCGAAGTGATCGGCGTGAACACCGCAATTCTCTCACCTAATGGTGGTTCAATTGGCATTGGCTTTTCCATGGCCTCGAATGTCGTTACCCGGGTGATCGATCAGCTCAAGGAATTTGGTGAAACCCGTAGAGGTTGGCTGGGTGTGCGCATTCAGGATGTGACTGATGACATTGCAGAGGCCATGGGACTTGAGAAAGTCGCGGGTGCCCTCGTGACCTCCGTGCCTGAAGGTCCGGCAAAAGAAGCTGGCATGCAAGACGGCGACGTTATTTTGAATTTCGATGGTGTAGAAGTGGCCGACACACGTGGCCTTGTGCGTCAGGTGGGGGCAAGCCCCGTGGGTGAAACCGTGCGGGTGCTTGTCTTCCGCGAGGGTGAGACAGTCACCTTGCGCGTCACCCTCGGCCGCCGGGAAGAAGCCGATGGCGCCGTGCCTGCGGCTGCACCTGCGCCTGATGAAGAAGCTGAGCCGCAGACAAAGGACATCCTTGGCTTGTCCCTGCAAGTTCTCAGCGATGATCTGCGGGCAGAGTTGGGCCTTGAGGAAAGCCAGGCAGGTCTTGCTGTGACAGCGGTAGACGAAGCTTCCGAAGCCTTTGAGAAAGGTCTGCGGACGGGTGACGTCATCACCGAAGCGGGTCAACAAACGGTTGAGACGCTGGCGGATTTTGAAGATCGTCTGGAAGAGGTCCGCGAGGCCGGGCGCAAGTCGCTTTTGCTTCTGGTGCGGCGTGGAGGCGATCCACGCTTTGTGGCGCTCGGTTTGACCGAATAGACAACACATACTCCATTCGAAAAGGGCGCCAAAGGATGGCGCCCTTTTTTTGCTGCCCGCGATCCACGGCGCCCTAAATCTGTCGAATTGGGCTGGAACACAGGTACACCGGCCGCTAGAAAATCAACGAAAAGAAAGGGGAAGCCCATGGCGAAGATCACGTATATTGAGCATGGCGGGAAAGAACATGTGGTGGATGTTGCAAACGGCCTGACGGTCATGGAGGGTGCGCGCGACAATGGTATTCCGGGGATCGAAGCGGATTGCGGTGGTGCCTGCGCTTGCTCGACCTGTCATGTCTACGTGCATCCTGAATGGGTCGAAAGGCTGCCCGTCAAAGACGATATGGAAACCGACATGCTCGACTTCGCCTATGAGCCTGACGAAACACGCTCGCGGCTGACTTGCCAGATCAAGGTGACCGATGCTGTTGATGGGCTTGTCGTCCAGATGCCTGAAAAGCAGATCTGATGTTGCGCGGCGCGGCGCTGGTATGTGTTCTGTTAGCTCTGCCGCTGATTTCAGAGGCTTGCACCGAATCTCCGTTGATCCGCGATGATCTCATTGTGCCCGGATCGATGACGCAGACGAAACAGGGGGAGCCGGTGGCGGCTTGGTACGAAGACCTGACCGACCGTTATCCTCATGCCGCTTTGGGTGATGCGCTGGAGCCGACCACGCTGCGTGTCTATGGGGCCGAAACTTCGGCCAATTGTGGCCTTTCCTTTACAACGGATGCAACGCACGTATTCGAAGACGTGGCCCCACGCCTTATCGATCTTGATGGTGACGGACGGAATGAAATCATTACCGTGCGCAGTCACCAATCGAAGGGCGCGCAATTGGCGATCTTCGGACAAGGGAATGACGCGCTGAACCTGCTCGCGACAACGCCATATATCGGCACGCGAAATCGCTGGCTTGCGCCGCTTGGCGCGGCAGATCTTGATGGTGACGGGCGCATGGAGGTCGCTTACATTGACCGTCCACATCTCGCCAAAACATTGCGGATCTGGCGGTTCGAAAAAGGTGATCTGGAGGAGGTGGCCGCCATTCGCGGTCTGACCAATCACCGGATCGGAGAACGAGACATTGCTGGTGGTATCCGCCGTTGCAACGGCAGCCCTGAAATGATCCTGGCAAGCGGCGATTGGTCAAAGCTGCTCGCGCTTCGTTGGGACGGGAAAGACACGTCTGTCGAGGTCATCGGCAATGACACGTCGCGTCCAGCCTTTGCGGCCGCCATGAAGTGTCCCAACTGATGGGTACAACAGAAGTGTGAACACGCGCGCGGTCAGCGCTGCGCCAGGACACGCCAGCCGATGTCAGACCTATAAAAGCCGCCCGGCCAGTCAATGTCTTCAACCATACAATAGGCGGCCTTTGCTGCGTCCGCCAAAGAGCTTGAACGTGCGGTCACATTCAGAACGCGCCCGCCTGTTGCAATGAACTTGCCGTCGCGCCGCGCCGTTCCGGCATGAAAAACCTTGCGCCGGCTGTCCTGATCCAGTCTTTCGAGCCCAGAAATCACGGTTCCTTTGTCGTAGGCATCTGGATATCCATCGGCGGCCATCACGACGGTTACCGCGTGATCATTGGCCCAATTGACCTGGGCCTCGCCGAGCCGCCCTTCGGCTGCGGAATGCATCAGATCCAGCGCTTGCCCTCCCAGCCGCATCATCAACACCTGACATTCCGGGTCGCCGAAACGGACATTGTATTCCACCAGCCGCGGCTGACCATTTTCGATCATTAGACCCGCATAGAGAACACCCTGATAGGGAGTGCCGCGTCGCGCCATTTCTTCCATGGTCGGCCGGACAATCTCGTCCAGCGCGCGTTGCGCGACCGCGTCGTCCAGAACCGGAGCTGGGGAGTATGCCCCCATGCCGCCGGTATTGGGGCCCGTATCGCCTTCGCCGACGCGCTTATGATCCTGTGCGGTACCGATGGGCAATAGATCGATGCCATCGCAGAGTATGAAGAATGAGGCCTCTTCACCAGACATGAATTCCTCTATCACAACCTCTGCTCCCGCACCCCCGAAGGCACCGCCGAACATGTCGTCAACTGCTGCCTCGGCCTGCGCAACCGTCTCGGCCACGATGACACCCTTGCCCGCTGCCAGCCCATCGGCCTTTACGACGATTGGCGCGCCCTGTTCGCGGATGTAGGCCTTCGCGGCCCGGGCGTCCGTAAAATGCGCGTAGATCGCGGTAGGCGCGCCGACCGCATCGCAGATGGATTTGGTAAAGGCCTTTGATGCCTCAAGCGCTGCGGCAGCCTGTGACGGCCCGAAAACCAGCACGCTCGCCTCGCGTAATCTGTCGGCCACACCTGCAGCCAGAGGAGCTTCAGGGCCGATGATCACGAAATCGATCGCCTCTTCCTCGGCAAATCGCACAACGTCCGCGCCGTTTTCTATATTGAGATTGGCGCAATCGGCTATCTCGGCAATCCCAGCATTGCCAGGTGCCACGACTAGCCTGTCACATTTGGGGTTTTGCAAGACGGCCCAGGCCAGCGCATGCTCCCGTCCGCCGCCGCCTAGGATAAGTATGTTCATTGTCGTATTCCCTGCCTTGTCTGGCCCGCTCTTAGCCACAGGCGCGGATGCGTGCAAGGCACGCTTGGGTGGGGACTATTTTCAATCTCACGCTGCTGAATTATGCTACATTGATGAAAAGAAAAAGATGCTCATGGACCTGATTGACGACGTGCCGGAGGGCGTCAACGCGCCCGAGTTTTCAGTCACCGAGATCTCGGGGGCCATCAAGCGTGTGATCGAGGGCGAATTCGGCCACGTCCGTATTCGGGGCGAGATCGGTAGGGTCTCCCGCCCCCGCTCGGGTCATGTCTATCTGGATCTGAAGGACGATCGTTCGGTCATCTCCGGGGTGATCTGGAAGGGGGTCGCGTCCCGCCTGAGCACGCCGCCGGAAGAGGGAATGGAGGTCGTCGCGACCGGCAGAGTCACCACATTCGGGGGCCAATCGAAGTACCAGATCGTCATCGAAGAGATCAAACCGGCCGGCATGGGGGCCCTCATGGCGCTTTTGGAAAGGCGCAAGGCGCAGTTGCAAGCCGAGGGGCTGTTCGATCAAGACCGGAAAAGGCCGCTGCCTTACCTGCCCGAAGTCATTGGCGTTGTGACATCCCCGAGCGGAGCTGTCATTCGGGACATTCTGCATCGTTTGCGTGATCGCTTCCCCCGCAAGGTCTTGATCTGGCCGGTCGCTGTTCAGGGTGAGAAATGCGCTCGCGAAGTCACGGGGGCTATCGAAGGCTTTAACGCTTTCGAACGTGTCGGGGCATTGCCCCGTCCCGATTTGATCATCGTTGCGCGAGGCGGCGGGTCGGTTGAGGATCTTTGGGGGTTCAACGAAGAAAGTGTCGCGCGGGCAGCGGCGGGTTCGAGCATTCCACTGATTTCGGCGGTGGGACATGAAACAGATACGACGTTGATCGATTTTGTCTCTGATAAGCGTGCGCCGACGCCGACGGCGGCGGCAGAACTTGCCGTTCCTGTGCGTCACGAACTTTTGGCTTGGATCGATGGGCTTGGCGCGCGGATGGTAGCCGCGCTGAGCCAGGGCCTGCAGCGGCGCGGACAGCGGTTGGCTGATCTGTCCCGTGCTTTGCCGAGGCCCGAGGCGCTGATCGAAACGCCAAGACAGCATCTCGACGTGTTGGGAGATCGGTTGGGGCCCGCGCTGATGACGGGCGTGCAGCGGCGCAAGGTCGCTTTGGCGGATGCGGCCGGGCTTTTGCGCCCTTCGCTTTTGCAGCGTGGCCTCGCCTCCGAAAGGCGCAGGCTTGAAACTTTGGCGGTCCGCGTCCATCCGATGCTGCAACGCAATCTGGTCGGGCAACGCGACAGACTTTCCGGGAATGTGAGCCGTCTTGGGGCGATTGCGCCGCACCGCGATCTTCTCGACCGCCGTGATCGGCTTAATGGGTTATCAGCAAGGCTGGTAGATATCGGTCAACGACGGATTGAGGTACTGAAAGACCGTTTGGCGGCGATGGATAGGTTGCGTGAAACGCTTAGTTACAAGTCGACCTTGGCCCGAGGCTACGCTGTTGTGCGCAGTGGGTCAGAGATCGTGACCTCACAGAAATCCGCAAAGGCCGCGCCTTCGCTTGAGATTGAGTTCAGCGATGGCCGCGTGACGGTTGCTGGAGGGGCGCCGACTAAGGCCGCCAGGAAAGCCAGTAAAGATCCACCCGATCAGGGATCCCTCTTCTAAAACACATCGTCCCCTGATCTGAAGAAAGAAAGCCCCGTAACTCTGCGGGGCTTTCCTTGTTCATCATAGCCATGATCAGGCTTTATACTTCTTCTTGACCGGCGCCCAGAGCCGCTTGTTGGTCAGATAAAGAAGGACGGACAAAACCGTCAGAAAGATCACGCCGACAAAACCGGCCTGTTTGCGGGCCATCAACTTTGGTTCAGCCGTCCACATCAGGAAGGCAGAGACGTCTTTCGACAGATGGTGCAAGTCATTGTCATGACCATCTGCGAATTCTATGTCCTCTCCATAGAGCGGTGGGGCCATCGCGATCCAGCCGCCTGGGAAAGCCTTGTTTTCGTAGAGGATCGTTCCGGCCTCTTCCTTCTCTTCACCGGTATAACCGGTCAGGAGCGACGCGATGTATTCTGGCCCGCCCATGCCCTTAAATAGCTGGTTCAATCCGGTCCCGTAAGGGCCATGAAAGCCTGCGCGCGCCTTTGCCATCAGACTGAGGTCCGGGGCGTTTTCCAGGCCGCTCTGTGGAAAGTGGTCAGTCGGACGAGCCGGACGGAAATCGTCCAGCTCAGGGTCGAACACCTCGTAGAACTCAGCGTAGGCCCGCACCTGATCTTCCGGCAGCCCAGGACCGTCCGTATCGCCCAGGGTCCGGATTGGAACATATTGCAGACCGTGGCAGGCCGCGCAGATCTCTGTGTAGATCTGCAGACCGCGCTGAAGCTGGTTCTGGTCATATGTGCCGAAGGGACCTTCGAACGAAAAGTCAAAGTTTTCGACGTGGCCGGCACCGCCTGCCGCCATTGCACCAGAGGCAAATCCCAGACTTACTGCAGCGCTGAGGATCACTTTTTTAAGCATTATCTGCTCCTTATTCTGCGGGCTGTGCCGAAGGCTGTGCGCCCGACCCGCTGCTGGCAAATTTTGCAGCAAAGTCTTCCTCGATCGTTGCCGGTTGTGCCTCTGGTTTCTCGATCACGCCAAGCAGCGGCAGGATTACCAGAAAGTAAGCAAACCAGTAGGTCGATCCCAGAAGTGCGATGTAGGGGTAGATCCCTTCAGCAGGCATCGCCCCCGCCCACATCAAGACGAAGAAGTTGACGATAAATATCGCGAACCACCACTTGAACATCGGGCGGTAGCGGCCCGAGCGGACCGACGAGGTGTCGAGCCACGGAGCGAGCGCCATTACGACAATCGCGCCAAACATGGCAAGCACACCAAAGAACTTCGCATCGATGATGCCACCGGTGATCCAGCTCACGGCGATGACCAACCAGACGTCGCCATCGAAGGCGCGCAGAATGGCGTAGAATGGCAGGAAGTACCATTCCGGCACGATGTGTGCTGGTGTCGCAAGTGGGTTCGCCTCGATATAGTTATCAGGGTGACCCAGATAGTTCGGCATGAATCCAACGATCGCAAAAAAGACCACCAGGATCACGGCAAGCGCGAAGAGGTCCTTGATCACGAAGTAAGGCCAGAAGGGCAGGGTGTCCTTTTCTGCGTCTTCCTTGGACGTGCGCCGCACTTCGACACCTGTCGGATTGTTGTTGCCCGTGGTGTGGAAGGCCCAGATATGCAGGATCACGAGACCGGCAATCAAGAATGGCATCAAATAATGCAAGCTGAAGAAGCGCTGCAATGTGTAGTTATCGACCGCAGGTCCGCCCAGCAACCATGTTTGCAGACCTTCGCCGAAAAACGGGATGGCACCAAAGAGGCCTGTGATCACGGTTGCGCCCCAGAAGGACATCTGACCCCAGGGCAGCACGTAACCCATAAATGCCGTTGCCATCATCAAGAGGTAGATCAGCATGCCGATGATCCATGTCACCTCACGCGGGGCTTTGTAGGAGCCATAGTAGAGACCGCGGAAGATATGCGCGTAGACCGCGATAAAGAATAGAGACGCACCGTTCATGTGCAGATAGCGCAGCATTGCGCCGCCTTCGACGTTCCGCATGATGTGTTCGACCGAAGCAAAGGCGTGGTCAACATGCGGTGTGTAGTGCATGACGAGGACAATACCTGTGATGATCTGAAGCGCGAGACAGAACGTCAGCACGATACCCCAAATCCACATCCAGTTCAGGTTCTTGGGTGTGGGGATCATCAATGTGTCGTACATCAAACCAACGACGGGCAAGCGTTTGTGCAGCCACTTTTCGCCGTCTGAGTTTGGTTCGTAATGGTCGTGAGGAATTCCTGACATGCTGTCTCTCCCTTAACCTAGTTTGATCGTGGTTTCGTCCACAAATTCAGCAATTGGCACTGGCAAGTTGGTTGGCGCAGGTCCTTTGCGGATGCGGCCGGACGTGTCGTAATGCGAGCCATGGCAGGGGCAGAACCAGCCGCCGAAATCGCCTGCGTCGCCCAAAGGAACACAGCCCAGATGCGTGCAGACACCCATCATGACCAGCCATTCGCCCGCCTCGTCCAGAGAGCGATTTTCGTCCGTTGCAGGCACGGAGCCAAGGTTGTCATTGCGGGCCACGTCGTCGGGAAGATCCGACAATTCAACTTCGCGCGCCGCAGAGATCTCTTCTTCCGTCCGGCGGCGGATAAAGACCGGTTTGCCCAGCCATTTCACAGTCAATTGCGTGCCCGGCGCCACATCCGCGACATCAACGCGGATCGAGGACAGGGCGCGCACATCGGCGGACGGATTCATCTGGTTGACCAAAGGCCATATCGCGGCACCTGCGGTTACTGCCCCTGCACCAGCAGTGGCGTAATAGAGAAAGTCGCGTCGAGTGCCTTCGTGCTCTTCTTCTGCGTGGGACACTGAGTTCTCCAAGTCTGCGGCCTGATCGGCCAATTGCCAAAGGGTCCGCAGCGCTGCACGAACCTTCACAGGCGGTTAGATAGCTGCCAACCCCTTACCAGTCCAGTAATGAGGGTGGTGCAAGTGGTCGCAGCACGACTATTCCAGTTAAAATGCGATCAAACGCCGATTTTCGGGCCCAGGCAGATCATTTCCTCGTTGAGTTCCTGCGCTTCATAGAGACTGGTGCCGTCCTCTTCGCCCTCGAATTCGGCGGTCAGGCCTCTGGGGCCTTTCATGAAGGTCCAGCATTGCGGCTCGGGCCGGTCTTCGTAGACAAAGCAGATCAGCGGACCGTCGTCGTACCAGTAGCCGTCCTTGCATTCTCCATCGAGGAACGACCACACAACGCGCCTGTTTTCCTTGTAGATCTCGGCGCCATATGCCTCGCCTCGATTGGCAAAAAACAACGTCTTCCCTGTCGTGTAGGCCTCGAACTCTGCCCCCGTCATCGGTTCAGCTGCGGAGACGAGCGTTGCCTGGGCGCACAAAATCAGGGCAGGGATCAGTCGCATTCTCTTCTCCGGTTGGCTGGACGCACGACCATCCGGGCCGCGATCACGATCACTATACGAAACTTAGGGCCGGAAGGGCGTCACGTTCAAGCGGTCGCGGCAATTTGGGCATATCCTTGCACCTGCTTTTGACGCCCAAGCGTCGTTTTTTGCTTAAAGGCAAGGGCCTCGCTTTGCTAACCTCTGCCGAACTATTGCAGGGAGAGCATTATGGCGCTGGACCAGAAAGCCAAACAGCCAGGGGTCTGGAAGTCGGGAAAGGGCAAAGGGCGTGTACGTCCCAAAGGCCGGGCTTTGGAAGACGGCGCTTGGGATGAGGTCCGCGCGCTTCTGGGCAATCAGCCGCGCCGTCGGGACCTGCTGATCGAATTTCTGCACCTGATCCAGGACCGTCATGGTCATCTGAGCGCTTCTCACTTGCGCGCATTGGCGGAAGAGATGCGCCTTTCCATGGCCGAGGTCTACGAGGTTGCTACCTTCTATGCGCATTTTGATGTGATCAAAGAAGACGAGGCACCGCCGCCAGCGCTGACCATTCGCGTTTGCGACTCGCTTTCCTGCGAATTGGCCGGGGCGCAAGCGTTGAAATCCGCGCTTGAAGACGGTCTTGAGTCGACGCAGATACGGGTTTTGCGCGCACCTTGTATGGGCCGCTGTGACACGGCCCCGGTACTGGAGCTTGGGCACAATCACATCGACCACGCCACGCCTGAGAAGGTTCAGACTGCCATCGCCGCTGGTGACACGCATGCGCATATCCCCGATTATGAGCCTTTGTCGACTTATCTTGCGGGCGGTGGCTACAATGTGCTTGCCCATCTTCGGGTCAATGGCGATTGGAAAACCATTCAAGACAAGGTGCTGGCCAGCGGCTTGCGCGGTCTGGGCGGGGCCGGGTTTCCATCCGGCAAAAAATGGGAATTTGTCCGGGCCAATCCCGGTCCTCGATATTTGGCTGTCAATGGGGATGAGGGCGAGCCGGGTACGTTCAAGGACCGCTACTATCTGGAGCGCACCCCGCATCTGTTCCTCGAGGGGATGCTGATCGCGGCGTGGGCCGTCGAGGCGGATCGCATCTATCTCTATATGCGTGATGAGTACCCGGCAGTGCTCGAAATCCTGCGGCGGGAGATTGAAGCGCTGGAAGAGGTGGGGATTGCAGAGCCTGGCTATATCGACCTGCGACGCGGGGCTGGGGCTTATATCTGCGGTGAAGAAAGCGCCATGATCGAATCCATCGAAGGCAAGCGCGGCCTGCCGCGTCATCGTCCACCTTACGTGGCGCAGGTCGGCATCTTCGGACGCCCGACTTTGGTGCATAACATCGAAACGCTCCACTGGATCGCGCGGATCTGCCGGGAGGGGCCGGAAGTGCTGAACAGCACAGAAAAGAACGGGCGCGTCGGTCTGCGGTCCTACTCCGTTTCGGGTCGAGTGGCACAACCGGGTGTCTATCTGCTGCCTGCAGGCTCAACGATCACCGACGTCATCGCGGCTGCTGGCGGCATGGCGCAGGGTCATGTCTTCAAGGCCTACCAGCCGGGCGGGCCATCCTCTGGCATATTGCCGGCGACGATGAACGATGTGCCTTTGGATTTCGATACCCTGCAGCCGCACGGATCGTTCATCGGGTCCGCGGCGGTGGTCGTTCTGTCTGATCAGGACAAGGCACGCGATGCAGCTCTCAACATGTTGCGGTTTTTCGAGGATGAAAGTTGCGGGCAGTGCACGCCCTGCCGCGTCGGCTGCGAGAAGGCCGCGAAGCTGATGCAAGCCGAACGCTGGGACCGGCCGCTTTTGGAAGACCTTTGCACTGCAATGGCGGACGCGTCGATCTGTGGGCTGGGGCAGGCCGCGCCCAATCCGATCCGTCTGACGATAAAGCACTTTGGGGACGAGATCTGACAACTTGCTGCCCGGCCGGATTGGGTCTAGCTAAAGCCCGTCAGGCAAAAGGTGGGTGATGTCGTTCTTCAAGAAGCTCAAGGATCGCATGTTCAAATCCTCCTCGAAGCTCGAGGAAGGGCTTGAGTCGATCATTGAAGATGGTGGTGAGGAAACGCCACCCGATCGCCCAGAATCCGAACCGGAGCGCCCCGACCCCGACCCCGAGCCCGAGATCGAACCGGAATCGCCTGCGCCCGAGGTTGCCCATCCCGAAGAAGCACCGCATCCCGTGGATCCCGACGGGCAACCGCCCATGCCCGAGGATCCGGATCCGGTCGATAATGTGATAGATACTCCGGCGGTTGCTTTTGACGAGCTGTCGGCGGCGGTTGGTCGAGAACCCTTGCCTGTGTCGTCGGCGCCCGAAGCCGCACCCGTATCGATGGCAGAGCCACTTGCCGCCGCCGCGCCCGAGCGCCGAGGCCTTTTGGGCCGTCTGTTCAAACGCGAAACGGCCGGGCCTGTCATACGGCGAGAGTTGGACGACGAGATGCTCGAACAGCTTGAAGAATTGCTGATTGCGGCGGACATGGGCGTGGACACCGCCCTGCGGGTCACCGCGAACATGGCCGAAGGCCGCTTGGGCCGAAAGCTGTCAGTGGCGGAAGTCAAAGAACTTATGGCCACGGAAATCGCCCGGATCATGGAACCTGTCGCGCGGCCGCTCCCGCTTTATCCGCAAAAGCCACAGGTTGTGCTGGTCGTGGGCGTGAACGGATCGGGCAAGACGACGACTATCGGCAAGCTTGCCAGTCAGTTCCGCGCTGCGGGCAAGAAGGTCGTCATCGCTGCGGGCGACACGTTCCGGGCAGCCGCCGTCGAACAGCTTCAGATCTGGGGGGAGCGGGCTGGTGTGCCGGTTCTAACAGCCCCGGAAGGTTCTGATCCTGCGAGCCTCGCCTTCGATGCGCTGACCAAGGCACAACAGGACGGCGCGGATCTTCTGATGATCGACACGGCGGGGCGTTTGCAAAATCGCTCCGATCTCATGGAAGAACTTGCCAAGATCGTGCGCGTCATCCGCAAGAAGGATGACAGCGCGCCGCACAATACTCTGCTGGTTCTGGACGCCACGACCGGCCAAAACGCCGTCAGTCAGGTCAAGATCTTCCAGGAGGTGTCGGATGTGTCCGGCCTTGTGATGACCAAGCTCGACGGGACAGCCAAGGGCGGCGTGCTTGTGGCGCTCGCCGACCGGTTCGGGTTGCCCATTCACGCCATCGGTGTTGGCGAACAGATCGACGACCTCTCGCCCTTCGATCCGGAGGAATTCGCGGCGGCCCTGACCGGGCTTGAGATCTCATGATCCGCTGGACCCATGACCTCCCATCCGCTGATGCATATGTCGCATTGCGACAGGCGGCAGGTCTTGGGAAGCGCAGTGTAGAGGCGGCACAGGTCGCTTTGCCGAACACACTGTACTTTGAGGCCTGCTGGGAGGCTGACAGACTGGTCGGCATGGGGCGCGTCGTGGGCGATGGCGGTTGTTTCGTCCAAATTGTCGATATCGCCGTGGCACCGACCCACCGGCGCCAGGGGATTGGGCGGTCGATCACCAGCCGCCTCGTGACCTGGTGCGAGGCCAATCTGCCGGCGACATGCCATGTCTCTCTTGTTTCGTCGGAAAGGGCCATTGCGCTTTATCAGGCGCACGGGTTTCAGCTTTGTCGTGGGCTGGATCGCTACGCCAGCTCCGACCTTCGTCCGCCCGAGTGACCGACTGGCTGATTTCCATCGAAGGGACGGAGGCTGGTCACCGCACCGCCTTGATCCTCGCCCTGACGGCCGCGTTTCTGCATGCCGTTTTCGGCGCTCTACAAAAAGGGCGTCATGATCCGTGGCTGTCGCGCGGGGCCATTGATGCCAGCTACTGTCTGATGGCCGCTCCCTTTGCCCTTTTCGTTGTGCCTTGGCCCGAACCGCACATGTGGCCCATCTTTGCGGGGGCCTGGGCCATCCATATTGTCTACAAAATTCTGCAGGCCCAGGCCTATGTCAAAGGCGCTTACACCGTCGTCTATCCGATCGTTCGCGGCATGGGCCCTTTGTTTACTGTAATCGGCGCTTACCTGATCTTTAGGGAAACGTTTACGTTTACCCAATGGCTTGGCGTAGCTGTCCTGCTCAGCGGGATCTTCGGCCTTGCCGCTTACAACCTCATGTTTCTCGAAACGGAACGCGAGACGTTGCGCGCTGCATTGATGCTGGCGGTGGCAACCGGACTTTTCGTGGCACTATATACAACCTATGATGCTTACGGCATCCGCGCGACGGAAAACCCCTTCACCTTTCTTGCCTGGTTTTTCATGATTGATGGCGCGACCTTGCCGTTTTACGCCTATGTCCGCTGGCGTCGTATGCCCGATCGCCCGACACCCGGTCCCCTGATGATGCGTGGCTTTATAGGCGGCATCGTCGCTTTTCTGTCCTTCGGGTCTATAATGATGGCCACACGCCTTGATAAAGTGGGCGAAGCCGCTGTTCTGCGTGAAACCTCGACAGTCTTTGCGGCTTTGATCGGCTGGGTGTTCCTGAAGGAGACGGTCGGTCCGAGACGGCTGGGGCTTATGGCACTGATCGCTGCGGGGGCCGTCATCGTCGAAATGGGCGGATGAAAAGGGGCCCGCACCAAGGCGAGCCCTCGATAGTGACTTACAGCACGGGAAGGTGTCAGCCGCGCTTCATGCGACGCATTGCTCCCAACCCGCCAAGCCCTGCGATCAAGAGGATCGCCGACGCAGGCAGCGGAACCGGGGCGATCTCAGCGTCGATGTCCAGGTCGAATGAACCCGCGAGGAAGCGCGTCCCATCGTAGTTCTGGCCACCGAACGAGAACTGCACGGTGTCGCCCGCTTCCAATTCAAGCGTTTGCTCGCCCGAGAATGCAAAACCGCCAAATGTCGATGTCCGGCCGAAGCCGATCCCGGCGACGTTGGAATTGAGCAGGGCCGATGCGCGGTACCATGCGTGGTTGCCGGAATACGTTCAGTCGAACGTGTAGGTTCCTGTGTCCTGCACGGTACCTGTCGCGGTCCAGATCACGTCGCGGCTAAGCGGCGCGGGGCTCAGGTTGTAGCTGAACAATGTGTCATCGCCGTCCTGAGTGATGGATGTTGAGCCGGGGCCGGTGAATGTCCGGTTGTCGATGGTTGCTGCCTAGCGACTGCCGCGCTGCACAACAGGGCTGCGGCTGCGGTGAGGCCGCGGATAAAAGAATTGGTCATCATGATGTTACCTTTTAATTCGCAAGAGATTGCTTGGCGCTTCTGCCCATCGGATTTGGCGACGCATGGGTTAAGGCGAAGCTAACTTTAGACAAGTTATGGGCAATTTGTGGCATGCCGCAGCGTAGGGTGTGGGTGGGCAAAAAAGAGGGTGTGTTTGCCAATCCGGATGGCTAGAACAGCGGTATGACAGAACCGCATAAAGTCAATCCGATCCTCAAGCAGGTGCTCGAACTGGGCCCGCCCATTGTGTTTTTCCTCATCTATCTGCGGATCCGGGATGAAACCTATATCCTTGGCGGAACGGAGTATTCGGGCTTCATCGTTGCAACGCTGATCTTTGTGCCGATCCTGCTTGTGGCGATGGCCGTCCTTTGGGCTTTGACGGGTAAGCTGAGCCGGATGCAGATCTTCACCGCATTCATGGTGATCTTCTTTGGCGCGCTCACGGCGTGGTTCAATGATGAACGCTTCTTCAAGATGAAAACCAGCATCGTTTACGGTTTGTTTGCCGGCCTTTTGGGTATCGGGCTTTTGCGCGGGCAAAGCTGGCTCGCTGTTGTGCTGAACGAGGCGATGCCGATGCAGGACGAAGGCTGGATGATCCTAACGCGCCGTCTGTTCTGGTGCTTTCTGGGACTGGCCGTCGCCAACGAGATTATCTGGCGTACGATGTCAACGGACACATGGGTCAAGATCGAAACCTTTGGTTTTCCGATTGTATTGGTGGGTTTTCTCTTTTGGCAGATCACGGCGCTGCAAGGCTACCTGATCGAGCCTGAAACCGACGCTGAAGGCTGATTCGATCTAAATCGCCTTTTCGAATCGATCAGCCGCCGCATTGTGGTTGAAGCGCGGCAAGAAACGGGACCAACGCGGATCCAAACCATTGGGCACGCCCGCGTGCAGACGCGGGAGACTTAGCCGTTTCACGTCGCGCAGTGCGGCATTGTAAAAGCGCAGTGCACCGGGCCTTGTATATCCTGACCAATGGCAGCATATCCGCTGCGAGGCGGCAATGGGCGCGCCTAGATCTGACAGATGATCCAGAGTTGTCTGGCAATCCAGTTGCAGATTGACCGCATTCGGCAGGTCGAGCCCCGACCCCATTGCTTTGTCCTGCGCGCCTGCTGGCATAATGCACTCAAACAATGCATCAAAAAGATCGTTTTCCCGGGTCAGGACGTTTATCAGTTCTGCTGAACGTCCGGCGTCCGTTTGCATAGCTTCTGTGGCCCGGCGCTGGTAGCTCGCGCCGGTCAAAGCAATGATGCGGTCAACACTTCGTGCGGGCAGGGCATGCAAGGCATCGAAGACGACCTCTGATCCCATGGAATGGCTGATAAGGTGGATTGCCCGCCGCGGTGCTACACTGCGTATAAGGTCGATTACCTCGGCCAAATGGCGTCCTGCGGCGCTTGCAGATCTCTGCGCCCGCCAGATGTTGCCTCGCGCGCGCCAGCCAAAGGCAATGGCCAGGCCCTCATCCTCGTGCCCCATGCCGAAGCCCAGGTGTCTTGGCCACGGTACCTTATCGGTTCGACCAAGATGTGGCTGGCGGGCGAAAATTGTGGCATGCGGGTCGCACGACAAATGGTCGGGATCATATTTGAAGCCGTGGATCATGACGATCACTGGACCGGTGCCTCGGGCAGCTGAAATGATGGCCGGAAGAGGGGCGGCAGGGGAGCCATGCAGGACAAGACCATTTTCACCGGCATTCAGTCTTAGGATCGGCATTGCGACACCTCACTACATGTAGTGGCCTCCCTATGAACAACACCTATGACGCCGCCATGAAATTTCGGTTACAGCACCGTGACGGTGTTGACGTGCAAGACCCCTGAGCCTATTCCGCTGATGTGGTGATTTGTTACCGGATTGCGGGCCACGTAAAACATTCCGCTAAAAGGTCAGGACGAAACCCCCTTTCGCTTGACCCTTGCGACCGGGGGTTTTTTGTGGCCTGGCCCCGTCCCTCAGGCCCGTTGGAGCGACCATGACCGACACATGGAACAAACGCACGCGCGCCGTGCATGCCGGAACCCGGCGCAGCCAGTATGGTGAAGTGTCCGAGGCGATATTTCTAACCCAAGGCTTTGTCTACGACAGCGCTGAACAGGCCGAAGTCCGCTTCATAGAAACCGGCCCTGACGAATTTATCTATGCGCGCTATGGCAACCCGACTGTGGCCATGTTCGAAGAGCGAATCGCGGCGTTGGAAGGTGCTGAGGACGCCTTTGCCACAGCGTCAGGGATGGCGGCTGTATCGGGCGCGCTGACCTCAATGCTGAAAGCGGGCGATCGCGTGGTGTCATCTCGCGCGCTTTTCGGGTCGTGTCTTTATGTGCTCGAAGAAATTCTGACGCGCTACGGAGTCGAGGTTGTCTTTGTCGACGGCACCGACCTGGATCAGTGGAAGGCCGCGATCACACCTGGCACAAAGGCTGTATTCTTCGAGTCCATTTCGAACCCAACACTTGAAGTCATTGATATTGAGGCTGTATCAGCGTTGGCCCATGCGGCTGAGGCCAAGGTTCTGGTCGACAACGTTTTTGCCACGCCCGTCTTTTCGGATGCCATTGCACAGGGCGCCGATGTGGTCATCTATTCGGCCACAAAGCACATTGACGGGCAGGGCCGCACCCTGGGTGGCGTGATCTTGGGCACTCGAGAGTTTATCCGCAAAACGGTTGAACCCTACATGAAACACACCGGTGGGTCCATGTCGCCTTTCACCGCCTGGATCATGCTGAAGGGCCTTGAAACAATGGATCTGCGCGTGCGCGCCCAGGCAAAGACGGCCCATGTGCTGGCAGAAGAGATCAAGGATCATCCGGCCCTTCAGCACGTTATTTATCCCGGTCTCGCCTCCCATGCGCAGAACGATTTGATCCAGCGCCAGATGAACGGCCAGGGCGGGACGCTTCTGGCTTTCGATCTAACGGGGGGACAGGCTGCGGCATTTCGCTTCCTGAATGCCCTGCGGATCGCGGTCATCTCCAACAATCTTGGCGATGCGAAATCCATCCTCACCCATCCTGCAACGACGACCCACCAGCGTTTGCCGCAAGATCAGAAAGATGTTCTTGGGATCACACCCGGTCTGGTCCGCATGTCGGTGGGTCTGGAAGACAGCCGTGATTTGATCGGCGACATTCGTCAGGCTTTGAACGCTGCAGAAGGTGACTGAAGAAAGTCTTAAAAAGAGTGATCTAAAGGCAGCTTGGTCGCGTATTCGTGAATGTTGTGGCAAGAGGCGGAACCTCGCCCTATGTCCAAGTTTCAGATATACGAAAGGGGGGCTACTTTATGAATGTTCATACGCCCGAACTGACTTCAATACCCGAACGCGATGAGGCCGAAGCGGCGCTGAGCGTACTTCGCCAATGGGCGCAATCGGCCACAAGCACTGAAATCCTTGATCTGGATCCAGCGATTGGGAGGCTTTTGCCGCGCGGCGATCTGCGCAGCTATCCAAGCTTTTCGCGCAGCTACCCGGACAACTTCTCCGTGGATGCGGAGTACAAGGATACCCTGCCCGATCTGCAAAATGGTCCCAGCAGCCTGATCCGGGGTGCCAACCAGCAAATCCAGCATGTTGGTATCTCCAACTTCCGGCTGCCCATTCGTTTCCAAACCCGCGACAATGGTGACCTGACCCTTGAAACGTCTGTAACTGGGTCCGTCAGCTTGGAGGCTGACAAGAAGGGCATCAACATGTCCCGGATCATGCGGTCATTCTACAAGCACGCCGAAAAGACGTTTAGTTTCGGCGTGATCGAGTCAGCCCTCGATGATTACAAATCTGATCTCGAAAGTTTTGATGCCCGCATTCAGATGCGTTTTAGCTTCCCTGTGAAAGTTGAAAGTTTGCGGTCGGGTTTGTCCGGCTACCAATATTACGATATCGCGCTTGAACTTGTTGAACAGAAAGGTGTTCGCAAGAAGATCATGCACCTCGATTTCGTTTATTCGTCGACCTGTCCCTGTTCACTTGAATTGAGCGAACATGCACGTGCCACGCGTGGGCAGTTGGCGACGCCTCACTCCCAGCGGTCGGTCGCGCGGCTGTCTGTGGTTCTTGATAATGATGCAGGCACATTGTGGTTTGAGGATTTGATCGAAGCTTGCCGTCGCGCCGTACCGACGGAGACTCAAGTAATGGTCAAACGCGAAGATGAGCAGGCCTTTGCCGAGTTGAACGCGTCGAACCCCATTTTTGTTGAGGATGCCGCACGGCTATTTTGCGAACAATTACTGGCTGATGTGCGTGTCGGAGATTTCCGGATCGTCGCAAGCCATCAGGAAAGCCTGCACAGCCATGATGCCGTTTCCATCCTGACAGAAGGCGACACCTTTGCATCCGAAAGTTTGGATCCCAAGCTGTTCGATACATTGTTTCACGTTGGGTAGCTGGTAAAACCACTCACAGTCGAAGGCGGGCCACGTAGGCCCGCCTTTTTTGTTCAATTTTTGTAGGCCTTGATCTCGCCCGAAGCGAGTCGCTCCGAGTAGGACTTCAACTCTTTCCGCACCAGCTTCATCAGGAAGTAAAGCGCAAGGATGTTGACCACGGCCATGGCGAAGATCGCGGCATCCGAGAAGTCGATGACAGGACCGAGGCTGGCAGACGCGCCAATCACCACGAACACGCAAAAGATCAGTTTAAAGATCAACTCGCGTGTCGGACCCTCACCTACCAGATAGGTCCAGCTTTTCAGGCCGTAATATGACCAAGAGATCATCGTGGAGAAGGCAAAAAGAACCACCGCCACAACAAGGACATAGGGGAACCAGCTTATGCCAGACCCGAATGCCGCAGAGGTCAACGCAACGCCGCTTACATCGTTGATGGTCGCGACTGTGCCGGCCTCATTTAGCTGATAAAGACCGGTTTCTGCATCGATGATCAATTGCTGGGAAATCACGATGACCAGCGCCGTCATGGTGCAGATGACGACCGTGTCGATCAGCGGCTCCAGCAGAGATACGAAACCTTCGGTGATGGGTTCTTTCGTTTTGACCGCCGAGTGGGCGATAGCGGCAGATCCAACACCGGCCTCGTTCGAGAAGGCTGCCCGGCGGAAGCCTTGGATCAGCGCGCCGACAAAGCCGCCAGCAACGCCAAGCCCCGTGAAGGCGCCCGCGAAGATCTGACCGAAAGCCCAACCGATCTTATCATAGTTCACTGCTATGATAACAATCGCCGCGCCGACATAGAGAAGTCCCATGAACGGCACGACCTTTTCCGTGACCTTGGCGATCGACTTGATCCCCCCGACGATCACCGCAAAGACGACGGCCGCGAAGATAATCCCCGTAATCCAGCCGGGATAGTCGCCCGTGATGCCGGAAATTTGCGCGTGGGCCTGGTTGGCCTGGAACATGTTCCCGCCGCCAAGCGCGCCCAGAATACAGAAGACTGCGAAGAGAAAGGCGAGGATCCTGCCGCCTGGTAGGCCAAGTTCGTCGAAGCCCTTCGACATGTAATACATCGGACCGCCCGACACCGTCCCGTCGGGGTATTCATTTCGGTACTTCACGCCCAAAGTGCACTCGGTGAATTTCGACGCCATGCCCAGAAGGCCGGCAAGGATCATCCAGAACGTCGCGCCTGGCCCGCCGATACCGACGGCGACCGCAACGCCCGCGATGTTGCCCAGACCCACGGTGCCCGATAGGGCGGTGGCCAGCGCCTGAAAGTGGCTGACTTCGCCCGCGTCATTTGGATCCGAATAGTCGCCCTTCACCAGACGGATCGCGTGGCGGAAGAAGCGGAATTGCACAAATCCGAAATATAGCGTGAAAACCGTTGCTGCGACCACAAGCCACATCACGATCCAAGGAAACTCCGTCCCCGGGAACGGCGCGAAGATGAAGCTCACGAACGGGCCTGTTGCATCCGCAAAGATCTGGTTGACCCGTGCGTCGATGCTCATCTCTTCTTGTGCCTGGGCTGCTCCGACACCAAGCGCGATCAGCGACGGCGGAACCAGTAGAATGGATTTTTTCATAGTATCTCTCCTCAGCTGACCACGGTCACGGGGATCGGGGCGCTCATCACCAGGTTCGATGTCGCGCTGCCAAATATCCGTTGGGTAAAGCCGCCCTCCGAGGATCGGCTGACAATGATCTGTTCTGCCTCTTCCTCTTCCGCGATTGCGATGATCGTTCCGGCAACATCGCCGTGCCGCACGCGCCCCCGTGCCTTCACGCCGCCAGCCGTTAGCGCTTCCACAGCCGGTGTCACCACCCGCTCCATTGCTGTGGTTATCTCTTTCTCGCGGCGTTTGTGACGCTCGGCGTTTTCCTCGGCTGTCTGAAATGAATAAGGCGACCATTCGATCACGTAAACGACCACCAATTCGCAGACATCAATCAGCCCGGCCATACGTTTGGCAAAAGCCAATGCACGCTCGCCAGAGCTGTGGCCGTCGAGGCCCACAACCAAAGTTGTCATAGTCTTTTTCTCCCACCTGTTGCGGTATGCGCACCAATTCCGAGGGAAACCGCCTTCACCCTGTCCCACGATCCGGGATTTTGTGCTGTGTTGACACAGTTTTTTGAACGATTGTCCCTCGAGTCCTGATCTTAACCAGAAGGACCGGTCAATGTGCCTGATTCAGTAGCAAAAATAGCCGAAAGACCTGAATCGGATCCAAAAACAATGCAAGTGATCGGGCAGGGCGCTCGCCCACCCGGCGAATAAACAACAGACAGCAGGCCTTTCAGCGCACGCAGATCAGTCCCAGCAACTGACCAGAACCGTCATACCGGTGGCCGTCGCCGCAAGATCAACGGGGTTCATGGGCGTGCTGCGTTCGGTCTGCGCACCGTTCAGGCCTGCCGCCTCAAGCACAGACAAGATGCTTGCGCCATCCAAAGCAAAACTCACATCGTCTGGCAAATCCCGCGCGCCATTCTCACGAGGCAAAAGCATCCCGAGAACCGCACCGGCGCTGTCGAGAACAGGACCGCCCACATCACCCGGAAGAGCAGACAAGGCCAGTCGGTCAACATCGGTCTCGCCGCCCAGGCCCCGCACATCACTCAATGTGCCCGAAGTGACGGTCGGGGCGTTCAAGACGCCCTCGTAGCTATAGCCCGCCGCCATCACGTCCGAGTTCAACCGCGGCGGGGCCGCCCTGAAACGACCGATCTGCAATGGGGCCAACCGTGTGGAGGGGCGCAGAACGGCAACGCCCTTGTTGTTGTCGAGGGTTGCGATCTGCGCATCCGTGTCTTCATCCAGCGTGATCCGCGTGCAGCTTTGCACGGCCTCAGTGCTGGTTACGACTGTTCCGTCGCGATCCACGAAAAAGCCTGACCTTGACAAGCGGGGAGAGCGGATTTGAAGGCCTGCCACCAGATCGATCGCCTGGTCCAGATCAGCCCCGGCTGCGTCCTCGAGCACACCGTCGATGCGGGCAAAGCTCTCGTCCATTTTGGCCAGAAGACGCGTGCGGCGCTCTTCATCCCCAGTGGGCCAAAGCAGTATGTACCCCTTAATCTCGCTGCCCTCGAGACTGGCGCGTGCTTCGGCCACCAAGTCCGAATTGCGCCCGGTGATACTAAAGCTTCGGGTGTTGCGTTCGCGCGGACCTTCCAGAGGCATCAATTCAAGCGTCTGAAGAATGTCATAAAGACCCGCAAGCGTCGTTTGATCTCCGCTTTGCGAAATCAGCAGAACCTTCGCCTCTTTCACATCATCCGTAGCATCGAAATGTGCGAAAGGCGCTTGGTAGCGGTCGAATGAGACCACGTCGAGAGGCAATTCCATTGCAATGCCTGTGCGGCTATCCTGCACAAGCTCAAGTCCGAGACCTTCGAGAACGGCATTGTATTGCTTGATCAAGGCGGCGCGCTGCAACGTCGTCAGGACACCGGTGACTTCGAAGTTGTTGGCTTGTTGCCAGGCCTGCATGGCGCCGCGCGTGCCGCGTCCATATGCACCATCAATCGCGCCCTGGTAAAAGCCGGCCCATTGCAGCGCAATCTGCAGATCTTTCTTTTCATCCCGGCTGAGCGACCGTTCGCTCCGCTGCGCTTCGGTCCTTGTCTCATCCGGTTGCTGGATCTGGATTGTTTGAGAGTCCGGCTCGACGCGTGGTGTCGGATCTGGACTGTCGAAAGGCTCTTGGATGATGTCGTTGTCGCCGCGTTCCACGGGAATGGCTTCCAGGACCGTTCCCCGTCCCAGCACGTCCTCACCGCGTGGCCAGAATTGCGGGCCAAGCCGTTCCGAAAACGTGATAAAACTGTCTCTTGGGATCACGCCCTCGCTCCGATACACGCGCAACACCTGTTCGGCATCCGCCCGCGCATAGGGCCCGAGTACGATGCCAAACCACCCCCGGCCGACAGAAAACCCGTTCACGTCAGGCACAGTCGCGGCATAAGCCCGCACCCGCTCTGTTGCCTGAGCAATATTTGGTTGCGCTTCGACCTGTACCCAAACCACCTCGTCATTGTCTTGCTGGGCGACAGCCATGTGGCCCAATCCCAGCAGACCGAGGATCAAAACAATATAAACTCTGCGCATTCGGGGCCATCTCCGCGAATTGTCCATGCGTGGCGTACAATAAGCAGGAATTCGCGCAAGAGAAAATGGGGCCGAGCGCGGAAAAGAATGGTTGTGGCGCAATTGACGATATGTCGGGGCGGGCTTAGGAACGGCGCGCAATCAGACCGGACTGATCCGATGACCGACACGCCGCGTTCCTTTCAGGAAATCATCCTCAGGCTTCAGAGCTATTGGGCCGCGAAAGGCTGCGTGGTTTTGCAGCCCTATGATATGGAGGTGGGGGCGGGGACCTTCCACCCGGCAACAACCCTGCGCAGCCTCGGTACGCAGCCCTGGTCAGCAGCCTACGTTCAACCCTCCCGTCGGCCGACCGATGGGCGCTATGGCGACAGCCCCAATCGCTGGCAGCATTACTATCAGTATCAGGTCATCATCAAACCCAGCCCGCCGAATCTGCAGGATCTGTACCTAGGTTCGCTGGAAGCGATCGGAATTGATATGGAGTTACACGACATTCGCTTTGTTGAAGACGACTGGGAAAGTCCGACACTGGGCGCATGGGGGCTGGGCTGGGAGGTCTGGTGCGATGGCATGGAGGTCAGCCAGTTCACCTATTTCCAGCAGGTCGGCGGACATGATTGCCACCCTGTTTCGGGAGAGCTGACCTACGGCCTTGAACGTCTTGCGATGTACATCCTCGGCCACGACGACGGCAATGAGATGCCCTTCAACGATCCGAAATGTCCGATCCCTTTGACATATGGTGACGTTTTCCGCGAGGCGGAGGCGCAATATGCCCGCTGGAACTTCGACGTGGCCGATACCGATCTGTTGCTACAGCACTTCAAGGATGCAGAGGCCGAATGCGCCCGCATCCTCGAACAGCCCGCTGTTGACCCGAAAGTTGGGCGTCGTATCGTCATGGCGCAACCGGCCTATGACCAATGCATCAAGGCCAGCCACATCTTCAATCTGCTTGATGCGAGGGGCGTGATTTCAGTCACCGAAAGGCAGGCCTATATCGGTCGTGTCCGCGCGCTGGCCAAACGCTGTGCGGATGCGTTCGTGCAGACCCCCGCCGGGGGCTGGGCTGCATGAATTACGTCAACGCCACACCGGTCTTGCGCGTTTCGGACTATCAACGCGCCAAGGCCTTTTACATGGAAGTCCTGGGGTTCGAACAATTCGACGAAGCGGGCGAACCGGAACCGGGCTTCGGCATCTTCCGCGCTGGCCAAGCGCAGATATTTCTGCATTCCTGGGATGGTGCCGAAGCCCCTTGGGACGGTTGGCGCGGCTATTTTTACGCCCCGGATCTTGATACATTGATCGCCCAACTTAGAGGTCTGGGCCAGTCTTTCAAAGGACCCGAGGTGACCTTCTACAAGATGCGCGAAATTGAGGTTATTGATCCGGATGGCAACGTTCTCTGTTTCGGGCAGGATGCTCAATGAGCGGCAAGGTCGTAGGTATCTTTCTCATGCTTTCGGGTCTGATCGCGGGCGTTTCACTTTACTATCTTCAGGTCTACGCGTTTTATGAAGAAGTCAAAGCTGACGAGATCAGCCTTGTCTCGCTCGCCACCGAAACGTCCGAGCCCATCCTGGCAGATGATATCCAGGCCATTGATGCGGACAGCTCGCCCATCCGCTTTCGCGCCTGCTTCACAACAGATCAAAGCCTGGCGGCGCTTACCGAAAGTTACGTGATGCGTGACGACGCCGAGCCGCGCAATGCCCCCAGCTGGTTTGACTGCTTTGACGCGGAAGCCATAGCGACCGAACTAAAGTCCGGTACTGCCCTCGCTTTTCTCGGCGAAAAGAACGTCGATTTCGGCGTCGACCGCGTGGTTGCTGTCACTGAGGACGGGCGCGGCTATGTTTGGCACGAACTGAATGATTGCGGTGAAAAAGCCTATGATGGGACTATCGTGGGTGAAGAATGCCCCGAACGGGACGACGAATAATGCCTGACCTCCTCATTGAGCTGTTCTCGGAAGAGATCCCCGCGCGGATGCAGGCGAAGGCCACCAGTGATCTTAAGCGACTTGTCACCGACGGGTTGGTTGAGGCTGGATTGACTTATGCCAGTGCAGGCGCCTTTTCGACACCGCGACGATTGACGCTTTCCGTCGAAGGCCTGCTGGATCAAAGTCCAACCACGCGCGAAGAACGCAAGGGCCCGCGCGCCGACGCGCCCGATAAGGCTGTTGAAGGGTTCCTGCGCGGCGCCGGGCTGACCCGTGATCGGCTCGAATTACGCGGGACACCGAAGGGCGACGTTCTTTTTGCTGTCATCGAAAGGCCGGGCCGCCCCGCCGCACAGATTGTGGCAGAGGTTCTTGAGGCAACTATCCGCAACTTCCCATGGCCGAAATCCATGCGTTGGGGGAGCGGAACGTTGCGTTGGGTGCGTCCGCTCCATTCGATCCTTTGCATACTGTCCAGTGAGGACGGCACTCAGGCCGTCCCGCTGACCGTCGACGGTATTGTCGCCGGGGATGCAACCGAAGGCCACCGCTTTATGGCGCCCGGGCGCTTTTCCGTCTTAAATTTCGAAGACTATGCGGCAAAGCTAAAACGATCTTTCGTCATGCTCGACCCGGTTGAACGGGCCGAGGCCATCTGGAATGATGCCACCAACCTGGCCTTTGCCCAAGGGGTCGATGTGGTTGAGGACAAAGGGCTTCTGGCCGAGGTCGCTGGGCTAGTGGAATGGCCTGTGGTGCTAATGGGCGGTATCGGGGCCGACTACCTAGATCTGCCGTCCGAGGTGCTGCAAAGCTCAATGAAAGAGCATCAAAAATTCTTCTCTGTGCGCGGCAAGAACGCCAAGATTGCCAAGTTCATCACAGTCGCAAATCGCGAGACGTCAGATAACGGTGCAACCATTCTCGCAGGCAACGAAAAGGTGCTGAGCGCGCGGTTGGCTGATGCAAAATTCTTTTGGGAGAACGACTTACGTACCATTCATGATGTCGGACTTGAGGGCATGGCAAAGCCGCTGGCCGAGGTCACTTTCCACAACAAACTCGGGACCGTGGCTGACAAGATCGCGCGTGTTGAAGCGCTCGCCCGTGAAATCGGACCGCTCGTCGGTGCCAAGCCCGATCTGGCGGCAGAAGCCGCACGGGTCTGCAAGGCGGATCTGGCGAGCGAGATGGTCTACGAATTCCCGGAGCTTCAAGGCGTTATGGGGAAATACTACGCCGAAGCCGCCGGTCACGACGATGGCGTCCCCGAAGCCTGTGCCGAACACTATTCGCCGCTGGGTCCAAATGACGACGTCCCTACAAACCCGATCAGCATCGCCGTAGCGCTGGCCGACAAGATCGACACGCTGACGGGTTTTTGGGCGATTGACGAGAAACCGACCGGCAGCAAAGACCCGTTTGCGCTGAGACGGGCGGCGTTGGGGGTTATTCGGCTGGTTTTGGAGAAAGGCATCTCGATAGAGATTGCACCCATTCTTGGCGCTCGGATCTCTGGACATCTTGGTCGAACAAAGGGAGGCGAACGCGTTGCGGCCTCACTAAATGCAGCGCATGCTCTGGCAGAACTTGGGCGACCGCGGGAGGCTAAAACACTTTACGAAGATGAGCAAAGCGCGGGCGTTCCAAAACCCGGATCAGAACACGAGGACCAGGTGCTGGAAGAGATCAGAACAAAACCCGTCAATCTTGTTTCCTTCCTCCACGACCGCCTCAAGGTCTACCTCCGCGATCGGGGTGTTCGCCATGACATCATCGACGCATCCATCGCGATGCCACAAAACGACGACCTAACCCTTCTCGTCAAACGGGCCGAGGCACTTTCGGAAACGCTCAAAACCGATGATGGGGAAAACCTGATCCAGGGATTCAAGCGGGCCAACAACATCCTTACCCAGGCCGAAGAGGCGGACGGTGTCGAATATTCCTACGGTGCTGAGGTGAAATTTGCCGAGACGGAGGAAGAGCGAGCGCTTTTTGGGGCCCTTGACGCTGCTGAGGCAAAAATCAAACCGGCGATGGAGGCGCAGGACTTCACCGCTGCCATGACGGCGATGGCGGCGCTCCGGGGTCCCATCGACGCGTTCTTTGAGGCGGTCAAGATCAACACTGACAATCAGACCGTTCGACGGAACCGTTTGAACTTGCTTCATCGCATCCGCAAGATTTGCTTGTCGGTGGCTGATTTGACGAAACTTGAAGGCTGATAAGAGGACACCCAGAGAGCGATCCGATGGCCGACGTCTGGCATTGCTGTGAGAGCGGTGCCTAGATGGCATAACGTACAGTAGAACGCGCTTCCCCCCCTCGCAACATTCCGCGCGAACGGCACATACGCCCTCTTGTCACAAGATGTTTACAGTCTATTCTGCGGGCAGATTGAAAGGTGCTGCGGTGCAGAATAACCCTCATACGACCCTCATTACACCCAATGCGCCGGTGGCGACCGAAACCCATGGGGGGCGCGCCAAGTGTTTGCAGCGTTTGACGAGGCTTGAGCTTCCTGTGCCCAAAACGGTGGCGTTGTCTTTCACAGCAGTAAAGTCAATCGCGCATGGAAAATTACCGGATATCAAAGCGATACTGGATCAGTTTCCAAACGATGCACTTCTATGCGTGCGGCCGTCCTCCGAAGATCCTGATTGGGGCGGGCCCGGGGCGGTGCTCAACATCGGGATGAATGATCAGCGTTATGAGCCGCTTTGCTCGGTCCTTGGGGTCGATGCTGCGGCTGCAGTGTATACACGCTTTATCCAGTCCTACGCGGTTCATGTCGCGCGGCTGGATCCGGACATGTTCGACAGTGTCACGGGCGATGGGGCGCAGGGCCTGCAAGAGACCTTGGAGGCTTACGAAGACGAAACGGATGAACCGTTCCCTGCAAATCGAACGACGCAGCTTTCTGCTGTCCTTCAATCAATGGCGCGTGCTTGGGACGGGACATCTGCCCGGCTTTTGCGTCAGGCCAAGGGGGCGCCGGTGGATGCGGGGTTGGGGCTTGTTGTCCAGCAGATGGCCTTCGGGGTCGGGCAGGGCGAAAGCGGATCTGGCGTGCTGCAGTTGGTGAGTTCGACGACGGGTCTGCCACAGATCACGGGGCGTTACCTGAGCCAGAGCCAGGGCCGGGATGCGTTGTCGAGCGATGCCAATAGCCTTTACATCACATGTGATCCGCGCGGTCCGTCGTTGGAAGAACTGGTGCCAGAAGCGTTCACCGCTTTGAGTGAGTACGCTCAACTCATGCGGAAACGTCTGCGCGAAGAGATGCAGATCGAGTTCACCATCGAAAACGGGACGTTGCACGTACTGGATGGTGTGCGTGTGGCCAGATCGTCCCGCGCAGCAGTGCGGATTGCAGTTGATCTGGCGCGGGACGACGTTATCGCGAAAGAAGAGGCGCTGATGCGGGTTGAGCCGCAAGCGCTGAACGAATTGCTGCACCCTCAGGTTGATCCAAAGGCGAAGCGCGACATGATCGGCCACGGCATTGCAGCGAGTCCGGGGGCTGCGACCGGCCGCGTGGTGTTCTCGGCAACAGCTGCACAGGCAAGTGCGGCACGGAACGAGGACTGCATACTGGTGCGACGTGAAACTGCGCCGGAAGACATTCGCGGAATGCATGCTGCGAAAGCCGTTTTGACCGAACGCGGTGGTATCACGAGCCATGCGGCCGTGGTAGGGCGCGGAATTGGTTTGCCCTGCGTTGTCGGTGTAACAGACATGACCTTTAAGGTGTCAGAGCGTCAGATCATCACGCGAGATCGCAGGGTGATAAAGGAAGGTGACATCATCACGATTGACGGCACAGCGGGTGAGGTGCTGGCAGGCGCGCCCGCAATGCAAGAGGCAGCGCTTGATGACGCAGTTCTTCTGCTTCTCGACTGGGCTGATGCGGCCCGTGACATTGGCGTGCGGGCAAACGCGGACACACCGACAGATGCGGAAATCGCGCGCAATTTCAACGCGGAAGGCATCGGTCTCTGCCGGACTGAACACATGTTTTTCGAGGATGGTCGTCTGACGCTGATGCGCGAAATGATCTTTGCGGAAACAAGCGACGATCGCAGGGCGGTGCTGGCGCGTCTCTTGCCTTTGCAACGTGCGGATTTCGAGCAGCTTTTTCGGATCATGGAGGGGCGACCGGTCTGTATCCGGCTTTTCGATCCGCCCTTGCATGAATTTCTTCCTGCGGACAGGGCCGGCCAGCGCGAGTTGGCCGAAGCGCTTGGTCTGCCGTTGTCTGACGTGATGCGGCGGATCGAGGCGATGCATGAATACAATCCCATGCTAGGTCTGCGCGGCGTACGTTTGGGGATCACCGTTCCGGAAATCTATGAAATGCAGGCGCGGGCGATCTTCGAGGCCACCCTTGATGTGCAACGCGCTGGCATCAATGTGGTGCCGGAAATCATGATACCGCTGGTCAGCGCAAAGCGCGAGGTTGAGCTTGTGCAGGGGCTTGTCGACGCAATCGCTGCCGCTGTCCGGGCAGAGCGGCAGAGCGATTTCGACTACCATTTGGGGGTCATGGTCGAAACACCGCGGGCCGCCTTGCGTGCAGGCGACATCGTGCAGCATTGCGCATTTCTCAGCTTTGGAACGAATGACCTCACCCAAATGGCTTATGGCCTGTCGCGAGACGATGCGGGCCGCTTCATGTCGAATTACGTCCGGCAGGAGGTCTTTGCCGAGGATCCGTTCCATTCTCTCGATCTCGACGGGGTGGGAGAGCTTGTGCATCTCGGGGCCGATCGGGGACGCGCGGCACGTCCGGATATCACTTTGTCCATTTGCGGTGAACACGGCGGCAATTCCGAATCGATTGCCTTCTGCAGGCGTGCGAATTTCGACTATGTCAGTTGCTCCTCTTTCAGGGTACCAGTGGCGCGGCTTGCTGCCGCACGGCTGGCCATCGCCGACAAGATGAGGCTGGCGACAGGCGGTTAGGCTCTGCATGTTGTGTCGTATGCGCATCTCACAGTCGCTCTGCGGATGAGGCTGATAGCGCTAAGCTAGACGAAAACGGCTATTTCTCTTATTTGCTCGCAATAAGATACCTTGGGGGTAGTGAATATGCGTTTGTTGAAGATTGGGCTGCTGGCCGCCATGGCCGCGGTAAAGACACCTTTTGTAGCGTTGGCCTCGGACGGAGAGACTTTGCGCCAGATTGAGGCTCAGGGAATGAAGCTTGTCTCACCACGCCGGATGCGGACGCTGCTAATCCCGCCCAAACAATCGAACACCGGGAATGTTCACTTCTCCAAGAAGTGGCTGGATGCGCAGCCAGCGGGTACGGGCGGGGCGGATTGGAAATGCCTGAGCGAAGCGCTTTACTTTGAAGCGCGGGGCGAAACGATCAAAGGACAGTTCGCCGTGGCCGAGGTGATCCTCAACCGTGTCAAAAGCGCACGCTTTCCCCAAAGCATTTGTGGCGTGATCCGGCAGGGGACCGGGCGGCGCTATCAGTGCCAGTTCACCTATACCTGTGACGGGCGCGCTGAAAACATCGCGGAACCGCGCGCATTCGAGCGGGTGGCAAAGATTGCTCGCTCGGCAATTGAGGATGAAGTACCCCAATTGACCAATGGGGCGACGCACTACCACACAACCGCCGTGCGACCGCGTTGGAGCCGCACCTATACCAGAACGGCGCGTATCGGAATGCATATCTTCTATAGGCACACATTTCGCACAGCATCCAACTGACACGCCGTTTTTGGCTCGGATCCAGACGCCTTTGCCTTTGTGATCTCGGCCGATCCCTCGTTAGAAGGGGCAAACCAGCTAACGGAGGCACTTGATGCCGTCTGAAATTCATCTGGCCTTTGCCCATCCAAATGAACGGGCCGAGGCGACAGCGCCCGGAGCGCTTGACCGCATCTCGGTGCGGGATCACATGATTGATGTCGAGATCGGTGCGTTTCAGGCCGAACGGGGTGTCACGCAACGGGTATGTTTTAACGTGGTCGTCGAGGTCCAGCCGGTCACCGGTCCTATAGATGACGACGTCGACCGGATTCTGAGCTACGACAAGGTCACTGATGCCATCGCAGCGGAACTGGCCGAGGAGCGCCTGAACCTTCTTGAAACGCTGGCGGAACGTGTTGCGGACCGGATTCTCGCGGAACCACAAGCAGTACGAACGTTTGTCCGCGTTGAGAAATTGGACCGCGGGCCAGGGGCCCTGGGTGTCGAAATCGTGCGAAGCCGTCAGCATCCGTCGGCCAGTACACCGGAAGAGGTGCCGCCCCATCCGCAGGTGGTGTTCCTATCCAACGAAGCTATCATCTCTGAGCACTTTGGCGGTTGGATTGACCAATTGCTGCAGCGCGAAAGACCTCTGATCCTCTGCGTCGGCCCGGCAGAGACTGCGGCACCGCAAGCAAGTCACCCCCTGGCGCAGCGCCGGATTGACCTTTTGGCGATCGAGCAGAACGCATGGGTTGTGGCGGCACGTGATGCGCGTTGCAAGGTTGTCGACACGCGCACAGAACTGGACTGGGCCATGCGCAACGATCAGATCTGCATCTGGGCGCCTTCCAAGATCGTTCTGGATGCCGTGGACGGCCCCTCGGCGCAACCGCGTGATGCGCTGGCACTTGCGGAATGGTTTGCCACTCTTTTTGATGTGGAGGATATGCTCGTGATCACCAAGGACGGCGATGGGCACAGGACCTGCCCGTCGAACGCAATAATCACTTTCCCCTGATGCGCTATTTCCGTCCGATTTCTCAGGTCGGGCCTGCGCGACCGCCCGGCGCGAAACGCCTCGCCGGGGGATGGGCCTGGTTCACGCATATCGAGGTGCTGGAGCGCGGTCAAAGCCCTGAGGTCATGCCTGTCGAGGAGTGCGCCCCGGCAGATCTGGCTCCTTTAACGGCTCGGCGCCCTCCAATCGCCGGGCTAGCCTTTAGCTCGCCGCGCCTTATGGGCATTTTGAATGTTACGCCGGACAGCTTCTCTGATGGCGGGTTGCATGACAGTGTGGATGCCGCGCTGACCCATGCCCTTGGTCTCGCGCAAGCGGGCGCTGATATCATCGACATCGGGGGTGAATCCACCCGACCCGGAGCGGTCGAGGTAGATCTCGGTGAAGAGATTGCCCGCACGATACCTGTTATCAAGGCAGCTTCGGATCGTGGATTTCAAACGCCAATCTCAATCGACACTCGCAAAGCACCGGTTGCCAGAGCGGCGCTTGACGCAGGCGCCAGTCTTGTCAACGATGTTTCTGGCTTCAGCTTCGACCCCGACCTGGCCCCGCTTTGCGCAACTCTGTCTGCCCCGGTTTGCGTAATGCATATGCAAGGTGATCCCTCCACCATGCAGGATAACCCAGACTATGACGATGTGCTTCTGGACGTTTACGACGCGCTTGCAGACCGGATCGGGGCGCTTGAGCTTGCTGGCGTTCCCCGGACGCGGATCATTGCAGATCCCGGTATCGGCTTCGGCAAGACACAAACGCACAACCTCGCCATCCTGGAACGCATCTCTTTGTTTCACGGACTTGGCGTGCCTATTCTGCTGGGCGTGTCCCGCAAAGGCATGATTGGAAGGATCGGCCTTGAACCTGATCCAGCCTGTCGCATGCCCGGTTCGGTCGCCTTGGGCCTTGCAGCGCTGGGGCAGGGGGTGCAGATGCTGCGTGTTCACGATGTGTCAGACACGCGCCAGGCCATTGCGCTTTGGCGTGCGGCCATGGCAATAAATCCAATATGACAAAGCTTTTTGGAACAGATGGTGTGCGCGGGACAGCAAATGCGCATCCCATGACGGCGGAAATGGCCCTGCGCATTGGCGCTGCGGTTGGCCGGTACTTCAAGCGCGACAGCGAAGGTGTGCACCGCGTGGTGATCGGCAAGGACACGCGGCTGTCCGGCTACATGTTCGAAAATGCGCTGACGGCTGGCCTGACATCCACCGGCATGAACGTGCTGCTGCTTAGCCCCATTCCGACACCGGCCGTCGGGCTTTTGACGCGGTCCATGCGGGCCGATCTGGGCATCATGATTTCTGCCAGCCACAACCCGGCCGAGGACAATGGCATCAAGTTCTTTGGCCCGGACGGCTACAAGCTTAGCGATGCCGCCGAAGCCGAGATTGAAAACCTCGTGGCCGAAGGGGTCGAGCCGGTTCCAGCCACGCAAATCGGGCGGGCAAAACACATTTTCGATGGGCGCTTTCGCTATATCGAACGGTTGAAATCGACCTTTCCGCGGCAGATGCGTCTGGACGGGCTCAAGGTTGTTGTGGATTGCGCCAATGGTGCGGCCTATCGAACCGCACCCGACGTGCTTTGGGAGCTTGGTGCGACCGTAATCCCCATCGGCACCTCACCCAATGGCCGCAACATCAACGAAAATTGCGGATCGACGCATCCTCAGGTCGCAGCAGAGGCGGTCGTTGCGCATGGCGCGGACGTTGGAATTTGCCTTGATGGGGATGCCGACCGCGTTATCCTGCTCGACGAGCGCGGGCAGATCGGCGATGGCGATCAATTCATGGGTCTCATGGCAGCCCGCTGGGCCGAAGAGGGACGGCTGAAGGGCGACACGCTTGTGGCGACCGTGATGTCAAACCTCGGGCTTGAGAGGTTTCTGGAAAGCAAAGGGCTTCGCCTGGAGCGCACGCCGGTTGGGGACCGCCACGTTGTCGAACGCATGCGCACCGGGGGTTTCAATCTGGGAGGGGAGCAATCTGGCCATATCGTCATGACCGATCATTCGACAACCGGGGACGGCCTTATGGCGGGTCTTCAGTTCCTGGCCGAGCTCGTACGCAGCGGAAAGAAGGCCAGCGACGTCCTGCATGTCTTCGATCCGGTACCGCAACTTCTCAAGAACGTCCGCTATGGTGCGGGCCAGACGCCGTTGGACCTTCCTGCCGTACAAAGTGCCATCGCAGATGCGGAAGCCCAATTGAACGGCAACGGTCGTCTCTTGATCCGGAAATCAGGCACCGAGCCGCTGATCCGCGTGATGGCGGAAAGCGAAGATGCACCAACACTGAAAGCCGCAGTAGACCGTGTGATCACGGCCGTTGAAATGGCTATTGCTTAACTCTTGCCACTAGCTGTCATGCGTTTGCGTCGCGCCTTGATTTTCTCGTCGGAGGCAACCGTGCCATCATGAAAGGACCCGAACAGCTTGTCCCATGGCAGCTCTAGCGAGCCATAGTTGCACTCGAAATAGCGGTGATGCATCTGGTGATGGAAAGTTCCGAGCTTCATCCGGCTTTCATCCTTGATCACCAGCCCTTCGAACCCCGTATGGGTCGTGGCCGCGGTCAGCGCGTAGTACTGCAAGTGAAACAGGATGTGCACGGGGTGAGCCGCGACGACCCAGTGGATCAGGACGGACCCAAGGAAGATGACGTGCTCGACCGGGTGCATCGACAGACCCGACCAGGGCCCGACATTGATGTTGCGGTGGTGCAATGCATGAACGTGCCTGTAAAGGAACGGCACGTGCAGCAGGCGGTGGATCCAATAGAAGTAGAAGCTTTCCCAGACCGGGATCAGCAGAAACAAGGCCACAAACCAGATTGGATGCGCTGCCCAAGTGAGCATAGGCGCGTATCCGTTGGCGAGCGCCCAGAACATCAGGACTTCGTAAGCGGTCCATATGGTCACCCCACTTGCCAGCGTCCAGAACATGTTGTCGCGGATCTGTCCGCCCAAGGTGAATTGTCGACCGTTCTTCATCAGTGGCCTTGGGTCGTATTTCAGGCGCTGTCCTTGTTTTGTGAATGTATAGAAATAGAGATGCAGACCGCCTGCGACAGCGGACATCAGGACAAGGTTGCGGATGTACATCTCGGCCACCCAACCAAAAGCCAGGGTCTTTGTTTCCTCCAGCGGTGGTTGGAACCAGTAGAATGAAACGAAGGCGATCCCTACGATGATCAGCCGCTCGGTAATCAGAAACCAAGAATTCCAAACCCAGGCAAGCATGTGCATTGGGCGCAGTGGCCATGTGAAAAAGGGCGATACTTGAAGCGGGACATTCGGGACGTGGTTCCAACCTTTCAGGGGAGCTTCAGCCATCAAGACAACCTTACGTTGGGATCTGGGACAGTTTACACGATGCCATTTCATATGAAAAACAGTATAATTGCGGTAACTACATGGGAAATTCAGAGGTAATAATGGCAATCTCGCTTCGGGCAATGGAATACTTCACGACTGCCTTGCGTCACGGGAGCATCGCAAAGGCGGCTGCAGAGTTGAACATCGCAGCATCCGCAGTCTCATCTGCAATCGATCAGATTGAGACGGTGTTTGACCTGACCTTGGTCAGCCGGCAACGGTCGCGCGGCATTGAAGCAAATGCGAGTGGTCTCATTGTTGCGAGGAAGTGCGAGCGTCTTCTGGAGGATTATCGGTCTCTATTGGCCGAGGGCGCAGACCTGAAACAATCGTTGAGCGGTACATTGCGCGTTGGATTTTATGCGCCGATTGCTCCGGCATTTCTTCCCAAGATCTTGTCGTCGTTTGTCCCCGCTTCGGGCGACATCGAACTGCATTTGCAAGAATGCGACAATGACAGCGCGCAAGAGGGCCTTTTGAAAGGGTCCTATGACGTCATTCTATTTGTCAGCGAGGACGTGCGTCCTTCAATTGATTATGAAGTCCTGATCGAAGCACCACCCTACTGTCTTCTTCCAGCTTCGCATCGTCTCGCAAAGCAAGACACGGTCACCATGGCAGATATCGCAAAAGAGCCATTGGTGGTTCTTAACAGACCCGTCGCAGTCGCTTACTACCGAGGTCTTTTCGATACGCATGCCCGCACGGCGCCGATTGCTGCATTTGCCAATTCAACGGAAATGGTCAGAAGCCTTGTGGGGGCGGGTCGCGGCTGCGCCATTCTGAACATGAAGCCTTTGACGCAGGTCAGCTACAGCGGCGAAAGACTGGTGGAGCGGCCGATCTCCGATCCCCTTCCGTCTCTGACGCTGGCAATTGCCTACGATAAATCTCGCCCCCGCCGGTTGGTGCATCAATTCGTCGAAGCCTGCCGAGATTATTTCAAGCAGGCTGGTCTCGAGACCTGTGTGTTGGCCCGCTCGTAAATCGGCTTTCGATAGCCACTTGTGGGCTTTCGCCGGGCGACGCAGGTGATGCGCGTTCGCCTCAAAGCCCGTCTCGGCTGTCGCCCAACGACAATCCGAGTGCATCGGAAAAAGGTTCGTACTCTGGCTGTTCAAAGGCGACTGGTGGCCCGACAATACCCCATTAAGAAGATCGAAGCGATTTGCATGAAAGGCAACCCAAAGACGGTGCGTTAAAGCTGCAAAAGACGGTCGAAGAACTGATCCGAACCACTGCTATCGTGCCAGGCCGCTCATATGTAGCGATCGGCCATAAAGCACCGTCAAGGGCCCGTTCGACCCCATAAGCTTTATAGGCGCTGCGCTCCTCCAGCGTTTCGCGGGCGATTGCGGTGAAGACGTCGACGACGAATGTGTCGCCAGAGGCTGTGACGTTCGCGTGTAAGTCTTCATAGATGATCGGCAGATGTTGAATGGGGCGACCCAACGTTTCGGTCAGTACCTCTGCCGTCTCTGCGAAGGTCATCAGGCGTGGGCCAGTGACTTCGTACCGTTCGCCCATGTGCCCATCTTCGGTCAGCACCGCGACGACTACATGAGCGATGTCATCAATGTCGATGATCGGCGCTGCGATATCGCCGATGGCCAGCGCTGTGACGCCGCCCATGCTGAGGGTGATCTTCTGATTACTTGTAAGTTGCATGTTTCTTGTTCCCTTTGTTTGAGTTTGTCAGGTCGCTTTGGCCCATTTGCCCGCTGCTGCAGCGGCTTGTGCGAATTTGGTGAAGTCTCGGGGCGCGCGACCGATCGCCCGCATTACACCGTCGCCGATATCGGCATTCCGACCGTCGAAGGTTTCCCGCGCGATTCCCGTCACGATGTCGGCGAAAACCGTTCCGCTCGTCGCCTCAAGCTCTGCATGGAAATCCTCGAAAGAGATCGGCAGATGGTCGACACGCCGCCCCATCGCACCGGACAGGATGTCAGCGACCTCGGCGAAGCTGAGCAATCGAGGACCTGTGCATTCATAAGTCTGTCCGGAATGGCCAGCGTCCATCAGGGCCTCGACAATGACATCGGCAAGGTCGTCGATGTCGATAATGGGCTCTTCGAGATCGCCGCCAGCCATAGGGACGACCCCGGCCATCACGGGCTCCCAGAGGGACACTTCGAAGAAGTTCTGCGAAAACCATGCTGAACAGACATTGGTATAGTTGAGGCCTGATCTGCCGATCACTCCTTCGCTCAGCTGCGCATGGTTTTCGCCACGGCCGATTAAGATGACCAAGCGCTCGACACCGCAAGACGCGGCGACACGGGTAAAACGCGTCAGGTTCACGATGGCTTCTGGGAACGCGTAGTCCGGATGGTAGTTGACGTAGACATCTCGCATATCACGCAGGGCCTTCTCCCATGTGGCTGGATCGTCCCAGTCAAAGGGTATGGGAGCCTTTCGTGAGCCTGAGTGGGCATCATGCCCCGCGGCTTTGAGCTGAGCCAGGACGCGAGCCCCAGTTTTTCCGGTCGCGCCTGTAATTAGGATTGGTTTGGGTGTCATGTTTGGTCTCCCTTGATTGAGGTAATGACGAGGGGATAGCCGTCGCTGGGCGCGACCGTATTTGCGTCGGACGCCAGTGTTTGGGCCCAAGAGGCCACGGCCCGTGTGCCGATCCACTCGACGGTTTGCGTTTGGGCTTATGCGCCGCGCCGATAGTTTGCAGGCGTTTGCCCGTGCCAACGTTTGAAGGCGCGGGTGAACGCGCTCTGATTAGAGAACCCGGTTAAAATGGCGATCTCTGCCAAGGCATAGTCCGTGCGCCGCAGCAACTGTTCAGACAGAGTCTTCCGCGCGTCTAGAACCAAGTCTTGGTAGGCCAGACCATCTGCAGACCGTCGGCGCTGCAAGTCCGGGTGCTCATTCCCAAACCCCCTGGAACCTTGGCAAGCGTGGGCACACCTTCGCCGAGCGCTTCGCCGACTTGAGTGTCTGGCGTCAGCACCAATGGGACAGTTTAGGTTGATTTGATGAGAGAGGGTT
>ERZ1740067.37-NODE-37-length-102289-cov-10.593266_pt1 | contig 102289 bp, 89 predicted proteins | sample MGYA00581736_ERZ1740067 | MGnify/ENA primary metagenome ERZ1740067 (study PRJEB43018, sample SAMN04849236) | marine metagenome | isolation source: floating plastic debris | place: Pacific Ocean | collected 2008-08-27 | study: EMG produced TPA metagenomics...
ACGGTGATGACGTTTTCATTTCCAGTCCTCAATGCATTGATGGTAATCAACACATTTTTCAGTGCATCCGGTGTATGGGCATAATCAACAATTGCCTTTATTTTGTTCTTTGAAATAAAATATTGAAACCTGCCATCGACCGTCTCCAATTCACTGACCCATCGAAGCACCTCCATTTTATCCAGACCCATTAGGTGGGCTGTGGCATAAATGGCCAACAGATTATAGGCATTGAAATCCCCTATCAGTTTGGTCCAGATTTCATTATCGTCAATTTTCAATAGCTGCCCGTCAAACTGTTTTTCTAAAATCTGACCTCGATAGTCCGCGTAGGATTTTAGACCATAGGTGAGCTTTTTCGCTGGGGTGTTCTGCAACATGACCAGTCCATTTTTATCGTCAATATTAACTAAGGCGAACGCTTTTTTGGACAAGGTGTCGAAAAGCCTTTTCTTGGTATCCCGATAAGCGGCGAAGGTTTTGTGATAATCCAAATGGTCATGGGAAAGATTGGTGAAAATGGCCCCTGTAAAGTGCAATCCCTCCGTTCGCTTTTGGTGGATTCCGTGCGAACTTACTTCCATTAGGCAAAATTCCACGCCTTCTTCGTTCATCAAGGACATGTATTTATTTATGGCCATTACATCGGGTGTGGTGTGTGTTGCAGGATACTCCTTAGTATCCACCATCACCTTAATTGTAGATAGAAGGCCCACTTTATATCCCGCCTTCTTCAAAAGATTGTATAGCAAGGTTGTGACCGTAGTCTTTCCATTGGTTCCGGTAACTCCCACCAATTTTAAATTTTTGGAAGGGTTCCCATAAAAATTACCGGCCATTATTGCCAACGCGCTATTGGTATTCTCCACTTTTAAGTAAGTAATGCCATTCACCATCAGTTCGGGAAACTCCTCACAAACGATAGCTATAACTCCAGATTCGACAGCTTTGGCGATAAATTCATGGCCATCTGAGGTAAGACCGCGAATCGCGACAAACACATCATCCATTTCAACCCTTCGGGAGTCAAAATGAATTTGATTTATCATGATGTTGGTATGCCCACTTACAGCGGAAAGTGCCACACCATATAATATGTCCTTAAGCAGCATCACGAGAGTTCCAACACAATTTTTTTGACCTGACCCAAGGCAGTACCTTGGTCCACGGATTGATTTTTAACTTTTCCGTTTCCTTTTACCTCCACTTGAAGCCCAAGATTTTCTAAAAGGGAAATGGCATCCATACCGCACATTCCTTTTACATTAGGGACCGTCTTGTATTTTTTTTGTGACTGAACAAAATATTGCTTGTACTCCTCGTGCAGTTTTTGTGGTCCGGGAATGTCTTTTTTTACCTCATCCACTACTGGAGAAGAAGTATAAATTTTCTGTGCCATTGATTTAAAAACTGGACCTGACACATCCGCACCATAGTACCCAACACTTTTATCGGGTTCGTGTATGACCACTATACAGGAATACTTGGGATTGTCCGCAGGGAAATAGCCTACAAATGAGGAAATATAGGCCAACTTATCCGGGTCTTTGGCCACGTAGTTCTTTTGGCAGGTCCCGGTCTTGCCTGCCATACTGAATGTATCTGTAAACAAGTCATGACCCGTTCCCAAGTCTTTTTCTACTACTTCTTTAAGAAGCTGTTGCACTTTTCGAACCGTTTCTTGGGAACAGATGGAGGGGTGGATAACCTCACGTTCAAATTGCTTCACCACCTTACTTCCCTCACGCACCGCCTTTATCAATCTTGGTTTCAGATATTCCCCATCATTCGCGATGGCGTTATAAAATGCCAGGGTTTGGAGTGGGGTCATTGAGACCTCATACCCATGTGACATCCAAGCTAGGGATATTCCGGACCATCCTTTATCCCCAGGGTAACGCAATACCGGTTTTCCTTCACCAATTATGGGAAGCCCTAATTTTTTATGAATCCCCATGTTCATCAATCGATTGACGAAACGCTTCGGTTGTTCTTTGTAATTGTTATGGATGATTTTGGCGAATGCAGTATTGGATGAGACAGCAAACGCCTCTGATACCGAAATTTCACCATAACCTCCCCATCGGGAGTCCCGCACTACCCGGTCATATACTTTAAATCTTCCTTTTTCCGTATCAATGACCGTACTGGTATCAATTACCTTGTCTTCCAAAGCCGCTATCAATGACATTAATTTGAATGTAGAGCCTGGCTCATGGGATTCTCCGATGGCATAGTTCAGTTTTTCATAGTACTTTCCGTGCGATGTTCTTCCCAAATTGGAAATCGCTTTGATTTCTCCTGTACGGGTTTCCATAACAACGACACTCCCGTGGTCTGCCTTGTATTTTTCAAGTTGGGCCAAAAGGGCATGGTGCGCAATGTCCTGAATATTAATATCAATGGTGGAAACCACGTCCTTTCCGTCCTGGGGCTCTACAATGTTATCAAGCCCCACCGGTTTCCATTGCCCCTTCGCAATTTTTTGTTTCAACCGTTTTCCTTCTTTACCTCTTAGATAATGTTCCCCGAACGCACCATCCAAGCCAACCCGGGTGTAGTAGCCATTTTCATCTACCCGTTCATATCCGATACTGCGCGCGGCCATTTTCCCCAATGGATATTCCCTAACTACTTTGTGCGTCTCTATAAAACCTCCTTTATAGGGACCCAATTCAAAAAGTGGAAATTGCTTTATTCGCACATAATCCAGATAATCCACATTTCTGGCGATCAATTTATATCGGTTTGCGTTGGCCCTCGCTTTCCGAAATAGTTGTCTGTAATATGAAGAAGGTCTTTTAAAAAGCTGTCCCAAGGAATCGGCAAGTGCGGGAACGTATTTCTGGAAATTTGCTTTTGATACGGTCTGGGCATCAAACCGAATTTCATATTTAGGAACCGATGCAGCCAAAAGACTTCCATCATGGGAATACAAATTGCCGCGATTGGGCTCAATGGTAAACATTTTTTCCGTTTTGTTGAGCGCTAATTCTTTGTAGTCCTCACCCTTTATCATTTGAATATCTGCCAACCGAAACATAATCGCCATGGAAAAAACGAATAAGGCCCCTGCGATGAGGTACAGTCGATTCATGATATTTTTTTCAGTTATGGCCACTAGTCCTGCGCTTTTACCTTTATTTTTTTGGGCGGATCTATGGAGGGTTTTAATCCCGCATCACCCATAGTTTGTCGAATAGAGGACTCCAATCGGATTTGCTGGACGGTAGATCGGCCTTCAACGAATTCACTACGCAACCTTCGAACCTCCTCGTTCAAAGCCGCAATTTCATGCACTTTCTCATCGGCACGATGGCTGCTGGAAATCATTAAGGCTGCCAAAAATGAGGCAAACAGGAGAAAAAGCCAGTTTTTTGGGGCATCTCCGCTTACCAAAAACTTTCCCTTTAATATGTCCAATAATCCTTTCTTCACTAGCTACAGTTTACTCGTTTATCCCTTCAAAGTCGTTCTGCAATACGGAGCTTCGCACTTCTAGCTCTATTATTTTTTGCTATTTCTTTCGATGATGGAACAATAAGCCCCCCAACTTTTTGAAAGGGCACCTGTTTGCGACCATAAAAATCCTTTTCTGCTTCCCCTTCGAATTTACCGTCACGTATGAACCGTTTTACCAATCGATCTTCAAGAGAATGATAACTTATGATGCTCAATCGCCCCCCCTTTTTTAAAATCTTTGGCGTCTGTACCATAAACTCCTTCAACACTTCCAGTTCCTGGTTCACTTCAATACGAATGGCTTGGTATATCTGTGCCAGAATTTTATTCTCCCGCATCTTTGGCAAAAAGGACCTCAAAATGGACTTTAGTGCCTCGGTAGTGCGAATTGGAGAAGCCTCCCTGGCCCCAACAATGGCCTTTGCCATATTCTTCGCGTTTCGTAACTCACCATAATCGGTAAGTACCGCGGTCAAGGTTTCCAAAGGATAGGAGTTCACCACCTGGAATGCAGATAGTTCGTTTTCTTGGTTCATCCGCATATCCAAATCCGCTTTGAACCGGGTCGAAAAGCCTCGATTTGCACTATCAAATTGATGTGAGGAAACTCCAAAATCTGCTAAGATTCCATCCACTTCCTGAATGCCATAGAACTTTAAAAACTGGTTGAGAAATCGAAAATTCTGATGTATCAATTGAAATCTGGAATCTTCCAATGTGTTTTTCAGAGCATCTTTGTCCTGGTCAAAGGCAAAGAGTTTTCCATTTTCTCCCAATCTTTTCAATATTTCCTTAGAATGCCCTCCACCGCCGAAGGTCACATCCACGTACGCTCCATCTTTTTTTACGGCCAACCCATCCACCGACTCTTGCAGGAGAACGGGAGTATGGTAAGCACTAGTCATCGTCAGCAAAAATCTCTTCTGCTAAGTCCGCATAATCCTTTTCACCTTCATCCAGTACTTTTTCGTATTTGACCTTATCCCAAATCTCAATCTTGTCAAAAACAGCATTGAGTACCACCTCTTTACCGATTCCCGCAAAATCGACAAGATTCTTTGGAATTTGAAGCCTGCCCGAATCCCCATCAATAGAAACCTCTTTCATACCGGCCACAAAGTTTCGAACAAAGGCATCATATTTTCTGTTGATTTTACTTTTCTTCATTACCTTTTGCATCAGTTGATCAAACTCATCTTTGGGATAGAGCTCCAAACACTTTTGAAAAACTGACCTCTTGATTACAAACCCATCTTTTAACACGGGCAGCAGCTGATTTTTGAGGGAAATGGGCAATATCACCCTTCCCTTGGCATCTGCTTTACAATCATGTTGTCCTATGATATGGGTCACTAGAAATCAATTGGTTAGTAATAACAACTCAAATATATTGATTTTATTTCCACATTTATCCACTAAAAACCACATTTGTTAATAAATTCTCCACATTTACTATATATTGACCCTACTTTTCCTGGTAAACAAAACCAACGGCGATAGTGAAAGCCATACCACTCTTGATTCAAAAAACACCGTATCCAGGTCCCGATATGAAAATTCTTTGTGCTATGAATTGCCTATATTTGCCCTCCCAGAACCAACTGACATTTGATGAAAGATCAAATTTTACAAGAAGGCAAATTCAGCTACATAGAGCGGGGCGCAGGAAAACCCATTATCATTCTTCATGGTCTTATGGGTGGATTGAGCAATTTTCAGGGGGTTTCCGATTATTTTCCATCAAAGGGGTACCGGGTCCTTATACCGGAACTTCCCATTTACGATATGCCGATGCTTAAGACAACGGTTAAGAATTTTGCAAAATTCTTGGAAGAGTTTATCGAATTTAAAGGCCTAGAGGATGTTATTTTGTTGGGGAATTCGTTGGGAGGACATATTGGTCTGCTGCATACCAAACTGTATCCTAAAATGGTAAAAGCCCTGGTCATCACAGGCAGTTCCGGATTATATGAAAAGGCGATGGGGGATGGATATCCTAGACGAGGGGATTACGAGTTCATCCGCAAGAAGGCACAAGATGTTTTTTACGATCCGGAAGTAGCTACCAAAGAAATTGTGGATGAGGTCTTCGCCACAGTGAACGATCGCATGAAGCTGGTGAAAACCCTGGCCATCGCCAAGAGTGCCATACGCCATAACATGTCCAAAGACCTACCGCACATGCAAACACCCACCTGTATCATTTGGGGGGAAAATGATACGGTGACCCCTCCTGAAGTGGCCAAGGAGTTCCACGAGCTTTTACCGGATTCCAATCTTTTTTGGATAGAAAAATGTGGGCATGCTCCCATGATGGAACATCCTGAGGAATTTAACTCCGTTTTGGAGACTTGGTTGGAAGAACGCAATTTCTAACCATGAAGATTACTTCGGCCGAATTTGTGATGTCCAATTCCAATGTGGCCCAATGTCCCAAAGAACCCTTACCTGAATATGCTTTTATTGGACGGTCCAATGTGGGCAAATCTTCGCTCATCAATATGCTTACCCAACGAAAGAGTCTGGCCAAAACATCAGGTCGACCCGGAAAAACACAGCTTATCAATCACTTTAAAATCAACAATAACTGGTTTTTGGTCGACTTACCCGGTTATGGCTACGCCAAAGTATCCAAAAAAGACAAAAAGACCTTTCAGAAGTACATTACCGCGTATTTTCAACATCGAAAACAGCTTGTATGTGGTTTTGTTTTGGTGGACATTCGCCACGACCCCCAACCTATTGACCTGGATTTTATGGAATGGTTGGGAACCCATGGGATTCCCTTCGCCCTAGTCTTCACCAAAGCGGATAAACTTAAACACGCCGACCGTGAACTGACCGTGGATAGATACCTCCAAAAGCTTTTAGAGGGGATTTGGGAAGAAGCACCACCGCATTTTATCACCTCATCCAGCAACCGGATGGGACGGGAGGCGTTGCTGGATTATATCGCTACGATAAATCGAGAACTTCGCCACACCCTTGGTTAGAAATTTTCATATCCATCAATCCAAATGGTGTATCCATCAATTCCACATGGGTGAATATCTGGTCAATGGCTAGCTTTATCCAGCAACTCAATAAACCCATTCTATGGACAATGTTTTAAAAAACGCCAGACAGTTCTTATTGGATTACAAGCTTCCCGAAGCGCTTGCAGGTTCAGATGTGCTTTATTACCACGACACGGATTATCACAAAATCCAATTGAACAACGAAGCCCTGGCCAACGCCCTGCGCAATGAAATTCTGTTGTATGGCAAAAAACTGGAAAAAGATGCCCTTCCCTTGGGCAGTTCCAAAATCTACGGAGAACCCCATTGGCCGGAGGGTTGGAATTGGCCCAGCAACTCGTATTTTATTGCCCAGTTCAATTTAGCGGAAGTCCAGACCTACGATTGGGAACAGGTACTGCCACAAAAGGGCATGCTCTATTTTTTTCAAGAGGACGATTACTCTTTTCCAGATTCCACGTATGACGCCGTTTCGCCCTTAAAGGCCTTTTACTACCAAGGGTCGAAAAAACAATTGGTCCAAACCCCTTATCCCAAATATATAAAGGACAAAGCAGAAAAGGAACATAGCGATTATGATTTTAAGAGCGTCTTCAAAGCGGTATATCAGCCCTATTTTAAGAACTATCTAAATTTTTTTATGCATACTTGGTATGCGAACTATGACGACCTACTCAGTGGATTCGATGAAGAGAGCGATTTAAATATTTTTTTGGAAGACTTGGCCCAGACCATTTCTAAAAAATTTGATTGTACTTGCGGAGTTGAAGCGGCATCCGTCAACGAGCCTCCAGAAGAATTTTGGGATTTGGGCAGATTGGATAAACACGAACTTAGCTTGTTCGGTATGCCTTTTTTTTGTCAAATGGAGGCCTATAACCATATTGATAGGATTTATTACGAGGGTATGGATGAACGTTCCGAAACGGAAAAACAAAAGCAAGCCGAAATTTACAAGATACCAGAAAACAAAATCTTCCTTTTTGGCAGGGCCTGTGGCGAGGGACATTCCAACTTATTCATTGAGCGAAGGGATTTAGAACAGTTAAAATTTGATAATACTGAAAGTTGGTATTCTGGTGGTTAAAATCCGGTTTGCGGTCCCAAATTCCGCATTATCGTTTGAATCAAGGCATCGGGTGTTTTTAGCGCGTTGAGTTCTTCTGCGGAAACCAACACTTCCAGACCACGTTCTCCCTCGATGAGCACCACGGGAAAAGTAAATTTATGGCCAAACTTTGAGGCATACTTTTTTCGAAATTCGTCTCGATGCAAAAAAATCATATCGTGCTCGCTAGTTTCCCGAAATCTTTTCCAGGTTCTATTTTCCTTCACCAAACCATAAGTAAGGTCGCATAATTTACAGTCATAAGTAGAAGGACTGAAGACTTTGTGCATACTGTCCAAAATAGCATTGCGCGCCCCGGAGTCGGCATTATACACAAAAATCAATTTTTCACGAATCCCCTTGTCCATGTTTCAAAAATACAGTGCTTTTGGATGGTAACTGAATGATTTAAGTGTAAATTCATGTTTTAAAAAGTCAAGCAAATGATTGCACGGATATGGAACGGCAAGACCAACCTAGAAGACGAAAAAGCCTACGAACAGTTTATGAGGGAAAGGGCCGTCCCGGACTATTCCAAAACCCCAGGTTTTGTGAAGCTCCTTTTTTTAAAAAGGATGGATGACCGATTCGCCTATTTTGAACTCATTACATTTTGGAAAAACCTAGAGGTCATCAAAAATTTCGCTGGAGAAGACCATGAAAGAGCCAAATACTATCCGGAAGATCAAAATTATTTGTTGGAATTTCCCGAAAAAGTAATCCATTTTGAGGTTTTCGCCCAATAAGGTGCCACACAAGAAAACCGAAGGCGCCGCCTAATTTTTAAAATATCAACTCAAATAGGGCATCTTTCGTTTCAAATCAGGTGTTTGTCAATTAGTATCTAAAACCCAGTAGTATTTTGCTTTTCTTGACCAGGATTTTAAAACGGTCCTTCCAATGAAGCAAAACTTGATAGTAACAAGCTACTTACGAAAACTTTCCGGGAAAACCATAATTTGCTTTTTTACTGGTTTCTGCAGTTTTGGCCCTTTATTGTATCTCATTGAGACCCACTACATCTGCTCTCGAAAAAAACTTGGAACCGACCCATTTGGAGAAGTCAATTTTTGAAAGACCCGATGAGCCCATTTGAAAGACTGAACAAAACATTTAAGTATCGTGAAAACTAATTGTATTGTACCACTATACCCCTTACTGTGTGCTGTTATCCTCCTAACCTGTGCCAACTCTTGTAAGTCAAAAAAAATGAATGGACCGCTTGAAAATTATACCGTGGAAGAAATCAAAACAATGGGAAAGAGATCCATAGTCGCCTTGGGAAAAAAAATGATCTTTAATGATAGCGGCCAACATATTCCAGATTTATATCCTGCTAAGGTGTTTACCAATGATAAAGAAGTACTTGTTTTTTTTAATCCATCTATAAAATATGCCCCGATGGATTCCTCAAACTATCACGGGTGTTCCGTAGCGCTAGTTTTTAAATCGTTCTCTTATAGTCCACTCATCAATACGGGTAAAGAACAGCAAACCGATCACCTTTCATTCTATCAACCATCGGAAAGGGATTTTGAACGTATTGAATATGTACTTGACTCAGAAACCGGAAAGAGTTGGGGATATGACAACTATTTAAACTACTTCGATTCTCTAGGAATGGAAGTATGGATCTATGAAAAGGAAACGTTTTTTCAAGTGAAACTGGAATCAGAATCTGAAGTCTTCCAATATGAGTTGATAAAAGAAACAGGGGAAAAGAGAAAAAAAAGACATAGACATATCCGCAACCCTCCATTGACCCAGCAAGGATATTATGAAATCAAAGAATGATCCATGTAGGGTCAGGACATCTATTTCAGCTCTAGTTTTTCCGCAAAATAATCGCAAAAGTCCTTCATTGTTGCGGTCATTTTTTCATCTTGAGTGGCTTTCATGAAAGTATCTGCCATGGTGACCAGGGTTTGATGAAAGAAAATTTTCATATCATCAACAGGCATATCCTTGGTCCAAAGGTCAATTTTGAGTGATTCCTTGTTCTTATTGTCCCAAACAGATAGCATCAATGCCATGGCCTCCTCATTTTCAATGCCACCATCTTCAGCGGACCAAGTAAGCTTTTCAGGAACCCGATTTTCATCAAGACCTACAGTCAGTTTTATTTCGGAAGTATGTACAACTGCCATTATCGTTTGGGTTTATAATTTGATTTCTTAAATAATTCATCTGCCGGAGTATCCAACAAATCCACCAAAGCAGTGGATGGATTCTTCTCCATAAAAGCACGCACGATCCGCCAGCCCATGTAACGCCCAAGGCGACCGGGAGATTCATTGTCCAAAGCCAATTGAAACTTGGAGAAAGGTGCAGGGTCCAAAAAACGGCGATCAAGTTTAGGGTCTGTATTGTACAAAAGCTCTCGCTCCACAAAATACCTCCAAATCTGTTCCTCATTGGCTTGGGCCCAATCCATTTGCTCTTGACTGTAATTTATTTTTTGGGCATCCGAATTTTCTGGTAATATCTTGTCCTTTATATATAGTTCTTTGCCGTAATACACCATCTTGGAAAGGAATGTACGATTTCTGGGATACTGGAGTATCGTTTTGGTAAAGGCACTCGCTATATCTGAAGTCAAATACGTTTTATCCAAATTTGAAGCGATATAACGTGGTATACTTCTGTAAAAATGATGGTCCTTTCCCAAGTAGTTGTCCAATCCTATCAATAAAAGTGAATCTGTCAAAATAATACGATCTTCATATCGAACATCTGATGTTAGTGTAACCACTTTGGGGACAAAGTAACCTGGAAAGTAGTAAGCGATGTGACGAAAAAGGGATTTCAAAGCTTCCGATTCTTCCGAAAAAGTGCCAAAAACAACGTTCACTTCGTTAGAAAGCTCTGTTTGAATGGTATCTGTTAATTTGGCAATCCAAATACTATCTGAATATTGACTGGGAAACAAGTAGGGGAATTTAGATTTTAAACCAGGGATATCCCCTGGGCCGGCCTCTGCAAATTCCCGGTCAAAGCGCTGTATTTCCAAGTTTATTTGGGTTTGGGCTATGCTTTTTTCAGTTTCATCCTTTTTTTTACAACCCACGACCAAAAAAAGGAACATCCCCAATAAAAAGCCAGATATTTGAAAATCAAAGTATTTGGACAACCTCTTCATTTTTAGAACAACAGCATTTATTTTTACAGGGCACAAAGGTAATTTTTTGAAACTAAAAAGAAAGCTATGAAAACTGAAAAGGTAATCGCATATATTGTGGATTGGTTAAAAGAATATGCCACAAACGCCAACGCAGCGGGTTTTGTAATTGGGGTATCCGGTGGAATTGATTCTGCGGTAACCTCCACGCTGTGTGCAAAAACCGGTCTTAAGCTCTTGTGTGTGGAGATGCCGATACATCAGGGCGAAAACCAAGTGACCCGCGCAGATGGTCATATTAATTGGTTAATGGAACACTTTGACAATGTAAATCGGGAGCCGGTGAATCTCACGCCGGTCTTTGATAGTCTACTGGCAGCACTGCCCCAAGTTGATACTGAAGAAGAACGTTTTATGTCTTTGGCCAATACGCGGGCCAGACTGCGCATGACCACGCTATATTATTTTGCAGCTCTAAAAGGGTATTTGGTCGCCGGTACGGGGAACAAGGTTGAAGACTTCGGAATCGGCTTTTACACCAAATATGGAGATGGGGGTGTAGATTTGAGTCCTATTGCCGACCTATTGAAGACGGAGGTATATGCATTGGGTGGGGCACTTGGCGTAAATCAAGATATTATGGAGGCACCTCCTACAGACGGTCTTTGGGGTGACCATAGAACGGATGAAGACCAAATCGGGGCATCTTATCCCGAATTGGAATGGGCCATGAAAATGGATGAAGCTGGAAAAACAGCATCCGACTTTTCAAATCGGGAGAAACAGGTATTCCACATCTATAAAAAATTCAATAAAGCGAATAAACATAAGATGATTCCTATACCAGTTTGCGAAATTCCTGATAGTCTAAAATAGCTTTTTGTCCGAAAAAACCCAGATTAAGACGAAAAAAACCCCAGAAATTCTAAGGTTTTAAGAAAAAAATCACACTTTTACGTCAGCAATTGGTTAACTTGCCCGCTACGCTGTGTAAGTAAATAATTACTAAACAACTTTTAATTTTAAATTAAAACCCAAACCAAATGATAAAAGTATTAATCGCTGACAATCATCCCATTGTTCGTCTTGGCATTAAGCAGGTCATTGAGTCGGGTACTGACATGGAAGTCATTGCCGATGTAGCGACCACAGGCGAGCTTTTCGAAGTACTGGAAAAAGTAACCCCTGACGTAGTTATGTTGGAAATGGACATTCCCGAAATCAACGGAATCGCCACACTACGCAAAATGAAACAGGACTTTCCAAACGTAAAGACACTAATGTACAGCGGCCAGTCTGAGGATGTATATGCGCTGAGCACCATTCGTGCCGGTGCTTTTGGCTACCTTTCCAAAACAGCTGATCTGGATTACATCATTTCTGCTGTCCGTAAAGTGAGTGAAGGAAATATGTTCATTACCAATGAACTGGCCCAAAGACTTGCTTTTGATGAGGGTACCCAAAAACCAAGAAGATTCTTTAGAAAACTCTCTTCCCGTGAAGTGGAAGTGCTCAAGTTGTTGGCTAGTGGTAAGCGGAACAAAGAAGTAGCCGAAGGATTGAACCTGAATGAAAAAACCGTAAGTACCTACAAAGCCCGTTTGATGAAAAAATTAAATGTGGACAATCTTGTGGACTTACTACAGCAAGCCAAAGCATTGGAGCTGTATTAATTTAAACCAATACCACAACTGAAAATCCCATTGCGCTCCGTAATGGGATTTTCTTTTAAGAAAGCACTCTGTTTAATTTAGCGTTCAGGAGCTTGTTCAGCTGAAGATAATTCATGATTTCCTCCAAAACTTCGGAGTTGTCCTCCGCAATTCCTTTTGTTTGGGTCTGTAACTCTTGGATTCTCGCTTTGATCAAGTTACACCTTAGCGTAAGTATGGTCTCATCCACTAACTGGGCCACACCTCTTTCCTTCTCTTTGGGATAAATGTCCTTTCGTTCCCAATCGTGAAGGGTATAACGTTCTTCTTCCATTAAAATAGAGGAAACTTCCCCTACCAAGCTCTGCTCCAAGGAGGAAAGAAAACCATTTACGGTAAAGTCCGCACCCTCATTCAAATCTTCCATGAGCCTATAATAGATGGTTTTGAACTGCGCATTGGTCAGCTCAATTTCATCCTCTTGCAAATCGAGATATACTTTTTCATATACCTTGGACTCGATAACCTCAGGTTCCAAAATCAACTCCCCCTCTTCATTTTCCTTAAGTACCAAATCTTCAAATTCTTCTTTTCGATTTCCGTACAGCAAGAGCATTTCAATGATTTTTCGTTCCAGTTCATATAAAACATCCACCTTTTCCACCACGGGGTCGTGCTTGACCACCTCAAAGGCTTTCTGCTCTTGTTTTTGTTTTTTCTGTGTTTCGGTTTGTGCCTTTTTATCGATTTGGGCCAATGTATTGTACAAAACCTCTTCGGAAATCTGCATTATTTTGGCACACTCCTGAATGTAGATTTCCTTTTTTATCTGATCCGGGATCTTGCTGATGCTCCCTACGATATCCCGAACGGTTTCAGCGCGCTTTATGGGATCATTTGAAGCTTCTTGGGTCAAAATTGATGTCTTGAACTGGATAAAATCCTTGGCATTTTCCTCCAAATACAACACGACGTCTTCAAAAGTGTTGTTTTTCGCAAAGCTGTCGGGATCTTCCCCTTCCGGGAAGGAGCACACCTTTACGTTCATCCCTTGTTCCAGTATCAGGTCTATGCCCCGAAGTGAGGCGCGGAGTCCTGCGGCATCCCCATCAAAAAGAACTGTAATATTTTTGGTCAATCGATTTATGAGCCGTATTTGTTCAGGCGTCAGCGCGGTTCCACTGGAAGCGACCACATTTTCTATCCCGCGTTGGCACATCTGAATCACATCGGTATAGCCCTCAACTAAATAACAATTATCCTCTTTGGCAATAGCCTGTTTGGCAAAGTATATACCGTACAACACTTTGCTTTTATGGTAAATTTCGCTCTCAGGGGAATTCAAGTATTTGGCCGCTTTTTTATCGTTTCCCAAAATTCGACCACCGAAACCCAATACGCGACCACTCATAGAATGAATGGGGAACATGACCCTTCCCTTGAACCGATCAAATTTTTTGGTGGTTCCATCTGCTTGTTCCTTTACAATGGTCAGTCCTGTTTTTTCCAAAAACTCCAGTTGATATGATTTTTCCAAGGCATTTTTAGTAAAGGCTTCCCATTGGTCCAAACTATAACCGAGTCCAAATTTTTTAATGGTACTATCCAAAAAACCACGTTCCTTAAAATAACTGTGACCTACTGCCTGACCTCTTTCCGTATCCCAAAGGGTCTTCTCAAAATAGGTCTGGGCATATTCCGAGACGAGATACATACTTTCACGCGCATTGGCCTGTTCCTTCTCCTCATCGGTACGTTCGGTCTCTTCGATTTCAATATTGTATTTTTTGGCAAGATACCGAATGGCCTCGGGGTAGGTAAAATGTTCGTGCTCCATCAAAAATGCGACAACATTGCCCCCTTTTCCGCTACTAAAATCCTTCCAGATCTGTTTGACCGGGGAAACCATAAAACTGGGGGTGCGTTCATCGCTAAAAGGACTTAACCCCTTGAAATTGGAACCTGATTTTTTTAACTGTACAAAATCGCCGATAACCTCCTCAACGCGGGCGGTTTCGTACACTTGATCTATGGTGGTCTTAGCTATCAATCGATTTGAATTCCTGATCAGGGAAGGTAAGGAAAAATGAAAACGGATACAATCCATCTTGAATCTCTATGCGGGTCTAGGTCTTGAATAAATGTCCTTCCTATACATCAACCCAAAAGCCCCATCCATCAATTGAACCCTTTATCCAAGCTCAAAATTGGTCAGATTTAATGCTTAAACCGTGTTTTAAAGCCAGAGAATACCTGTCCTAACGAGTATAGAGATCATGAACAAAACTAGCGTAAAGAAGATTTTCGATTTCCTAAAATTACGGGCAAACCTTCTACTTTACTCCGGAAACCAGGTCCATTGCTGTCTATGCGATACGGGCTCCAGAAAGTTCAAAACCTTTGGATGGAGACACAAAAAGAGCCCAAAATGCGTCCATTGTGGTTCAAGGGCCCGACACAGGCTTATTTGGAAGTTCTTGTTGGAAAGGACCCCATTATTCGAAAATCATGTGAAAATTCTTCATTTTGCACCTGAAAAACCCGTTTACAAGAATATCTCACGGCATGAATTGGTTGAATACTACCCTTGCGACCTTTATCCCGACAAGTATGATTTTATCCTAGATCAGGTTAATAAAGTTGACATTACCAAAATTCCGTTTGAAGACAATCTATTCGATATTATTTTGTGCAACCATGTTTTGGAACATGTGCCAGATGATAAAACGGCGATGAAAGAGCTCTTTCGGGTGATGAAGGTCGGGGGCTTTGGTATTTTTCAGGTTCCCGTGGACTACTCTAGGGATTTGACCTTTGAAGATTTTAGCATTACTGATCCCAGGGAACGAGAAAAGGCTTTCGGTCAGTTTGATAATGTCCGATGGTATGGAAGGGACTACAAACAAAGATTGGAAGATACCGGGTTCCGTGTCGATTTGAACAACTATGTCAACACCTTCAGTGCGCATGACATACGTCGTAATGGATTTGATCCCGAAGAACTTATATATTATTGTCAAAAAAAATGACCCATATTATTCGCAAAACAGTTATTGAAAAGTTCAAAATCCATTACATTTAAATGCTTTGATTTTCAATTATGTCCTTTTATCAAAAACTGGCCAAGGCAGGTTCAAAATATATAAGAAAACACACCTTGTTCAAACATGGGTTCAATCTATCGCCCATGTACCGAAGAAGCACGGGTAGAATAACCGAGGTTTCGCAGGATTTAATGCAAATCCATGTAAAACTCCCCATAAGCTACAAGAATAGAAATTACGTGAATTCTATATTTGGAGGGAGCATGTTCGCTGCAGTGGACCCTATTCCCATGGTGCAACTGATGAACATCTTGGGCGAGGAATATGTGGTCTGGGACAAAGCTGCTGAAATTCAATTTAAGCGTCCGGCAAGAGAGCATTTATATGCCGAATTTACCTATTCATTTGATGAAATAGAGGATATCAAGAATCGTATCATGACGGAAAATGAGATTACCATAACAAAGCGCACCGAACTTATGAACAAAGAAAAGACCCAAGTGTTTTGCGAGGTAAAAAAAATCATTTATGTGGCCGACAAATCCTTTTATAAAAATAAGAGAGCCAAATCCAAGAGTAAGACGTAGATCGTTTTTATTTACTTATAGCACAGCTCCAAAAATTGAGCGTGATGTTTTTAAAAACACCATATACCATCCATTTGATAATACCGCGAATTCTTTTGACAGCAGCCTTTATCCGTTTAGAGTTGCTTGTTTTGGACTTAAGTGTTCTTCGTTCTTTAAAGAAATGATTGACTGAAACTGTACTCAAAAAGTACTTAATGATCTACTCGGTCCGCAGGCTTTTTACCGGATTGGCCGTTGCTGCACTTATTGATCTAAAACCGACCGTAAACAGGGCTATCGCAATGACCAAAATTCCTGCTAGCCCAAAAGCCCACCAAGGCATGTTGATACGGTATTCGTAGTTGGTCAACCATTTATCCATAAAGTACCACGCGACAGGAAAACCAAAGATAATACCCAGGACTACCAACTTCATAAAATCCCTTATCAAAAGATTCGTAATCCGACCGACCGAGGCGCCGAGCACTTTTCGGATTCCGATTTCCTTAACCCTTTGCTGAGCCGAAAAAATGACGAGGCCGAACAGCCCTAGACAGGAAATGAATATCGCCATGAGTGAAAAGTATTGGGAAAGCTTGAAAAAAACCATTTCGCTTCTATACATGTCTTTGTACCATACCTCGGAAAACACATATTCGAAGGGGATCTCAGGAAGTATTTCAGCATATAATGCTTCCAGACTTTCCACGGTCTGCAACACGTTCATAGGTCTGATTCGTACCAACACGCTCCCACTGTTGAGATACTCCCCATTTCTTATTATCAAAGGGGAAATTTTAGACTTTATCGTATTTATGGGAAAGTCTTTCATTACCCCGATTATTTCACCTTCCCTGCCCCACATGGCCAAGGGCTTGCCTATTGGGTCTTTAAGCCCCATTACTTCAAGGGCGGTCTCGTTGATGATATAGCCTGAATTATCAGCAGCACGTTCATCAGAAAAATCGGTTCCCTCCAGTACTTCCGTACCCCAGGCCTTGGCAAAATCAGGTCCCACCGCCATGCTCTTGAATATCGTTGGGTCATTATCGGGTTTTCCGGCCCAAACCACATCATCAAAGCCATTGGATATCTCCATGGGACCGGCATCGGTGATGGATATGGACTCAACCCCCGAAATTTGAAGCACCCTTTGTTTCAGGCTCGCAAAAGTACGGGTGGAATCACCTTGAAAAGTAAAGAGAACGACATTGTTACGGTCAAAGCCAAGGTCTTCGTTCTGTATAAAATTGATTTGTCGGGAGGTAATCAGCATTCCAGAAATAAGCACGACCGTCAGCGCAAACTGAAAGACCACCAAACCTTTACGTACCCACTGCGAACCGGAGTTGGACTTCCCGTTATTTTTAAGGATGTCCATCACCTTAAAAGAGGATAGCACAAAGGCGGGATAACTTCCGGATAGAAGGCCCGTCAAGATTGTAATTCCCAAAATGCCCGACCATAAGGACCACGTCAGGCGAAAAAGGCTCAGCTCTTTTTCCGCAAGCTCATTGAACTGCGGCAATAGCACTACCACCAGCACCAAAGATAAAATAGTGCTGATAAAGGAAAGTAGTAATGCTTCTCCCAAGAACTGCGATATCAGATTTCCATGTTTTGCCCCAAGGGATTTCCGGACCCCGACCTCTTTGGCCCTTTTAAGGGAATCAGCCGAGGCCAAGTTCATAAAGTTGATACAGGCAATCAACAAAACAAAGAATGCAATGAACCCAAAAATGCGAACATTCTCAATACGGCCGCCAGAAATGACACCATTTTCAAAATTACCATTAAGATAGCTCTCCCCAAATGGTTGGAGCGCCAGTTCTACCGTAAAATTGGCATCTTCTTCCGTTCTGTACGGTGCAAGAAACTCCCTAATCTTGGCATCTACGGAAGCGTGGTCTGAATTCTCCTTTAACATTAAAAAAGTCAGTGGTCCACTATTGGTAAGGTCGGACGCCCACCCATATTCTTCCAGAAAAACATCCCAATGCAAGAAAAAATCCCCTTTCTTGGAGGTGGAGGGACTGGCGTCCCGCACCACGGCAGAAACCTGCAGCGGGCGGTGGTTCTCATAGGTGATGGACTTGCCCATGGCGTTTTTGGCGCTTCCAAAAAACAGCTCTGCCATTTCTTCGGATACAACGATATTATCTGGTGATTCCATTACGGACGCCACGCTACCTTCCACGAATTGGTATGAAAACATATCAAAATAATCTTCGCCCACAAAAAATCCATCTTGTCTAAAAATTTTACCGTTATGGGCAAAGGTTCTGGAATCCCTCCATGACATTGGGGAAGCTTTGTCGATTTCTGGAATCTTATTTTTCAGTTCCCTGTAGAGCAGTCCCGGCGTGTAGTAAAAGGCATCTGTTCGCCCCTCAAAGACTTGCCTCTGGTACACGGAATACAAGCGGTCTATATTTTCATGGTACTTATCAACAGCGAGTTCGTCGGAGACCCATAGATAGATCATTAGACTACATAAGAGGCCCGCTGCCAATCCAACTACGTTCAAAATGGAAGATACTCTATTCTTAATAATGCTCCGCCAAGCAATTTTAAAGTGGTTCTTTATCATGATTTCGTTTTGGATAGATGTGTATCAAACCATTCATCTCCAGAGAATTCTTTGGTGAAATGAAAAGCTTAAAAACAAGACCACGTCGCCAAAAACTATTCCAAAAAAAGAATATTCTATTAATCAGATGGTTACATCCAGTTTCACCTAATTGCGTTGATTTTATGTACAAAATTTTGACATCAAATGTCAATTAAATGTACAGCGGACAAAAAACCGGATTTCGTTTCCGCTTCAAAAGGAAGCAACATTCAATTTTGCATAAACCAACGATTCTCAAGAATAGGCCACTTCCCCCAACCTTTTCGGTCGAATCAGGGTTGAATAGTGTAAAACAGTTTCTACTTTTGAATCTTTTAAGATGGATGGTATCCGAAAGGAGTTCATTCATCTTTTAACGTGTCGACAGGATTTGCAGATGCTGCTTGAAGACTCTTCCAACTTACCGTAAACAACAAAACTGCCATTACCGTGCATCCTGCCAAAAGAAACACCCACCAACTAAGGGTTGTCTTATATGCGAAATCTTGTAACCATCGGTTCATTACATACCATGAAATGGGAACGGCCAATAGAAAGGCAAGTCCCAACCAACTTACAAAGTCTTGGTTAAGTAATGTGAGAATCTGGGTAATGGTGGCCCCATTCACTTTTCTTATCCCTATTTCTTTTTTTCGTTGAAGACAGGCATAGGAAGTCAGCCCATAGAGACCCATAAATGCAATTAAAATTGAGAGCACGGTGAAAATCTGGAATGCCGAACCAAAAGCTTTTTCCTCTCTATATTGCGCTGCGAAGTTTTCGTCCAGAAAAGTATAGTCAAATGTGCTTTCAGGGAACCTCTCCCTCCATTTTGTTTCAATTTGCGCAATAGCACTCTGAACACCGGTCAAGGATAATGCTTTTTGGTCGAGCTTGATCAATAGCTCATTGTGGACCGGTTGATGGAGAAATAGCATGGGTTCAATACCTGTTTTCAAACCAAAGTGATGATAATCCTTGATAACTCCTGAAACTACCCATTCCTCGTCAAAAAACTTCATGGTTCCTTCTATTATCTCTTCCATATTGGATATTCCCATCAATTCAACGAATCTTTTGTTCAAAACAATGGTATTGCTTGATCCTTCCGAATTATCTAGAAAAGGTCCTCCTGCAACAAATTCCAAATCCATCAATTCAAAGTAGGACGGTTCAACTTTGTAGTTATACCATATCCTGGTATCGTTTCTTTCACCATTTGGATACGTCACTCCAACACTGGATGATAGTTTACTGTAATCTCCGCCAGGATAGGTCTGGGAGAGTGCCGTGGACTCAACAAAAATCAGGTCTTTGTATTCTTTTTTTAGCGAAAGCATATCATTTCTCTTTAAAGAATCTGATTTATTTCCCATAATCTTTCCATTGATAGCCACTACCTGATGAAGATTTGTTCCGATGGGCTGGTTCTGTAAATAGGTAATTTGTTTAGTGACCACAATAGTGCCCACCAATAATATTGTAGTCGACATAAGTTGACCGACAATCAAAATCTTTCTTAATACAAGACCACTGCCCGAATTTTGAATTTTACCCTTTAGTGCTCTAGCGGGTGTAAAGCTGCTCAGGACAAACGCCGGATAGATTCCGGATACAATCGCACCCAGAAAAATAAAGACGACCAAGGGTAGGAAATCATACACATTGGAAAGTCCAATATTCAAATCTTTACCGACGTAATCATTGAAAAAAGGCAATACTATCAGTACAATGAGAATTGCCACAGAAATAGCAATACTATTCAGTAAGAGAGATTCGGAAAGTGATTGTAGGATTATTTGTGGGCGTTGGGCACCCGCAACTTTTCTGATTCCCGTTTCCTTCGCCCTCTCCAAAGACTTTGCTGTGGAAAGATTAATATAGTTCAACCAGGAAAGAAAAATTATAATGAGCGCAATTGCAAATAGAAAACGGACCCTATTTGCGCTTCCGTTCGCCTCTGCCTCATAGGGTTTGTCCGAGAGTAAGTGGATATCCTCCAGGGCTTCTATATTATGCCTTTCATAGGGCAATGCCTCGACCTTGAAGTTCATGATTTTCTTCTTAAGTTGCTCCACATCCGTATCCTTATCCAGTTTTATGTAAGTAAAGAGATTATTGCCGTTCCAGTTCGGTTCTGGATTATCTGGGTAACCTTTCCATGTCATCATTGTAGCGTATGACATTAAAAAACTGTTTTTCATGTGGACATTCTCTGGAAAATCCTTTAAGATACCTTCTACGGTAAATGTTTCTTCTCCATTGTAAAAAATACTCAGGGTCTCACCCACGGGATTTTTATTTCCAAAAATCCGATTTGCCAAGGATTCCGTCAAGACAATGGTATAAGGTTTAGTCAACATTTTTTCTCGATCTCCCTTAAGGAGCGGATAATTGAAAACGTTAAAAAATGACGAATCGGCCACTGCACCTTTTTCACCGTCAAAAAAGGCGTTATTGTATTTAAACGCTACATCTGTAATGTGCCCCAACCTAACATAATCCTCAATTTCAGGAAAATTCTGTTTTAATGTTGGACCACTTAAATTATACGTTTGCGCGTCCCCTGGAACAAAAACACCTTCTTCCGTGTAATCCATGTACACGCGATGTACGTGTTCAGAACCGTCAAATTTGTCATAACCATATTCATATTTCACATATAGCATTATCAAGACAAAAGAAGCAATACCTATCGATAAACCTGAAATATTTATGAAAGTGTATTGTTTGTTTTTAAAGAGGTACCTAGTTGCAATTTTTAGGAAGAGCTTATACATTTTTGGATAGGGTTTTGTATTCCAACAGCGTTATTGCGATTCTTGAACTCTTGACTTTTTAAAATTGAATAAGCCATAACAATCGTATCTATATCTATATGTATGCCACAAACACAAATAATTCACATTCAATTATTTATAATAAAATTAAGAGAAGAGGCCCGAAAGAGTTGTAAAATTATTGTACATGAAAAGTCAAAAATGTTTACAGACCCTTGAGCGCTACTCATCCGTTTTATACCCTGGAATTTGTGGTTATCGGGTATCGCTAAGACCCGCCCTTCTCCAGGTAAGTTGAAAAGTACACTACTTAAAATCTCTTATTATCCTTGCTGGGTATTTACCTACTTCTTAAAACTCAAAGAGGACCGTTCCATAATATGGTTAGTTAAATATAAATTTCTTTTATAGCTACTGACCCTGATATTTATATGATTAAATGTTAATTGTTCTAAAAAGATTGGAAAGGAAAAATAGATTTAAATGAATTATTAAGATATAAAACTCTTTTATCTTGGAAGTAAAGCTTTAAATAAAAGCTCTTAATTTTAATTAAGAATACAAATAATCTGTGAATGTTTTAAACCTAGGAAATTATAATTGATTAGAGATATATTGTTTTCTCTTATCCCTGAACATAATATGAACAAAACATGTTTTAACTAAAAACTGAAAACAACGGCATGTTAAAATTTCATTTTAACTTAAAAATGCAATAGCGGAATTTTAATTAAAGAAAGATATAAGTTATATTTGGAATATATTTCTTACAATAAATAAAAATAAAAATTACATTTTTTAATTATAAATAATCAACTTCAATTTTAGATTTTTTTTAAAGAAACCTAGTATTAATCTAAATCTATATGTCATGAAAAAAAAGAAGTTGAACAAGTTATCTCTTAACAAGAAAGTAATTTCTAACTTCAAGAGCTCTAAGCTTATTGGCGGAAGCTATGGAGGAACAGCACAAGGAATGTGCCCTCATCCCTCTCATGCCACGCTGGAAACATGCGATACTCTAGGCACCCAATGCGGCGGGTTGACGCATGATTGGGCCTGCGGAGGAGGCAGTATTATTTGCTAATTACCTTGGTTTTGCAAAAAATCCAATGTATTGAATTATCATATGAAATCCATTAACTTTTAGATACAAATAATTGTTTTTCTACAAAATATATTAATTCTAAACAAAAGTTCACTGCCTAAGGCAGTGAACTTTTCTTATTAAACTTGAAGTCTGGAAAAAATACTAAACAATATTTTAGTATTGTATTGATTTGTCAAGTTTTAAGAATCAATATCATCGCGCTAACTTCTAAATAAATTGAAAATTGTTACTAAAAACCTGTTTATAAATATAAAAATTAGATAAATATTATAGACTTTATGAATACAACGGGTAATATTAAAAATAGGATTAAGGGGGTATGCAAATCCATCATCAAGAAAAATTAAAAAAACTATTATTGGATAACGGCTGGATTTCAAAATACCTTTTCACATAACTCTTACACAACTTAAACAACCTATGAAAAAAACACATAAGGATGTTGAAAAAGCTATCGACATCTATGGCGGTTATGCATTGCCCAATAATGAAGGGCTGAAACTATACTCAACGAGTTACTGAAGTTTTACAATATTATACAAAGCATAAGGAAAATTAGTGAACCGTTTCTACCTTGCTTTCCAAGTTTTGGTAACTTAAGGATTTCTGTACAAGTAGCTCTGCTTAAAATTTGTTTGGTATAAATCAACTATATTTTATAGCCTAATAATAATAACGACGTGTTCATCTATTAAAAGTAAAAATGCCAAAAATACATTCTGTTTCTGGTTATTCAAAGCATATGGGTATTTTGATATCAACCATGGTTCATACGAGGAGGAATACATTCTTTTTGGTTAAAGGTTTATCTATCAAACAACTGGACCATAATATAGATAATATAAGTAATAGTATTGGCACATTACTGCTTCATATCTGTGCTTTGGAATATCAACACACCCTTGCGCATTTATTAAAAAAAAAATTATCGGTAGATGAATGGAAGAAATATGAGAACGCCCTTGGGGTAAAAATGAATGAACGATTAGTAAAGAATAATGATTTGGATTACTATGTGAATGAAATGACGAGGGTTAGGGATATAACACTGAGGGAACTAAAGAATCTAGATGATAAATGGTTGTTTGAAGAACTAGAATTTTCAAACGGATTTAGCACTAACAATTATTATTTGATTCGCCATATTATAGATGATGAATTATGCCATCAAGGACAAATAAAGTTTATTAAAAGAAGATTAAAATCCGACGATACAGTTTAAAAATGATAAAATCCTCGCCTTTACTTATTTTCTATGTTCTGATTATTCAGATTACTTATGGACAAAATGATACAATTATTAGTTTTCTGGAAAAGGAAGTTAGTAATTCGATTAAGAAAGATGCAATCGAACTTTATTCTGCTAACTTATCCAACGGCTCCAACGACTTCAAAGAACTCCAAAAAAAGTTAACCGGCGTTAAAATAGTAGGTCTCGGCGAGGTTACCCATGGCTCCAGCGAAATATTTAAAATGAAACATCGATTTATTAGGTTTTTAGTAGAAAATCTTGATTTTAACATTTTTAGTATTGAAGGCAATATGCCAGAAGCTTATGATATCAACCGTTATATTCGGAATAGTGAAGAAACGGCGAAAAGTGTGATCGGTGGGATGGGTTTTTGGACGTGGTACACTTATGAATTAAAAGATCTTGTAGAATGGTTTAAGAATTATAGATTTGAAAATGGAGAGAAAGTATTGTTTACTGGATTTGATATGCAGTCCCCGAAAGGTCCTGTCAAGGAATTGAAAAAAGTCCTAAAGGGAAATGCTTTAGACACGCTGTTTTATTTAGGTAGAAGTATTGATTCGGTAAAATCTAACTCTAGAAAAGGATTAAACCTTCTTGATTTTTACTCAGGGAAAATTGACTTTCTAAGAAACTGGATTAAAATCAATTTAGAAGAAGGGAATGAAAAAAGTTGGGCACTACAAAATATCAGAATTTTAGAGCAAATAACTCATAACGAGGACTATAGATTGAGAGATTATTACATGGCCGAGAACGTTGCTTGGATTTATAAAGAAAATCCTAAATCCAAAATTGTCTTGTGGGCACATAATGAGCATGTTAAGAATAGTAATAAATCCATGGGATATCACTTAAAAGAAAAATATGGTGATTCTTATATTTCAATTGGTTTTTGTTTTTATGAAGGGGAATACACTGCGGCTGGCAATGGAGGGATTAAAGTATACAAAGCACAAAAGGCTTATGACGGCACCTACGAATCGGTATTCAATAAAGTTCAAGTACCCTATTTCATTCTAGATTTGGGGGATAAGGAGTACTTGCCTAAAAGTTTATTGTTTCGTAAAACTGGTGCAATTAAATTTGAAAATGAATTTGCAAAAACTCATCTATCAAAAGATTATGACTATATAGTATTCATTCAGAAATCCTCAGCATCTGAGCTAATGAATAAGGAACGGAGAACGAATTAGAAACAATTAGTTGGAGATTGGTCCTTATCATTATGAACAGGGTCATAGCTTTGACGAAAATATTATATTAGCAATAGTAACACACTTGTCGAAAAAGCAATGGCTAGCTTAGTATTTGTAGTTTGGTAAAGTTTGTTTTCTCTAATATTCATAGTACGATTTTAAAATAGGTTTTGGTCAGTATTAAAGGTCAAACTAATAGGTACTAAAAATCCACTGGTTGTTAAGTTTTATTTGATTACTCTTTCAAATAATAAATACTATTAAAATTAAGTGTTTACAATTTCCATTTTGAAATAACCTTTTTAAAATCTACAAAAGATTTCGAAAAATCACAATCAACTGTAAAATGGCAAAAGGTTTGAAAATATTCTTATTTGAGTTAGAGATTGGGAAATGAAGCCTAGTTAAACCCACCGTTCTCCAGGTAAGTTGAAAAGTACACTACTTAAAATCTCTTATTATCCTTGCTGGGTATTTACCCGCTTCTTAAAACTCAAAGAAGACCGTTCCACAAAAGGAATTTCAGTTGGTGTTAAAATTTTTAGCTTTGGAAAGGGGCGTACTTTTAAATAAGCGCAACCATTCACTATTAAACCGAACGTATGATTCTCTTTTTTGGAACCCGACTTGGCAAAGCACGATCAAAGACCCTACCTCAAATACCATGCTCCCATTGCCAACAGACCGGGACGCTGACCGCGGTTTCCCAACCTAACTATTTCCATCTGTTCTGGATTCCTTTGTTCACCATCAACACATCGCGTTATGTAACCTGCTCCCACTGTAAACGGGTGTATTCCAAAAATGAGTTTTCCAAGGACATGGCATACGCGTTTCAACAAGATTAGTCCATTTTAATACCATTCTGTATCCAAAGAGCTACTGAAGACTAGGTACAAATTTCGAGATATGACTTGTTTTATAAATCGAACCGAAGGCCCAGCGATATATTGTTTTGTTCCACGATTGCATCTTTGAAAATCGGGTTCAAGTCGTACTTTGCATACAGCAGTATACCATCAAAACCAAAGTAAGCACTAAGTCCATAAATCAAATCACTGGTGTTGTAGTCCCGTTTTAGTTTTTCTTTTATGGGGTCGCCATTCGCCTCATATTTTAACTTTTGGCGAGTTCCCAGATTAAATCCTCCATATCCGCCCAAACCAATCCTAAATTGATTCTTCAAGGAATACCGGATACTGTTCTCAGTTTCTCGTATTCGAGAGGGACCAAACTCAAAGTGGACGGGAAAAACCAAATTATCCATTCGTAGCTTGGCTTTATCCAGCTCAAATCCGAATTCCTCGAGGATGGTTTGATCGCCATCTTGTACAAAAAATTGATTGTCATCCGGTTTTAGTCCGTTGAACTGAAATGAAAATCCATAGTGGAACCTCATAAAATTGGTATTCCGAAATACTCGAGTGCGCCATTGCCATCCCATCTCAAAAAATCGACTTCCCCCAATCCTGTAGGGTGAATCATTTAAAGATTGCCCCTCGATGATGGCATTGTTCAATCCAACCGTAATTACAAGATCGGAGTAGGTCCTTCTGTCATATTTAATTTTTCGCCGCCAGTTTTTACCCCCGAACAAAAAAGCGGGCTTTCCATCAATATCCACCCCAAACCGAACTCCCTTATCAGAAATACTATCGATATCGCTCAGTACCAAAGTTTTGTCTTGATTACGTTCTAAAAGCAAAATTTGATTATCAATGATGGCTAAACGGTTTTCTATGTTCAACGCTCTTTTCTTGGCCGCTTTTTCCTTGAGTTGTTTCGCTTCTTCCAAAGTCAAGAACCCTCTTTCCAATCTTCTGTTGATATCCTTCACTTCTTGTTTTAGGGCGTCTTTTTCCTGTTCCGTTATTTTTTCTTTCTGCGCCTCCAGAACCTCAATTTTACGCTCATACCTTTTTTGAGCTGCGAGGTTTTGACAAAGCAGGAGTAAAATCAGGAATAGTACATGGTTTTTTACGTGTCTCATTTTGTTTGATTTTAGCACCTCCAATTCCGTCCTCCCTGAATAACAGGGAGGAGAAACCAAAGGCTTTCTGATTGATGATTTAATTGTTTCTGTCGGCTACGGCAGTTCGAAGTTTTAGGTAGCTACCTTTCAATGCTTCAAAAATTTGGCCCCTAAATGATGCATCCAGTTCATCTTCCACTTCGGTAAGCAAGGCCATGGCATCCACCTTTCCATCCAAGGTGAACCGTTTTTCGTTTAAAATCTCTTCCTGGGCCTTTCTCAGTAGGGAATCCACCTCGGCATCGGTAATTTCTATTTCGTTCTTTTGTTCCAAGAAGGTGACCTGTTCCAACACTTCATTTGCTTTTAGGGCAATGAGATGAACGGAATCTTCCAGTTCAGAATTTTTGGAAGGGGTATCGAATTGTTCAGATTTTTCTGCTTCCGCAACTTTTGAGAACGAATCTTCTACAACATACTCCTCGGAATCAACGATAATTGCTTGTCTTTGCTGACCATCATGCAAGGCTCTTTTTTCATCGCCCAACACTTTATCCACCACATTTAGAGATTTCTTGGATCCATCCTCCCCTACTACAACTTCAATTTCCACGGGAGTATCCTTCTGATGGAACCATATCAGCAAAAAACCTGATATCAGCAGTATACCGATAAAACTCGCAGCAACCGCATATCCAAACCTTTTTCTGGGTTTTAGACTACCTTCAGTGGAAAGTTGTTCTGCAATTCTTTCCCATGAACCCGGCGATGGTCCTATCGTTCTTTGGTCCAATTTTTCCCTTATGCGCTTCTCCAACTTCTCCATATCCTTATATTAATTTCCACCAGTACTTTTTGTCATCCATTTTAAATTAGCCTGAAGCATTTTACGGGCCTTGAAAAGTTGTGATTTTGAAGTGCCTTCAGAAATCCGCAACATTTCCGCAATTTCATGATGTTTGTAACCTTCTACGGCAAACAACAGGAAAACCATTTTATATCCTTCGGGAAGTTTATCAATTTGTTGTTGGATATATTCCGTATCAAAAGTGTCAAAATCTGCATGCACCTGACCTTTCTGCTTTTCCAATACGTCATCATCATAAACAACAAATTGTTTTTTACGCAAATACGAGATGCTTTCCCGAACCATAATTTTACGTATCCAACCCTCAAAACTACCTCTGTTTTCAAAAGAACCCAGATTTTGGAACACCTTTACAAAACCGTTCACCATAATATCCTCGGCAAACTGCATATCGCGGACGTACTGCCTGCAGACGCTTAGCATCTTAGCTGCATATTTTTCATACAACCATTGCTGCGCTTTGGAATCCTGCGCCTTAGCTTTTTTTATCCAGGCTTTTTCACCTTGGTTCAGCGTAATGATTTTCAATGGTGGTCTCAAGTTTGTGCTCTATTACTAAAGACGTTGTACACGCAAAAAACGTTGCCCAAAATACGGGTTTTCGAGAGGAAAAAATTTAATTATTTGATTTTCAATAGTTTAATTTGCTATTTTTTACGATCAACCACATAGTTGACCATCAAAATCAAAGCATCTTTATACTGGGAATCGGGATAAATATCCAACAACGCCAGGGCCTCATCTTTAAAGGCCATCATCTTGGTAACCGCATAATCCAAGCCTCCTTTTTCCTTTACATAGCTGATTACTTGTCTTACCCGTTTTTTGTTTTTGTTGTGGTTTTTGATGGAATTTATCAACCATCTTTTTTTGTCGGGACTACTATGGTTCAAAGCATGGATGAGCGGAAGGGTCATCTTTTGCTCTTTAATGTCGATTCCTGTTGGTTTTCCAATTTTCTCGGCGCCATAATCGAAAAGATCATCTTTTATTTGAAACGCCATACCGCAGAGTTCACCAAACTTTCTGAAAGTCTCTACATGTTCTGTACCTGGTTTCACAGAACAGGCTCCCATACTACAACAAGCTGCGACCAAGGTGGCCGTTTTTTGCCGGATAATGTCGTAATAAACCTCTTCAGTAATATCCAAGAGCCGGGCTTTTTCAATTTGTAGCAGCTCTCCTTCGCTCATATCCCGCACGGCGTTGGAAATGATGTGCAGGAGGTCGTAGTTTTTATCGTCCAAAGCCACCAATACCCCGCGGGAAAATAGAAAATCTCCTACCAGGACGGCAATTTTATTTTTCCATAGGGCATTTATGGAGAAAAAACCACGGCGTTTATGACTCTCATCCACCACATCGTCATGGACCAAACTCGCCGTGTGTATCAACTCTATGATGGATGCCCCACAGTAGGTCCTCTCATTCACTGCCCCTTCGTTCAGAAGTTTGGCGGTAAGGAAAACGAACATGGGTCGCATCTGTTTTCCTTTACGATTCACAATGTAATAGGTAATCCGATTGAAAAGTGCTACATTGGAAGACATGGATTGATGAAACTTCTCTTCAAAAAGTTCCATTTCTTCATCAATCGGTTCCTTGATCTGTGAGACAATTTTCATCCAGTTTCAAAGATACTCATCAGGAACCTTTTAAACTACAAATATCGGAGCATCGGTAAAAAACGGACAGGAAACCTTATTCTCTTTTTCTTTTTCTTACGACTTGTTGGCCAATTGCCCACAAGCTGCATCAATATCCTTGCCCCGGGACCTTCTTACCGTTACGGTTATGCCATTGTCTTGGAGGGTGTTCCGGTACATTTGAAGGGCAATATCCGAAGCCTGTTGAAACTCCCCATCATCAATTGGATTGTACTCTATCAAATTGACTTTTGAAGGGGCAAATCTGCAGAATTTCACTAAAGCGTCCACATCCGCTTGGGTATCATTAATGCCCTTCCAAACTACATATTCGTAGGTAATTCTGTTCCTGGTTTTTGCATACCAGTATTCCAAAGCGTCCCTAAGGTCGTTTAACGGAAAAGTCGAATTAAATGGCATAATCGAGGTACGTATCTCATCAATTGCTGAATGTAAAGAAACCGCCAACTGAAACTTTACATTTTCATCCGCCATCTTTTTAATCATTCTCGGCACCCCGGAAGTGGATACGGTAATTCTTTTGGGGGACATGCCCAAACCTTCTGGGGATGTGATTTTGTCTATCGCTTTAAGTACATTTTTGTAATTCATCAGGGGTTCGCCCATCCCCATAAAAACAATGTTGCTCAGTGGCCTCTGGAAATAGAGGCGACTTTGATTATCTATGGCCACCACTTGGTCATAGATTTCATCAGGATTTAGATTTCGCATTCTTTTTAATCGTGCCGTGGCACAAAATCTACAATCCAAACTGCAACCTACCTGACTGGAAACACAAGCTGTCGTGCGTGTTTCTGTGGGAATCAAAACGGATTCCACTATCAAATCATCATGCAACTTTACCGCATTTTTCACGGTCCCATCGGTACTGCGTTGCATCTGGTCCACCTTAATATGATTGATCACAAAATGATCTTGGAGCCTGGCCCGCATTTCCTTGGAAATGTTGGTCATAACATCGAAAGAGTGTGCAGATTTTTGCCAGAGCCATTCATACACTTGATTGCCCCGGAAAGCTTTGTCTCCTTGAACCACAAAAAAGTCCCGCAACTGGTCCTTCGTCAACGCCCTGATGTCCTTTTTCCTGACTTCCACTACCATAAAGATAAGTACAAAAAATCCCGCCGTAAGGATATCTTGATACAGCGGGATTATACTTTTCTGCTACATGAATTAAATAATCAACATCGCATCGCCGTACGAATAAAAGCGATATTGCTCCAAAATTGCCTGCTTGTATGCTTTTTTCATCAAATCGTGCCCAATAAATGCAGAAATCATCATCAGTAACGTGGACTTGGGCAAATGGAAGTTGGTCACCATACAGTTGGCAATACTAAAATCATAAGGTGGAAATATGAACTTATTGGTCCATCCCTCAAATGTATTCAGCGTATGTTCGGAGGAAACCGCACTTTCTAAGCCCCGCATCACCGTGGTTCCCACAGCACAAACCTTTTTCTTGTTCTGTTTGGCCCGATTTACGATTTCTGTGGCCTTTTCATCGATAACCAATTCTTCGCTATCCATTTTATGCTTCGACAAATCTTCCACTTCCACGGGATTAAAGGTCCCCAAACCAACATGGAGTGTCACCTCTGCAAAATCAACACCTTTGATTTCCAATCGTTTCAACAGATGTTTGGAAAAATGCAGACCTGCGGTCGGAGCGGCAACCGCGCCTTCGTGTTTGGCATAAATGGTTTGGTAACGTTCTTCGTCTTCGGGTTCTACCGCTCTTTTTATGTATTTGGGAAGGGGTGTTTCACCTAATTCACGGAGCTTTCTTCGAAAATCAGTGTATGACCCGTCATATAAAAAACGTAATGTCCTTCCCCGTGAAGTGGTATTGTCGATGACCTCGGCCACCAAACTTTCATCATCTCCAAAATACAGTTTGTTCCCTATCCGAATTTTTCTGGCGGGGTCTACCAACACATCCCACAAGCGTTGCTCTTGGTTGAGTTCGCGTAGCAAAAAAACTTCAATTCGCGCACCTGTCTTTTCCTTGTTGCCATATAACCTGGCGGGAAATACCTTGGTGTTGTTGAGCACCATGACATCTCCCTCATCAAAGTAATCAATCAGGTCTTTGAACATTTTGTGTTCAATTTTTCCAGTTTCCCTGTGAATGACCATTAAACGGGACTCATCCCTATTTTCGGCTGGATACTCTGCCAACAAATCCTTGGGCAGTTCAAAATTGAAGTTTGATAATTTCATCTGGGCTTTTTTGATTTTTTACTGAAAGAGCGCAAATATACAATCCTGGGATAGGGGATGTCAAGTAAATCGGGGATTAAATGTATATCAGCATTTTTCAATATTGACCCCCGTAGTTTGCAAATCCTTCCAAAAGTCCGGATAGGATTTTGATACCACCTCAGCGTCATTGATACGCAAGGAAGTTCGAAAGGCTAGAGGCGCAAAAGCCATGGCCATTCTGTGGTCATGATAGGTATCAATCGCTACATTTTGATGGATAACCTCCGAGGCTTTCATGGTCAGACTTTCCGAATCCGTTTCAATTTGTGCTCCGAGTTTGGTCAGTTCCGTTTGTAATGCGGCCAAGCGGTCGGTTTCCTTTATGGGCAGGGTATGGAGTCCGGTCAAATGACATCCTATTTTTAGCCCAAAACAGGTAACGGAAATAGTTTGTGCCAAATCCGGGGCGTTGGAAAGGTCATATTCAAAATACGCCGCGCTGTGGTCCTGTATTTTTCGTAAAGTAACAATGTTTTCCGAAAAACTGGTTTCCACTCCAAAACTGGCATAGATTTTCTGTAAAATGCTATCGCCCTGCAAGGAATCGCTTTTGTAGGAGGAAATCTGCATCTGGGAACCAGTTTCGCTCAGCGCCATAACACTGTAAAAATAGCTGGCCGAACTCCAATCCGACTCAACTGTCAGTGAAATGGGAGGTACACTTTGTTTTGGCCAGACCCGTATAGAATGGTCTTCAAAAGAGGTCTGTATGCCAACTTGTTCCAATAGGGACAAGGTCATTTTGATGTAGGGCACAGAGGTGATCTTTCCCATCAGTTCCAGTTCTAAACCATGCTGAAGTCGGGGGGCGATAAGCAACAGTGCAGAAATATATTGGCTGCTGACATTCGCCGGGAGGGCTACCTTGTTTTTAAGCAATTTTTTACCAGAAATCCGCAAAGGAGGATATCCCGCTTTTTGGACGTATTCAATATCCGCTCCAATGGATTTTAGGGCATTCACCAAAACTTGGATAGGCCTCTCCTTCATACGTGCCGAACCGGTCAAAACCACTTTTTTTCCTTCTTGAGAGGCAAAAAAGGCAGTGAGAAAGCGCATCGCGGTTCCGGCGTGGTGAATATCTACTTCTCCCGAACCGGTTTGCAAGCCATTCTGCATCACGTGTCCGTCATCGGAATTCGAAAGGTTATGAATCCGGATACTGGGATAGAGCGCTTGCAACAACAAAAGCCGATTGGTCTCACTTTTGGAACCTGTTATCCGTATGGAGGCATTGACTTTTAAGTCTCTAGTTTGGTTGAGCTTTAATTTCAAAAGTTACTTTTTAAGAAAGAACCAAAGCTAGAAAAAACCTGTTGAATGCCTTGTACCAAAGCGACTTATTTCAACTTTTCATTGTTGTGATGGCGATTGTGGTCCCGTTTTGTTTTGATATCAAGTTTACGATCAAAGGCTTGCTGTAAGTCTATACCCGTCTGATTCGCCAAGCAGAAGACCACGAAAAGTACATCGGCCAATTCTTCACCCAAATCTTTGGCCTTATCGGACTCTTTTTCGCTCTGTTCGCCATAACGTCGGGCAATGATTCGAGCTACTTCTCCCACCTCTTCAGTAAGTTGGGCCATATTGGTGAGTTCATTAAAATAGCGCACCCCATGGTTCTTGATCCAGTCATCAACGGCTTTTTGCGCATTTTGGACGTCCATTCTTTAGATTTTATGTAAAACTACTTGTTCCGTCTCTTTCTCAACAATTTGTCTATAAAATTCTTTTAAGGAATCATAGTATTGGGCAGGAATAATCGCTGAGTTTGTACTTAGCGAACACATTAATTTTACAACTCCGGTATTTGCTGAAACCAAGTATTTAAAGGTCCCCATATTGTCCGGTAAAGACAAGGAAATGGATTGGGGTACCGACTCCACCTCATATCCTTCCGGAATTTTAATGGTGATTATGTATTTATCCTCCCAAGGAAATCCGTAATCTACTGGATATTCCCTTTTTTCTGATTTAAATGGGCTGTCCATGGAGCATAAATGCAGCATCGGTGAAAAATAGAGCTTGTTGGAAATGGTCTCAATGGCATCTTCCTTAAAAAGGCTGTACTCCTGCACAATCGGTTTATCCAACTCAACATTGTTCTTGAGTTGGTACTCGGATATTTCAATATCGCCCAACTCCTTTTCCATTTCTTGTAAAAATGACTCTTCGGTTCCTTTGTTGTATAGGTTACGGAACAAATAGGCATTATTGTCCGTATACTGTTGCCGAATCTTCGCCTCAATGGAACCGTCATCCCCAATATCCACGTTCATCATCACCATATCCATTGATTTTCCCCTTGGCATTAAATCGATTACTTCCGAATTGCCATTTTCTGAAACCATTCGGCCCATCCAATTCAAGGACCGTGTGGGAAGTACGTCCAAAGTGCTATATTCGTTCGTTGCGTCCAGAAGATGGTACTCCCCTCCTATTTTAGCCGCGGCAATAACATAGTTGTAGCCCTCAAGCGTTGGGAACAGGGGTATTCCATGGTCTCTGGTACTTACCAATACTGGACGTGCATCAATCCGGGCATGCTTTAGCATTGCAACAAGCATTAGGTTGATATCGGCACTATTACCGGTCCCTTCGGCATAGGCCTTTTTGGTACCTACATCCACACCATACCCTCTAAACTTGTTCCATTTTACTTTTTGCTTTGCAAATTGGAGGACTTTGCTGACTTTTTCTTTTTCTCCAACAACTCCATCCAGTGCCTGGTCCAAATCTTCCTGAAAGTATTTGTTTCGTTCCAGTTCACCCCCAAAGGAATTGCTTTTGTAAATGGTTTTAACGACATCATCCCAGGTTTTGGAGTATGAATTATAGGTGCTACCGGGTATTTCCAACGAGACAATTTCAAATTTTACACCAGAACGGAAGTTTCGGATATCCGAAACATATTTTTCTTCTTTCATTGCCGGAACGTCCGCTAAATCATAACTAATTTTGGTAACGTCCATATCCAAAGAGGCATCTCGGGATGACTCCACTTTGGGAACAAGTTCCATGTAACCCTTTTGGCGTTGTCTGTATTTGAAATATTCAAAAATGCGCATGGTGGCCTGCACTTTTTTCATGGGAATGTTATCCTGAAAGATAAATTCATCAATGGTTTGGATAAAAGGTGAATTAATTCTGTACGTATACTCAACCACATCGCCCAACTTTACATTGGGCATGGTAAACTTAACCTGGGTTCTGTTCTTTGATTGTTTGGTTTTAAAAATGCCATCCTTTGCCAATTTCGTCTCCACGATTTCATCACCTTCCAAGGAATACGTATATCCTTTGATTCCTACAATCTCCTCTGCACTGCCGCCACTTTCATACAAGCTGACGGTTTCTGTGGCAAAGTCGAAACCTTCCGTATTATATATCTTTATTCTTTTGTGTATTTCCGTTACCAGTATCAATCCTTCCCCGTTGGTGTAACGGTAATAGGAATTACGATGGTTGTATAGATACGCAGCAGATGCCGAAGAATCCTTTGCGTATATCTTTTCGGTCAATTCGTCTTTGGACACTTTTCTAAACTTGTAGTTTTGCGCGCTCAGTGGGTAAGCGACAATTAGCGTCAGTACGAGGATTACTTTTTTAGTCATTCGTTTGGTTTGTTAGAATTAGTTTTAGGTTATCGTTTTTGGCTACGAACCTTCTAAAGGTTCTGTATTCGTTATATTCTTCCTTAGAATAATCTCCCTTTAAAATGAGGAGTTTTCTTTTATAGATGAGACTATTGTCATCTTTGGGAACAAGAGCCATTTCATAGGTTCCAAATTTGGTCTCCTTGACCACTTTGGAGGGCAGTTCTTCAACTTGATACCCCACAGGTAATTGAATCGCACATTCATCTTCGTCCAAGAAGCCCCTTTGTATCCGTAGGGGCAATTTTCTGCTTCTGTAGCGGTTGGGGACAAATCCATTGTTGTTGAATGCATTCACTGAAAGGATAATATCATTTCCATTTTTGGCGGTATAGTTAGGTGCCTCAATCTTGACACGCTCCCAAAAAGCAACCGTATTCCTATCATTTTGAAATCCGTATTCTTTGATGTTCAACCCATTGATATTGGACCAAAAACTCCGATAATGCGCGATGATATCTTCTTTGGATTTCCCTTGGAGATGGAATCGATTGTCATACTGAATACCCTTTGTCTCTATCAGGGCCTCCCCCAAAATTGAACCATTCTCGGTAATTTGATAGCTGGACCTTATTTTTTGCAGGTTTTCCTCATTTGTGTAAGACGTTGTCCGAACAATTTCGCCTCCTTCTGGCTTTACTACCAAAACCTTCCTGTCATCCGTAAAATCCCCAATAAAACCGAAGGGATGAACCTGCGATGTACAATCCACCCAATAGTATTTTCCATCGTACGGAATCGCTAAAATGGCATGGTTTCCTTGTAATAGATCGGCAAAATCATCATCAAAGTCCACTTTTACGGCACCTGCTTGAACGACCACATAATGTGATTTCACCCCAACCGCTTCCAGAAGGGCCTTGGTATAATTGGAGAGTCCTTTACAGTCACCGTACTTTACATTATCCACCTCAATGGCACTTATTGGCTGTAATCCGCCTATGCCAATTTGGACACTGATATATCTTGTGTTATCCTGAACATATTGATATACGATCTTAGCTTTTTCCAAATCATCATCTACCCCGTTCACCAGTGCCTTGATTTTTTCCTTGGTCCCCGCTTTTAACTCTGTTCTACCAGATAGCAGATTTTTATCAATCCATAACCCCATATCTTTCCAATTGTCCACCTCGGCATTGTACCCTTTGTAATGAAATTTGGGAAGACGAACGGACAATCTCGCGCAAAAGGTATTGAAAGGCGGACTTAAACTTTCAAATTTTAAGGCTGGGATATTTTTTGAAGCATACACAATCTGATTTCCATTTTCTTTCTTTTCAAAAGTGATTCGGGATATATTTTTCTCCAGGATAACAGGCTTCAATTCGGGAGAAGGATAGGATATGGAATAATTACTTTGCTCTACGGACATATTATATCCTGAACTAAAGTACCATTGGGGCAACGCCCCGGTATCTGATGTTTCAAAATCGCAAACGAATTCCACGGTATAGGGATACTGAAGCGGAACATATTCATAGAACAACAGTCTATTATCCAAATACAGCGAAAAACCATCAACGGCCGCGATATCCTTAAAATCCTTACGCTTGACGTGTTCTATCTCGTTTCCTTCCGCATCATAGATATGGGCTTCTATTTTTTTGATTTTCTTCGTCTTGTCATAAGCTGCCCTTGTCCTGACCCATTTATCCCCATCTTTATTGAGCACTGTAATGGCAAGTCGTACCGAATATTTCATCTTGTTGACTGCTTCAATATCAATATCAATGGCGTCCAATCGGGCAACGGCATTTGCATTTTTAAGAAGTTCTGGCGGTATATCTGAAAACTTATAGTTCTGCGAAAAACAAAAAGTGCTGTAAAGGATAAACAGGAAAATTAAAAGCATTCGCATACTTGGTCTGGGTATTAGGTTGTTTGATTTGTAATTCATAACTATTTAAAAACCGTTAAACTTATCTATGGTTAAGGCAAAGGCGTTGTATATTCATTTGAATCATAGGCTGCTCAAGATTGTTCGCGTAGAAACCATCTAGGTTTTTTCGAAAACCACTACGGACTGGTTTTGTATATCAACCGCTTTTCCAAAAAGCGTTTTTACATAATCGTACACTTCACTGGAAAACTGTATCCCTTTAATCTTAAATTGAAAAAACACATTGACCCTTCCCAACTCCTCTTTACAATTAAAAAGAAGTTGCCCTGAATCCTGGGGTAGTTTTAAGCCAATCTTTGTGGGCAAACTCTTTACTCGATGCCCTTCTGGAACACTAATCGACAAGAAGAAGCTAAATTCCCAGGGATATCCAAAATCGATGGGATAGTTTCGTTTTTCCGCCATAAAAGGATTGGAGCGCATAAACTTTCTTAAAAAAGGATTGAGATATATCACATTTTCCTGAACAACATCCTCAATTTCAAACTGAAATTGCTGGGTCAGTTTAAAATCATTCGTTAGTTTTTCGTTGACTTTATAATCTGTGATGTAAAAATCAGGACCGAAAGCCTCTTCAATATCCGTGATCAACTCTTCTTTATCTGAAGAAGACAATTTCTCTTTTTGACTGATACTGAGATATCCGGTACTCACATCGACCAAGCTTCCCTGGGCCACTTGGTCTTCCAGATTAAACTTGAGCTCCCCACGGATAGATAGCTTGTTATCTTTGGTAGGCGCTACCGTATACCAATAGCTTTCCTTATCAAAGTCCATTACCCTTCCATAATAATTTAGGCAGCGAAAGGGTAAAATTCCAAAAGGTGTCAAATCATCCGAAGCGTCCAAAAGATAATCCTCTCCCGCTATTGTGGTCTTTGCAATGATATAGTTGAAATCCGACATGACGGGATGGTTTTTTTTCGGCAACCCGTGGTCACGTGTACTGAGAAGCATTAAATCCGTCTTAAATCCCGCTGTATTCAAGAGATTTATCAAGGTAATATTGATTTCGGCAACACTTCCCTTTTTTTCTTCAAAGGCTTTCTTGACGCGATTATTGCGCCATAATCCAAACTTCTTGTTCCAAGTAAAGTGATTTTGAACAAACTTGAAAATCTTCTTTGCTCTTTGTAAAGGTTCTTCTTCGGTAAACAAGGTATCTGGGACCTTTTTCTCAAAAAAGTTTTTCTTCTTTAGCTGCCTACCAATATCTTGGTCAATTCGAAATTCTTTATCGACGTCAGTCCACGTTTTTGTGTAATTTATCGTTCCCCCCTTGTAACTGTGATATTGGGAAAGTTCGAATTCCAAATTGGACCGATAATTTTTACTGGATAGCATAAAATCTTCCGAATCCTCGAAAGCTGGGACATCTTTCATCGCATACTTCAAAACCTCGCAATCAGCCGGGTCTGGGACTACAGGGATTTGAAAGCAGCGTTTTTTAATGGTAGCTTCATTCACATCAAGTGACAATGTACCGATCAACGTTCTGTTATAGACCCAATTTCCAGGTATCTTGGCATTGTATTCCGTGTAGACCTTGGGTATATCCGATTGAAACTCCCATCCGCTCAGATTGTAGTAAAATGGAGAAGCAATTTCATAGGAATATTCCAATACAGAACCAATTTGAACATTGGGAAAAGTAAAACGTTTCTCTGACCTATTTTGGGATTTGTCAATCTTAAAAATCGCTTCCTTTCCCAAAAACCGCTTCGTACTTTTATTGTGCGTTACGGCCTGAATCAAACCTACTCTTTCTGTATCATTGGTATTATGAAAGTAAGGGATGCTGATCGTGGATTGATTAAACCCTTCTTGCGTGAGAATTTTAATTTTGGCGTGATACTTTGTTATAAGCAGGATTTGGTTGTTTCTTACTTCAAAAAAATTCTCCCCTTTTTCGTAAAGATAGACTGCGTTGGCGGTGGTGTCTTTCTCGTATTTCACAAAGTCCAGCTCTTTCGGAGTGAGCTGTCCAAATTCTGGCTTTACCTGAGATATAAGGGTGAACGAAATGCAAAAAACTGCGAGGAACGTTTTTTTGTGCATAACTGGTTAGGTTAGTAGGAATCTTTATAGCGTTTACCGGGTTTTTAAGATTTAACAGCGTCTTAAAACCTTTCCAAAAAAAGCGAAAAAGATTCCGTAAAGCTTGGTTATTTTTTGTGTTGCAATCTTAGGGAAAAGGTCTTAATATTTTCTTAAAAAAGAAAGATTTATTCGACAAAAAGCTGAGTTATTCTTTGTTTTTCGTATCCATCCAGATAGTTACCGGACCGTCGTTCAAAAGCTCAACTTTCATATCTGCTCCAAAAACTCCAGTACCCACTCGTTTTCCCAAATCGTTTTCCAGTTGGGCTATAAATTTTTCATACAAGGGGACGGCCACCTCTGGTTTGGATGCTTTGATATAAGAAGGTCGATTGCCTTTTTTGATTTGGGCATGAAGTGTAAATTGACTCACCACCAAAGCCGCCCCATCTTCCTGTACCAGGGATCGGTTCATAACTCCATCAACATCATTGAAAATTCGAAGGTTCACAATTTTTTTGGACAACCATTGAATGTCCTCTTCTTCATCCCCGTCTTCAATGCCCAACAATACCAATAGGCCATGTCCAATTTTGGACTTTACTTTGCCTTCAACCCTAACGCTTGCATGTAACACCCTTTGAATAACTGCCCGCATAGCTAGACTTTATATATGTCCATACGATAGTTCTCTTCTTCTCCTGTTACCATTTGCACATAACTTCGATACCGGCTCCATGAGATCTTGTTCTCCTCCAGTGCTCTTTTTATGGCACATTTGGGTTCATCCAAGTGGAGGCAGTTGTTAAACTTGCATTCCGACTTTAGTTTGAAAAACTCGGGAAAATAGTCTCCAATTTCATCTTTTTCCATATCAACGATCCCGAAACCTTTGATACCCGGTGTATCTATGATTCTTGCATCAAAACTGAGATCGTACATTTCTGCAAAAGTGGTCGTGTGCTGTCCTTGAAGATGTTGTTCGGAAATATCTGCCGTTTTTAATTCCAATCCAGGTTCGAGTGCGTTGATAAGGGTAGACTTACCTACCCCGGAATGCCCGGAAAACATACTGGTTTTTCCGCGCATCAATTCTTTTACCTCGTCAATATTACGGCCTTCTTTCGCTACAATTTGAATGCAGGGATATCCTATCTCGTTGTAGAGCTGTTTCAAATAATCCACTTCCACCATTTCGTCCGAATCATAAACATCCACTTTATTGAAGAGGAGTACCACTGGGATATCATACGCCTCACTGGTCACCAAAAACCGGTCAATGAAACTGGTATATGTGGTAGGATTGTTCAAGGTTACAAGAAGAAAGACCTGGTCTAGATTAGCGGCTATAATATGGGTTTGTTTGGAGAGATTTACCGATTTTCGAATGATATAGTTCTTTCGCTCCTCTATTTGGGATATAACACCGACCGTTTCGTCACCAATTTCCTCCAGATGGAATTGTACTTTGTCTCCTACAGCGATAGGATTGGTACTCTTTATTCCCTGGATTCGAAACTTTCCCTTAATACGACATTTATAAAACACACCTAGTTCCGTCTTGACGGAATACCAACTCCCTGTGGATTTATAAACAGTTCCCTGCACTAATTGTTAAAATTTTATTTACAAAGAAACAATAATACTAAATCCCGTACGCATATCTTTGCTTAAGTATTAATAATCAATCATATCTATTTAATTATGAGAAAAATTTTATTCGTTGCGGCCATCGCGCTTGTAATGACATTTTCGGCCAACGCACAACAGTTTAAAGTTGTGACCAGTGTGGAATCCATCGTACCTAATGGACTGGGTAGATCTCGTATTGTAAATGCGTTGGAAGACAAGGATTATCGGGAATACACCAGTGTACAAACTGATGAGGACAATTCACGAAACAAATCGAAACGAGGAGAAATCCGTGTAAAGAACTTTGAGGAAACCAAACTTTTGAACTTCTATAACATTGGAGGTATCCGTTTCCAGAATATTGCAGCCAATGATGCCCTTTTGACTTCCATGATCAATGATATGGTAGCGAACGGATGGGAATTGGCCTTTGTTACAAGTGCGGTTGAAAGCGAAGGCGGAAAGGGAGATGGAAAGGGAATTTTTATTACCCGGTATATCTTCAAAAAATAAGGAAATCCCTTTTTAAGAATGAGGCCCCATAAAATTTATGGGGCTTTTTTAATCTACCATACGGACCCTACCACCCACGAAAGTATTCTTGTTTACCTTCTTGGGCTGACCGTAGACATCCACGTCCCCGCCTGCTTTGATATTAATATCAATTTCTTCCATAGCAAATACTTCTGCTTCGCCCCCTGCCGAAATTTTCACTTTAGAAGACGAGGTGCGTAAATTTTTTCCTTCAAAAATACCTCCCGTGTTCAGCACGATGCTCTGACTTCTGGCAAGTCCAGAGGCTTCTACAATTCCTCCGGTAACCGCTCTAACATCAGCGTGGCCCACGTCCATTCCTATATGGATTTTAGCTCCTTCTTGTGCGCGCAGTTCAATAGTATTTTGGTCCACCATTTCGTTGCAAGTAATTCTGGCCCCCTCGTTGCCATCGATTACGTTCAAATCGGTGTAATACACTTCGATAAAGGTATCCTCCCCGCTAAACTTTTTATCCAGTTGCATACGAAGTTTCAAAACGCCATCGCGGTTCATCCAAACAATATCATCCACATTTCTACCTTTTATCATAATGCGGTTCTCCTCTGACTGGATAAGGTTTACTTCAATCAAATCGAATACTTTGATTTTATCAAAATCTCCTACTTCAGTGTCTATGGTGCGTTGTGAAAAGCCTGTAAAACCAAACGCGAGTATTAAAAACGTACTTAGAATTTTCATGATAGTATTTTCCCTAAAGATAAGGCCAAGACCGCTTTGTTACACTTCGCGCAAAAAAACCGCTCAAAATATAATTTTCTGAACGGAGTTGCATCTTAGTACAAGGGTTATGCGTTGATAATCTTCTCTTGATGGTTAATCGATTCCTGATGGATGGCCTTGAACATCCGCAGAACAAATTCTTCACTCAGTCCTCTTTCCTCGCCTTCCAAAATCATATTCCCTAAAATCGCGTTCCAGCGGTTAGATTGTAGGACCGCCACATTCCTTTTCTTTTTGAGTTCCCCAATTTCATCGGAAACTCTCATTCGCTTGCCCAGCGTATCGATCAACTGATTGTCAATGACATCAATCTGTGCCCTGAGATTACTAAGTTTATTGTTGTATTCGGCTTCTTCGTCTGTTTCTTTCCTCATCTTAAGGTCTATGAACATTTGTTTGAGCGTATCTGGTGTTACCTGTTGTGCTGCATCGCTCCAGGCATTGTCCGGATCAAAATGGGTTTCGATCATTAACCCGTCAAAGTTGAGATCTAGAGCGGTCTGGGAAACGTCGAATACCATATCTCGTTTCCCTGTTATGTGACTTGGGTCATTGATAAGGGGCAAATCAGGAAACCGGGTCTGTAACTCAATCGCCAATTGCCATTCCGGGATGTTTCGGTACTTTGTTTTTTCATAGGTGGAAAATCCACGGTGAATCACTCCCAATTTTTTAATGTTCGCAGAATGCAGACGCTCAACGGCACCCAGCCAAAGGGACAAATCGGGATTTACCGGATTTTTCACGAGCACCACCTTATCCGTACCTTCCAGGGCATCTGCTATCTCCTGCACAATAAAGGGGCTAACAGTAGACCGTGCACCGATCCAGAGCATATCAATATCATGCTCCAAGGCAAGGTCCACATGGGTACGGTTGGCGACCTCTGTGGCCGTTTTCAATCCGGTTTCTTCTTTTACCTTTTGCAACCACTTCAATCCAATGGCGCCTACGCCCTCAAAATTTCCCGGACGTGTCCTGGGCTTCCAAATACCCGCTCGGTAATAGTTGACATCCGAATCCTTGAGCTGGTTTGCGATTTTCAACACTTGCTGCTCTGTCTCGGCGCTGCATGGCCCTGCGATGACCAAGGGATGTGGCAATGCCATATCATCCAACCATTTTCGCATTTCTTTACTATTCTCCATGGTATGATTTACTGTTTTGTAAGTGGTATTCCTTTTAAAATTTGTTCAATTCGATTTGTGTTGTTCATTTCCTCGTACACTTTTTCGAAGTCTCCATCCAATAACAACTGCTTGAATTGTTCTAAATTTTGGATGTACTCTTCTAAAGTCTCGATGACATTTTCTTTGTTCTGTTCAAAAATGGGGGTCCACATATCCGGGGAACTTTTGGCCAACCGTACAGTACTTTCAAATCCACTGCCCGCCATGTCAAAAATATCCCGTTCGTTTTTCTCTTTCTCAATTACTGTTTTTCCCAGCATAAAAGAACTGATATGTGATAGGTGGGAAACATACGCAATGTGCTTATCATGGGCCACGGGATTCATATAGCGGATGCGCATGCCCAATCCCTGAAATAGCTCCAACGCTCTTTCTTGGAGTTTAAAAGCTGTTTTCTCCACTTCACAGATAATGTTGGTTTTGCCGAAGTACAATCCTTCTATTGCTGATGAAGGGCCGGAGAATTCAGTACCGGCAATAGGATGGCAGGCCAGAAAATTTCTTCGCTTCGGATGGTCCGCCAGAATCCTGCACAGTAAACTTTTTGTAGATCCCGCATCAATGACCACAGTTTCTTCACCCACAGAATCCAGGATTTTGGGCAATTCTTTGGCCAGTGCATTTACAGGAATGGTTACCAAAACCACATCAACCCCAGATAGTACTTTATAATCGGCTTTTTCATCAATTATCTCCAGGTCCAGGGCCTCTTGCAGATGGGACCCGTTGCTATCCAATCCATATATTTTGGCATTGGGCCATAACTTTTTGATGTCCTTGGCAAAAGACCCCCCAATTAAACCGATTCCAATTACTGCTATCTTCATTTTCTAGAATCTATGTAGTGCTTCTTCTATCTTTTCCTTTTTTACGCATAGTGAAAACCGAATATAGCCCTCACCATTGGAACCAAATATAGTTCCAGGTGCTATGAAGACATTTTTTCCATAGAGCACCTCATTGATAAACTCCTCTGCAGGCAAAGCACCTTTGGGCAGCTTGGCCCAAACGAACATTCCAGCGGAATTGCTGTCATAGGTACAACCTAATTTGTCGATAAGCTGAAACAACACATTTCTACGATTTGCATAGGTTTCATCCAAGGTATCAAACCATTTTTTTCCACTTTTGAGTGCGGCGATGGCCCCCTTTTGAATGCCAAAAAACATCCCTGAGTCCATATTGCTCTTTACCTTCAGAACTGCCTCCACATGTTCCGCATTTCCCATTACCATTCCCACGCGCCAACCGGCCATGTTGAACGTCTTGCTCAGTGAATTCAGCTCTAGGGCAACTTCTTTCGATCCCGCTACCTGAAGTATACTAGTTGGATTTTGATTGAGCACAAAGCTATACGGATTATCATTTACCAATAAAATTTCATGTTTTTTGGCAAAAGCGACCAATGCTTTCATAGCCGCGGCAGTGATGGTAGCGCCCGTGGGCATGTTCGGATAGCTTATCCACATCAGTTTTACTTTGGACAAATCTTTTTTCTCCAACTCAGCTAGGTTGGGAAGCCAATGATTTTCTTCCAAAAGATCATATAGCATAGCCTCTGCACCGACCAATTTCGTTACGGCGGTGTAGGTAGGATAACCAGGATTCGGAATTAAAACCGCATCGCCAACATTTAAGAAGGCCATACTTATATGCATAATGCCTTCTTTTGAACCAATTAAAGGGAGAATCTCAGTTTTCGAATCCAATTGTACCCCAAATCGTTCCCGATAAAATGAGGTCATCGCCTCGCGGAGTTCAGGTAGTCCCTGATAACTCTGGTATTGATGGGCACTTGGCTCGAACAGTACGCTTTTCAATTCTGCAACGGCATCCAATGGGGGCGCTAAATCCGGACTGCCGATACCCATATTGATAATGGGCCTTCCTTCCGAAATCAGCTGTCGCACCTCCCTCAATTTTTTCGAGAAATAGTATTCCTGAACTGTATTGAGTCTATCTGCTCCTTTCATCCCAGCAATGCATTTTTATATTCGCCCAAGACCCTGAAATCCTCGGACATGATTTCCAGCAGTGATTTAGCTTTAGCAAAATGTTCATATTCTTCGAAGGTTACGTCCACAAAAAATGCATATTTCCACGGGGTTTCAATAACAGGCAAGGATTGTATTTTGGTCAAGTTCATGTTACAATCGCTCATAACATTGAGTACCGTTGCCAAGCTTCCCCGTTTATGATCGGTGATGAACCGCAACGAAGCCTTGTTGATTTCTTCTTTGGGCAACAGTGTATTCTTCTTTTTAAGGATGATGAATCGGGTCGCATTGTTTTTGATGGTCTGGATATCTTCGGCAATAATTTCGAGATCATAGAGTCCTGCAGCAACCTTAGGAGCGATTGCGGCAACATGATGCAACTTTTTTTCTTGGATTCGTTTGGCGGTTTCCGCGGTGTCCACATCTTCCACCAACTTTATATGGACGTGCGGTTTGAAGAAATCCTTGCACTGCAACAAAGCCATGGGATGCGAATGGACCTCTTTTATCTGATGGATATTTTGTCCCTTTAACACCATTAAATGATGATGAATACTTAAATAGTGCTCCCCTGTGATATGGATATTGTTGTGGTAGACCAAATTATAGTTTGGGATGATAGAACCTGCAATGGAGTTCTCAATGGCCATAACACCCTGGTCCGCAGTACCATGTGTAAGATGGTCTATCATGGCATCAAAAGATAAACATTCCACCATATCAATAGCTTCCCCAAAAAAATCCTGAGCAACCTGGTGATGGTTACTTCCTTGAATTCCTTGTATTGCCACTTTAAGTTTCATATAATAAAAAAGCCCCGATTTTAGGTCGGGACTTGATGTACACTTTATACGTATCGTATTTTAGAACAGTCCCGTACTTCTTTTAAAAAAGAAGTAGAAATAAAAACCGTTCCAGAAATACGTGTTTATCATCTTGTACTATTCTGTGGCTAATATTGGTTTTTCCGGTTAAAAATCAAAACAATGCCTTATTTTTTTTCCAGTTGTACCCTATTTCTTCAATTTGGCTACTAATTTTTTTGATTCGGCGGGCAGATTTTACGAATTCCCAAATGTTTTATCGTTCAAGTGATATCGGTTTTATCATTTTATGGAGGGTCATTTAAAGATTGTAAGTGTTATTTTTGAGCGCAATTGATAGTGCTTATGTCCATTACTGTAAATAACATCACGAAAACTTTTGGAAAGCAGACTGCGTTGAGCGAAGTCTCTTTTCAAGTAAAAAAAGGAGAAATCGTCGGTTTTTTAGGTCCAAATGGAGCAGGAAAATCCACTATGATGCGCATACTGACGACGTACTATCGTGCCGATAAGGGAGAGGCCTTGGTAAACGGCCATAATGTACTGACCGCCAAGCGAAATGTACAAAAGAGTATTGGATACTTACCAGAACATAACCCTTTGTATTTGGAGATGTATGTTCGGGAATACCTTGAATATAACCGCAACGTGTACAAAGTGCCCAAGTCGCGAATCAATGAGGTGATTTCCCAAACGGGTTTAAGTCTGGAAGCAAACAAAAAAATAGGCCAGTTATCCAAAGGATATCGACAACGGGTGGGTTTGGCCACCGCCTTGTTGCACGATCCCGAAGTTCTTATTCTAGATGAACCTACTACTGGGCTTGATCCCAACCAGCTTATTGAAATTCGAAAATTGATCCGAGAGATTGGAAAGGAAAAAACCATTTTACTATCCACTCATGTGATGAAGGAAGTGGAAGCCGTATGCGACCGGGTCATTATCATCAACAAAGGGAAATTGGTCGCAGACAAAGCCCTGGAAGAATTGCGGGAGGCGGAAGAACAAATTATTGAAGTGGAATTTGACTATCGTGTGGAAGAGGCGCTTCTCAAAAAAATGCCCTATGTCTCCAAGGTTAAAAACGTAGGTGGATTTTTATATGAAATCAGTTTTGATACCGAGATGGATATGCGCTCGGCGGTATTCGATTTTGCTCATGACCATCAGCTCAAAACGCTCCAATTGAGCCGGAAGAACAAAAATTTGGAAAGCTTGTTTACCGAACTGACCAGCTAAAATCTCAGGGCCAACCCTAATCCATCTCCATCCAGTACAGGTGCCACCTTGAAACTGGTCTGATTATCGTCAAATTGTTTGTTGTAGGTCAGTATGGCTTTTTTTGAGTTTTTATTGGCCCCTTCGAAGAAAATAGCCGAAATCAATGTTCCCCCAAGAGTTACCAAGGAAGGGGCCAGCAAGTCCCGATTATCCCTATTATCCCGCCCCAGTTCAACACCTAACCAGACCGCACCACCCAAACTGATGAGATTGGTAACTCCAAAAAGGGCTTCATTGGTTGCTTTCTTTTTCCAAAACTCAGCGGAATTTTCGTGACCCAACAACAATGCTTTAGCTTCCTTACGTGTTATTTTTTTATCGTCCTGATAGTACTCCGTGCCCAAAAATCCCGAAAAAACTGAAATCTCCTGGGCGGATGAATGGGTAACACAGAACAGACCAAGTACTAAAACGACAAACAAATGATTTCGGGCCATACGTAAGATTTTGAATGTTTGATTTAAAAATAATCAAAAGCATAAGCGAATTCTAATTATTCAGGAATAAATCAATTGATTCGGTCAATGTTTTCATCCACATCCTTGTTCTTGAACCTGTTTTTCTTTTGGCTTCCCATCATATACTTTACGGATAGGGCCACTTCCCGGCCATCGCCAAAAAACTCCCCCCGCGACCGCACACCATCTATAGTATAACTTTCTTCAAAATTCAAGCCTCTAAAGATATCATTGAACCGTATCGCGCACTGCAATTTTTCTCCAAAAGTCTTCACAAGCGATGCATCCGCAACTAGCATGGCATTGCGTTCAAAAATTCCTTCCTTACGTCGGGTCAAAGCCCATCCCCCCAAACTGAGTGTGGTATCTTTGGCTATTCGAAACTGATGATTGGTATACGCATAGAGATACGGCCGAACAGCACCCAATGCTGCCATTCGGTCCTCAATTTTGTTGTAGTTAAGGCTAATCGTGGTATTCGATGTCCACAACCCTTTTGAAAATGGCAGGGCCAAAGAGGCGTAAAACCCAGATTCCTGTTCCAAATTGACTTGAGAGAGGATTGCAGTAGCTTCCGCTTCCTCAAACCGAATGGTAAAATTGATGGGATTAGTAGTTCGAAAGTACCCAAAAGTAATGGATTTGTCCTTGTACTGAAATACACTTGAAATCTCGTCGGTAACCTCAGGTTGCAGGTTGATATTTCCTGCACCCTCCAAAACAGGATTAATAAACACGGATATTGTACTGGTTCGTGAAAAGTTGGGCCGCTCTATACTTTTTGCGTAATTCACCTTTAGTGTTTTGGTGGAATCCAAAGTGGCGGTCAGAGAAGCTCTTGGAAAAACCCGGGTGTTTTCTCGTGCAATCAGCGGAGAGCTATCCATCGCCAGTTTGCTGCGTACGCTGTTGTACTCCAAGCGTACCCCGGAAGTAAAATCAATTTTTTTTGTCAATTTTCCCTGAAATGATGCATAGCTAGCATAGAGGTCTTCCCTGTAAGAAAAGTCCAAAATCGCTACGTTATCCGTCCCTAAAAAATCAATTTCCGAAAAGGCGTCTGCCCTTGCTTCATTCCAGTTGGCACCATATTCAAGCTTTAGGTCTCCAGTTAGTTGATGTTCCAAATCGATACGTAGCGCTATTGAACCCAAATCATATTTTTGTTCGCGAAGCTGTTCTAATTGCAGACCCAAACCATTCCTGTTGTTTGAAATTTCGGTATCCAAGGCTGTGGTAAAAAATGAATATTGTAGTCCTGTGAACAGCGAGAGTTTTTTAGAAAGTGTTTTGTTATAATTGAGGTTGCCCGTAAAATAATCCCGTGTATTGTCGTTTTTGGTGTCGGTTATGACTGTACTGATATCATCTTCAATTCTCAATAATGAATTTGTTAGGATGGGAAAATCATCGGTTCGCGATCGCAAGATGGTATTAAAGGAAACATAATCTTCTCCCTGTAGTGGTAGGTATATCCCTAAACCAGAATTGATTTGTGTTCTTTTGTTTTTTGGAATTAGCACAAAATAATCTGAAAAAATATCCGCTTTAGGGATATCGAATTGAAAGGTATTGCTCTCCCAAAAACCTCGATTATTCAATCCGATATTGCCCCGTATTTCAAGTTTTTTACCTGCATAATTCCCGTTCAAGGCCAGAAAGTTATTGTAATTCCTTTTCCACGATGCGGTCTCTTGAAAACTTAGTTTTGCACCCAAATTACTGTCCCGCTTAGTAGTTATAAGAAGAACCGCCCTACCATTAGCTTCATATTTTGCGGATGGGTTCTGGATAAGTTCAATACTCTCAATGCCATCAACCGATAATCCATCCAAGACCTCAAAATCCGCCCGTTGTTTATTCAAGTAAATCAGTGGGCTGCCTTTACCGATGACTGAAATGGATTGCCGGTCCGAACTGAGTTGAAGTCCCGGAAGTTTGGTAAGCAGGTCCAAGGGGTCTGGAATTGTGGCAAAAACAGGATGTTGTACATTGATTTTTGGGTTGCCGTTCGTGATGGTCACGGGATTTTTCAATGCCCGAACTTCTACTTCTTCCAACGCCTCGGGGCTTTCTTCCAATAGGATAGAAAGTTCAACATCCCCATCCATAAATATAGATTTCGAATACGTTTTGAAACCCAAAGCAGAGACCTCCAAGGAATACGTTGTGTTTCGCACTACGTTGAAAGCAAAACGTCCTTGGTACAAGGTAGTATAGTCCACCAAGTTTTCACGGGATGCGTCGTACAAAAGTACATCCGCGATAGCAATAGGTGTGTTGGATTCATCTCTGACCGACCCACTTAGTCGATACGTTTCCTGCGCTTCAATCTCAAAAAATGTAAAAACTATAACAAAAAAAAGATAGTGCTTCAAAATTGGATTTTGAAACCAAAATAACCGGGTAAGTTACCTTTATGGAAAAAATTACGGTCTGATTTAGGTACTAGTCCCCGTGCTTTTTTGAAAAAGCTCTTGCCTATTGGCTACATTGAGTTTGTGATAAATATGTGTGATATGGGTTTTTACCGTGCTCAAACTAATGTAGAGTTCATTGGCTATTTCCTTGTTCGTCTTCCCTTGTAAAATAAGATTGCGCACCGTAATCTCTTGTTTGCTCAGCAAAGGCAAATCAGCATGTTGGGCCCTTTTCTTGAACCAGAAAAAGAAAATCAACAACGCCAAGGTCATGACCGCCATTCCTATATTCAACCATTGACTTTGTGCCAGTTGTTTCTCTAATTCCTTTTGACTGATAAATGCCATTTTTTCTTCTAAAAAGAGATATTCGGAGGATGGAATGGTGCTTTCCTTGAGTTTATTCAGAACAGCAATGTAATATGCTTTGTTTTCGCTGATGTCCCGATCCAATAGTCGTTTTTCATCAAGTAGTTTTATGGCCATTAGCTTGACGCCTAAGATTTGAATGGAATCTTTCGCGTAGGAACGAAGTTTTAGAGATTCATCATGGGAAGGGGATTCGGAAAGCTTGAGCTTGCTTTCAAGACGTTTGAACTTTTTCCATTCCGACAGCGACAACTCGTCATATTTTTGGTTTCGTTCAGTTAGTTGGATAGTGCCACCGCCTTCAACCTGGCCAAACGAAACATAGGATAAAACCATAAAAAACGATACGATTGATTTTTTGAACACTGCCATACGAACTGTTTTTGATAAAGTTCCACAAAATCCGGTTTTCCTCCAAACACAAGGCTAAAATCCCTGACAGGCTAGGATAAGGTGGGCAACAAAACTTGAATGGCATAATCCAAATCCTCCTGAACCTTGGGATCGGTACAATTTATTAAAATGGATACCACCCATTTTTCTTTTGGGTACACGAAGAAATTGGTGTACGCCCCAACGCTATTTCCCACGTGGCCTATAAAATCTCTTCCTTTTCTGTCTTGGCTCACTTGAAATCCAAGGCCATAATACACGGAACCGCCCTTAACTTTTTGTGGTGTCAAAAGCTGCTTGTAGGTTTCCGATTTAAGAAGCTTACCCTCCAAAATAGCTTGGCCCATTCCCGCAACATCGGCACTAGTAGATAAATAGCCTCCGCCTCCCAGTTTATATTGGTTGTTCACCGCTATGGCCTTTTTGAAACTCAGGCCTGCCTTGGTATAAAAATCAGAAGTTGAAATTCCTCGTTCTCCCAAAACCGAAGCGGAAACCGCCTGAGGTGCAAAAGTATTCCGCATCTCCAAGGGTAAAAGCACATTTTCACGCACGTAGTCTTCAAATGGCATACCACTGGCCTCTTGAATCGCCAATGACAACAGTACGAAATCAAAACTGTTGTAAAGATACCCTTGGCCCGGTTCAAAAACTAAATGGTCGTCTTTGAAAATGGCAATACTGTCTTGGATACCCCAAGGTTGATTTAGGGCAAATTCCTTTCCTTGATATCCCCGAATTCCAGCAGTATGGGAAGCCAGCTGTCTCAAAGTCATATCGAAGGATTTCTTGGGATAGTAGGGAACATGGTCGTACAGAGAATCGTCCCAAGACATCAAACCTTCCTCAACCATTTTTCCCAAAGCAAGTCCCGTGATACATTTGGAGATACTGGCAACTCGAAAAAGTGTTGTTTTTGGTTCAATGGGTTTTTTATCCTCCAAACTGGCCATACCATAGCCTTTTTGGAGTAGCTGAACTCCATTTTTAAAAAGAGTAACCGAAAGGCCCGGAACTTTTTTTTCATCTACAAGACTTTGAAATGTCCCGTCCAATTTGACCATGCCAGTAGCCTCTTCGATAGATTTATGCAAAGATGACTTTGGAAAAGAACGCTTGAAGAATGATATCCAACGGTTCATACCCACTTAGTCCCTAAAAATCAAACGACCATTGAAAATTTCTTCGACCGACACCAGTGGGGGTCTATTATTGCTGATAACGTCGCCTGTTCCGCGAATTACACCCATCACACTTTCTTGAGGATTGATAAAGATATCATTTGTTCCTCGGTGGTCCAATTCCACCCGCTGCGCAATCAGGTTTTGTGCTTCTACCCTAGAATCTCCAGCAGCGATGGAAACATCAAGTGTTTCAGCAAATCCTTCCAACTGAAAAAAAGCGATACCGTTCACCACAATTGAGATTTGTTCCACGTCTAAGGTCAAATCAAATGAACCATCGGTTGTTTCCGTTTCGGGATTCGCAAAGCTTTCTGATAAAAGTGTCAAATTTGGATAGCTCAATACTCCATCACTGGAAATCAATAAGCCCGTACTGCTCCGTATTTCGGTAATATTAGGCGAAGTGACGTAAATAGTGGATAAACCAAAGTCACGCACAAAATTACAGCCATTTTCATTCCTGACCACAAGTCTGTCGTTTTCCACTTGGGCTGAAATCTCATTGAGTAAAAATTCACCAGATTCAATTTCAACTTTTTGTTCTTCCCCTTGCCGCAGGACCAAATTGAGCCTTTCGAATACGGTAATTTTGGAAAAATCGGCCACATCGACATCCATACGGACCAAATCTCCAGAATTTTGAAAACAGTCGGGTACGTTTTCCCCGTTGCAGGAAATCAAAATCACAATTATATATAATACTTTCCAGTGTTTCATAGCCGCATCCCTATTCCAAATTCCAACGCTTCCGCCGCTGCCCCGTGGGACTTTAATGTCACGGCACCAAAAAATCTATCCCCAAAATAGCGCTTGAGCCCAATGCGATTGTACACCCTTCCTTCGAAATCAAAAGGATAATAGACATAATATCCCAATTGGGTCTCCAAACTCATTTTATTGATAAACAACTCATGCCCAACGAAAAGTCCAATTCTCTTAAAATCTGTATCGGCATCAACTTCCATTTCGGGAAAGGATATGGACTGAAACCGAATCAATTCTTTTAGAAAATTGGAGAAAAAGAAATCCGCTCCCAGTTGAATGGCACTTTTTCGGCCCAAGCGTTTATCGACGTATCCTGAAAAAATCCAAAAACCGTACTGTCCGGAATCAATGACATCACTTTCATTGATTCCTCCACGCAAAACAAGGTTATATCGGAGAGGTTCTGACATTTTTTCCTTCTTTTCGGGTTTTTTGAGCGAATAGGTTTCCCCTCCATCCAAATCATAGGTCAACCCAAAATTAAAGGCAAACGTATTTGTAGAGGTATTGGGCGCCTTGAAGTTGGCGTTGGAATAGTGCAAGAGGGCAATACCCGCTTTAAAGCCCAAGCCCGCAATAAGATTTTCTCTATGATAATTTAGGAGCACCATGGTGGAGCTTAGCAAATGACTACCGTAGGCGTTGTTCCTAAAATTTTGATTTTTATCGTATGGATTGGTATTGTAGGCTATACCTTGACCCACCCGTAATTGAAGATTCCTTTTGAAAAAATAAAAATTATAATGTGCATACAATCCGAAATGTTCCCCCAGGGTAGAGTTGTTCATATTTTGATAAACGAAGGAAAAACCGGTATCAGGATATCCGTAATCCGCCTCCCAGGCTTTATCACCATACCGCTTTCGATTGAAACCAAGAATCAGACCGCCAGGATGTTCTGTGATCAGATGGGAAATATCCGTATTGTGAAGAAGTACGGAGCCATAGAACTGACTGGCATCCAAGACATACTTTCTAGGTGACTCCTTGTTTTGAGAAATCCCTGGTACTTGGGCAAGAATAGAACATAGAAGAAGTAGGCGCCTCATAAAGCGCTAAAGTAGAAAATTAAAATACCTCTTTGGTAATTGCCTTGATGTTATCTGATTTTCCCATGGAATAGTAATGTAAAACGGGCACTCCCGCCTCTTTAAGTTCTCTGGATTGCTGAATGCACCATTCCACGCCTACCTGACGAACATCTTTATTTGTTTTACAATTTTCCACCGCATCGATCAAATCCTCTGGAATATCTACCCGGAATACCTGCGGCAGTAACTGTAGATGGCGTTTTACCGCTATGGGTTTTATACCTGGAATAATAGGCACTTCAATTCCCGCTTCCCTTGCTGCATCCACAAACTCAAAATACTTTTGATTGTTAAAGAACATTTGGGTAACTACGTAATCGGCTCCCAGTGCGATTTTTTCCTTCAATCTTTTCAAATCTGATTTTAGGGAAGGTGCCTCCATGTGTTTCTCGGGATATCCCGCCACACCAATACAGAAATTGGGACAATTATCCGTTTCAATCACCTCATGCAGGTAGTTGCCACAGTTCAGCTCTTTTACCTGCTTTACCAAATCAGCGGCATGTTGATGCCCCCCTTTTGTCGGTTCAAAATATTTTTCCTCTTTCATGGCATCACCCCGCAAGGCCATTATGTTGTCTATGCCCAAGTAATGACAATCCACCAAAAGATATTCGGTTTCCTCTTTCGTGAATCCACCACAGAGTACATGGGGGACCGTGTCAACATTATATTTATGGGTAATGGAGGCGCAGATACCTAAAGTTCCGGGACGCATTCTGGTCAATTTTTTATCCAAAAGCCCATCTCGATCTATGTAGACATATTCTTCCCTTGACGTAGTGACATCAATAAAGGGTGGATTGAATTCCATCAAGGGGTCGATATTATCGTACAATTCCTTGATACTCCTCCCCTTGACCGGTGGAATGATCTCAAAACTAAAAAGCGTTTCTCCTTTGGCCTTCTTTATATGTTCTGTAACTTTCATAAACTAATCTTCAGCTATATTTGGTGCAAGCCACTTTTGGGCTTTGTCCAATGAAATTTGTTTTCTATCAGCAAAATCCCCTACTTGGTCCTGTTTTATCTTTCCGAGACCGAAATATTTTGCTTCGGGATGGGCAAAGTAATACCCACTTACACTTGCGGCGGGCCACATTGCCAAACTTTCCGTCAATTTTACCCCAATTTTTTCCTCCACGCCCAAAAGCTCCCAAATCGTGAGTTTTTCCAGGTGGTCCGGACAGGCCGGATATCCAGGGGCGGGACGGATTCCAAGATATTTTTCATTAATCAAATCCTCGTTGGAAAGGTTCTCCGCTTTGGCGTATCCCCAATACTTTAGTCTTACTTCCCTGTGTAAATACTCCGCAAACGCCTCTGCCAAACGATCGGCAAGGGCCTTGATCATAATTGAACTATAATCGTCATGGTCTTTTTCAAACCCTTGCGCCAATTCCTTGGTTCCAAACCCGGCAGATACACAAAAGCACCCCACATAATCTTGAATACCGGTCTCTTTGGGGGCAACGAAGTCCGCCAGCGCTATATTGGCCCTCCCTTCACGTTTCTTGGTTTGCTGGCGAAGGGTCCTAAAAATGTATCCATTTGATCTGTCTTGAACTTTACTAGGGCTTATTGAGATGTCGTCGTCGTCAATTTGATTGGCAGGGAACAGACCAAACACGGCCTTTCCCCGCAATAGTTTCTCATCCAACACTTTTTTGAGCATGAGCTGCGCGTCTTTGAACAGTTCCGTGGCTTGTTCTCCGACTACGTTATCGTTTAAAATGCCCGGATATCTCCCATGAAGGTCCCAGCTCCTAAAGAAAGGGGTCCAGTCGATGAATTCCCTCAATTTTTCCAAATCGAAATCGTCCAAAACTTGAATGCCCAACTCTTCCGGTTTCTTTATCTCAGAAGGTTTCCAGTCAATTTGAAATTTGTTTTTTCTGGCTTCCTCCAATGTGATAAACTCTTTTTCTTTCCTTCGATTCAAGAATCTTTCCCGAAAACTCTCATAATCCAGCTTAATCGATTTTTTATAGGTTTGGGAAGTTTCCTTTTGTAGCAAATCACCGACTACGGTAACCGCCCTTGAGGCGTCATTCACATGAACTACAGAATGGCTGTACACCGGGTCTATTTTAACGGCAGTATGGGCTTTGCTGGTTGTGGCGCCACCGATCAATAAGGGAACTTTAAATTCTTGACGTTCCATTTCTTTGGCCAAGAAGACCATTTCGTCCAATGAAGGTGTGATCAATCCACTCAGTCCAATAATATCAACATCCTCCTCTTTGGCCCTTTGGATAATTATCTCAGGAGGCACCATTACCCCTAAGTCCACAATCTCGTAGTTGTTGCAGGCCAGTACCACGCTAACTATGTTTTTTCCTATATCATGGACATCCCCCTTTACCGTTGCCATTAATATTTTTCCTGCTGCGTTGGAGGTGGAATCCTTAGAGGCTTCAATAAATGGGGTTAGGTGTGCCACCGCTTTTTTCATGACCCGGGCCGATTTAACTACCTGGGGAAGAAACATCTTTCCACTACCAAATAAGTCTCCTACCACGTTCATTCCGGTCATCAGGTTCCCTTCTATCACCTCCAAAGGTTTGGAAGCCTGTAGTCTTGCTTCCTCAACATCTTCAACAATAAACTGGTCAATACCCTTCACCAACGCCCGGGTTATACGGTTCTGAAGGGGCTCTTCCCTCCAGGATAAATCCACTTTACTTTCTTTGGATTTACCCACTACGGTCTCAGCAAAGTCCAACAAACGTTCCGTGGCGTCTTCTCTTCTATTGAGCAAAACGTCTTCAACGTGTTCCAATAAGTCTTTGGGAATATCATCATATACCTCCAGAAGGGCCGGGTTGACTATGCCCATGTTCATGCCCGCCTGGATAGCATGGAAAAGAAATGCGGAGTGCATGGCTTCTCGAACGGCATTATTTCCGCGAAACGAAAATGAGACATTGCTGACACCACCGCTAACACTGCAATAGGGTAGGTTCTTACGTACCCACCGGGTACCTTCGATAAAGTCAACCGCATTTAATCGGTGTTCGTCCATTCCGGTGGCCACGGGAAAAATATTAAGATCGAAGATAATATCCTCAGGGGGAAACTTTACCTCATCCACCAGAATCCGATAGGAGCGCTCAGCGATTTCTTTCCGACGTTCAAGGTTATCCGCCTGTCCCACTTCGTCAAACGCCATAACGATAACTGCCGCGCCATATCGTTTTATCAACTTCGCTTGTCGGACAAATTCGGTTTTACCTTCCTTTAGACTGATGGAGTTGACAACACATTTTCCTTGGACCACTTGGAGTCCCGCCTCGATAATTTCCCATTTGGAGCTATCGATCATAATGGGAACTCGGGCAATATCCGGTTCGGCAACAATGAGGTTCAGAAACTTTACCATGGCTTCTTTACCATCGATAAGGCCGTCATCCATGTTCACATCAATGATCTGTGCCCCCCCTTCCACTTGATGGCGAGCCACCTCTAAAGCCTCTTCAAACTTGGCTTCTTTGACAAGTCTAAGAAACTTCTTTGATCCCGCAACATTGGTTCGTTCCCCGACATTGACAAAATTGGTGTCCGGAGTGATGACCAAAGGTTCGAGACCAGACAACCGCAAATAGCGCTGTTGGTGGTTTACTTGGTGATCTTGGTTGGTTCTACTTCTCATGCTTAAGACTTAGCAAACGCCAACTCGCGAGGTTTATATTGTTTCGCCAAATTGGCCATTTCCTTAATGTATTCTGGTGTGGTACCACAGCAACCTCCAACGATGTTTACCAGGCTTTTGTCAAAATATTCTTTAATCTGGTCACGCATTTCTTGGGGAGTTTCATCATATTCGCCAAAAGCGTTGGGCAATCCAGCATTTGGATAGGCCGATATTGCAAAACCTGATTTAGCCGCAGCGACTTCTAAATGTGGCACTAACTTTTCAGCGCCCAGGGCACAATTAAATCCGACCGAAAGAATGGGAATATGCGAAATTGAAATTAGAAATGCCTCAGCCGTTTGTCCCGATAATGTTCTTCCGGACGCATCTGTAATCGTGCCACTGACCATTATGGGTATGTCCAGTTTCCTTTCTTCTTTTACCTCCTCAATGGCAAATAGTGCCGCTTTCGCATTTAACGTATCAAAAATGGTTTCCACCAATAAGATATCGGTACCGCCATCAATAAGGGCTTCTGCTTGCTGTTTGTAAGCGATACGAAGTTCATCAAAGGATATCGCCCGGAATCCCGGGTCGTTTACGTCAGGCGACATACTTGCCGTTTTATTGGTAGGTCCCATGCTACCTGCAACAAATCTGGGTTTATCCGGTTCTTTTTCAGCGAACCCGAGCGCTACTTCCTTCGCAATACGAGCTGACTCGTAGTTCAATTCGTAAACTAGTTGTTCCATGTGATAATCGGCCATGGCCACTGTGGTGCTGGAGAAGCTATTTGTTTGAACTATGTCAGCACCTGCCTCAAAGTATTTTCGGTGTATCTCGGCAATCGCTTTGGGTTGGGTAATGGATAACAAATCATTGTTTCCCTTTAAAGGATGTTCCCAGTCCTTGAAACGGTCTCCTCTAAAATCCTCTTCTTCAAATTGATACTGTTGCAGCATGGTGCCCATAGCACCGTCCAATATCAAAATTCTTTCTTGCAGAATTGCTTCGATGTTTTTCATATTGCTATACCCTTAGTTGGGCTAATGATCGTGTATCAAGTTAACGATGGGAAATATGGGAAAGTATGCAATACGTTATCCCTCCTAAACCATGAGTTTAGGTAGAATGTAGCACCTTCTTTATATTAAAAGGGTTGCTAAGGTTTCCCTGGGTCCATTCCCTCCACCTTTCTTGATAACAATTCAATTTAATGATGAACTTTTTGACAAAGTAAAGACACAGAATTCTCAAAAACAAATGAATGCTGTTTTAAATGAAAATGTCTTCCTCTGATCAAAAGATATTTTACCAGAAAAAAGAAGTTGATCTGGCTTAATCAGTGTATCAATTAGCGGTTTTCTTGAATGGGTTTACGAATACCATCCTTTTGGACACGGCAAGGCATGATCCGTTGTATTACATTTCAACTTTAACAATCCAACCTCAAAAACCAGAATTAGTTCCTTATCGCCTGCCTCAAAAAATTGGTCTATCTATTTGTACCGTGCAATTTCCTTTTCCGCGAATACCGGTTCTTGTAAAGTGTATTTTTCTTTAATTTCAATCATACTTTGACGATGTTCCACCACTTTTCCAATGACTATAATCGCAGGATTGGATAGCCGCTGCTCCCTTGCTTTTTTCTCTATGGAAGCAACGGTACCAATTCCTATTTTTTCGTTTTCCATGGTTCCATTTTGGATAATAGCCACTGGAAGGTCCTGCTTATTCTCATTTTTGAACAATAGCATAATCTCACCCAACTTGGACATGCCCATCAAAATCACCACAGTGGCGTTTGACCGGGCCGCTAAAACCACATCCCTACTGAGCTTATGCTCCTTGGTGGTGCCCGTTATTACCCAAAAACTCTCGGCCATACCTCTTTTGGTAATGGGAATGTTCTGGGAAGCTGGTACCGAAAGGGAAGAAGATATCCCCGGAACCACAGCGGCTTCTATACCATGTTCTGCGGCATATTCCATTTCTTCGGCTCCCCTTCCAAAAACGAAAGGATCTCCTCCTTTTAAGCGCACTACATGCAGACCTAATAAAGCTCTTTGTACAATAAGCGAGTTAATCTGTATTTGCTGATACCGATAGCAACCCTTTCTTTTTCCTACGTAGATGTGTTCGGCCTTGGGGGCATATTTCAGTAATTCCGTATCGATTAGGGCGTCATAAAGGACTACATCTGCAGTTTCCAGGGCTTTGATTCCCTTTAAGGTTATCAGTTCTGCATCACCAGGACCTGCTCCAACTACTGTTAGTTTCCCTAATTTTCCCAGGACTGGCGGGGCTGAGTGGTCTTTGTTTTTGGATATCATGTCAAACTTCCAACAATTCCAGTTCACGATATGCCTCGAACTTCTGTAATATTTGTTTGGCTGATTCCAAATAAAGTGTTGCAAAACTCCCGGTCGGAGCGGTTTTGTTCATCTGCAATACCAGGCTTTCAAAACTATCTGGGAGTACAATCCGATCCGTCTCGACAAAAAGCTTATCAAAATCTTTAATTATGCCAGCGTGGGTATTGGTTTTGGTTTTTTCCGCTGTGAGCAGTGCTTTTGCTGAATTGACCATGGATTGGTAGGCGTAATAGATACTGCCCGCCCATTGCCCTTGTTGCAATGCCTCCTCGGCCTTCACGATTTTTTCTTGACTTTCAAAGAAAAGCGTTGCCACCAAATCAACGATAACCCCTGCGCACTCCCCTATTCCAATTTCCTTTTTATATTTTTCAGCATTTCCCCAGTCAATGAAATCCTCTGCTATAAGGTTTTCCACATTGGATAGTGGTTTTAAAAAATCATAAAAGTACGGTTCTCCCTTTTCAGCATAATATGCAGCAAAGCTTTCTCCCTTACCATTGGCGATAAAATCATCCAAAATCAATCGTAGGGCTTGAGGTCCGCGCTTACTTGGTATTTTCACCACTTTATCCGCAAATTTTCCATTTCCATCACCAAAATTTCCACCACCCAATAACACTTGCAATGCGGGTGCTACCAACTTGTCTTTGGTCCGGATGGACATCCCTTGAAAACCAATGTTCGCCATGGAGTGTTGACCACAGGAATTCATACAACCGCTAATTTTTATCACGACGTCTGGATTGGAAATAAATTGGGGATACTCGACCTTAATCATCCGTTCCAATTCCTTGGCGATGCCTGTACTGCTGGCTATTCCCAGGTTGCAAGTGTCCGTACCTGGACAGGCTGTAATGTCGGATGCCCTGTTATAGCCTACTTGAACAAAATCCAGCTTTTTCAGCTGGATATAGAAGAATGGTAAAAGTTCCTTTTTTACGTAGGGAATAAGGATATTCTGTCTTAAGGATAGACGTATCTCCCCCACTGCATGTTCACGGACGAGTTTAGCCAGTTCTCTTGCCTTATCGGTATAAAAATCTCCTAAAAGAACCTTAATCCCAATAGCTACATAGCCCTCTTGCTTTTGCTGAACAACATTGGTCAATTTCCAGGATTCATAGTTTTCATCTTTGATGGTCTTGATAAAAACATTTGAAAACCTGGCCAATTTCGGGTTGGGATAGCTTTTGAAATCAATAGGATAACTTTGATGGGGAATCGCCAATTGCTCTGCATCCAATAGTGCCCTAAAATCTTCAAGACCAGTTTTTTTCAACAAGAACTTTAAGCGTGCTTTGGCCCGACCTTTTCGTTCTCCATATCTATCAAAAATACGAATGACCGATTCCATCAAAGGGATAATTTTATCAGCATGCAAAAAACTGTAGAGTTCGTCCGCATGTCGGGGTTGGGAACCCAATCCGCCCGCAAGCATCACTTTAAAACCTCTTTCTCCATTTTGTATTTTAGCTATAAAACCCAAATCGTGCATGTAGGAAAGTCCAGTATCTGCATCGGTCGCTGAGAAAGACACTTTAAATTTCCTTCCCATTTCCTGTCCGATTGGATTTCGTAAAAAATATTTAAAAACGGCATCCGCATAGGGAGAAACGTCAAACGGCTCATTTTTATCTATACCCGCTGTTTCGCTAGCTGTCACATTCCTGACAGTATTACCACAGGCCTCTCTCAGGGTGACATTATCACGCTCTAGTTGTGCCCACAATTCCGGGGTGCGTTCCAAATCCACGTAATGAATCTGGATATCTTGTCGGGTCGTAATATGCAATCTTCCCGTAGAATACTCGTCGGCAACATCGCAGATACGTTCCAACTGGTTGGAGGTCACTTTCCCATAAGGAAGTTTTATCCGTACCATTTGTACACCAGGCTGCCTTTGGCCATAAACACCGCGTGCGAGGCGAAGACTTCTAAACTTTTCCCCATCTATTTTTCCTTTTTGGTACTGATGGATTTTTTTCTCTAGCTCAATAATATCCTTTTCTACGATAGGGTTCTCTATTTCTGTTCTGAAACTCTGCATTATTTCTACTATCCTTCGGTTTTATAGATTTAAATCTGTATGGTTTATCCTAGTTCCTATTTCTTCGTAATGGATTTAATCTATAAATCCGACACCTGCTGTATTATTGGTGCTGCTATCCAAAATAATGAAGGAGCCGTTCGTCCGGTGTTCCTTGAATCGATCATAAAAAATGGGCTTGTTGAATCGCAAACGAACTTTAGCGATATCATTCATTTGTAGGGCTGACACATTCTCTTCAATACCAGAATAATCCGGATGTATTTTATGGATTATAGCATCTACTTTGGCCCATACCTTATGGACCCCATGCTGTACCTTGTATTTTTTACCGGTCACAAGGGAATGGGCATCCATCCAGGAAACTGTGGCCGTTACTTCTTTATCCATAGCAGGTAGGTCTCCCGCGCGGACCAACATATCGCCTCTACTCAGATTTAGCTCGTCACTGAGCGTTAGGGTCACCGAAGATCGCCTAGGTGCAGTACTGTACTTTTTATCGTGAAAATAAATAGCCTTGATACGGCTCTTGGTCATGGATGGCAGTACCACAACCTCATCTCCAACATGAAGTTCACCGCCGTACACTTTTCCAGCAAATCCTCGGAAATCGTGAAAATCCTGCGTTTTAGGACGGATTACATATTGTACGGGAAAGCGGGGCGTACCTGAATTGGATACGGCGGCCAAATCCAAATGTTCCAAATGCTCCAAAATGGTAACCCCCGCATACCAGGGTATATTTTTGGATTTAGTGACCACATTATCTCCATTTAGAGCACTAATCGGAATGAAGGTGATTTTTTGTTCGGCGTAATCCCTTTTGGCCATCAATGCCTGAAAGTCCGCTTTTATCGCATTGAATCTTTCTTGGGAAAAACCCACCAGGTCCATTTTATTGATGGCGATTATCACCTCTTTTATCCGCAAGAGATTATTGATGAAAAAATGGCGATTTGTCTGTTCTACGACTCCCTTTCTTGCATCTATCAAAATAATGGCTGCCTGCGAAGTGGATGCACCGGTGACCATGTTCCGGGTATATTCCACATGCCCAGGTGTGTCTGCAATAATATAGCTCTTTTTAGGCGTGGAAAAATAGATATGTGCTACATCAATCGTTATGCCTTGCTCTCTTTCGGCCACAAGGCCATCAGTAGCGAGAGAGAAATCAAGATAGTCGTATCCCTTTTGTCTACTGGTCTTTTCAATCGCCTCTAATTTGTCTTCGGTCAAAGACTTGGTATCGTACAACAATCTTCCGATAAGGGTACTTTTACCGTCATCGACACTGCCCGCCGTTGCTATTTTTAAAACTTCCATATTTAAGTTTGTCGCTGTTTTTAGAAATATCCTTGTTGTTTCCGTTTTTCCATAGCTGCTTCTGAACGTTTGTCATCAATTCTGGCACCACGCTCTGAGATTTTGGATTCCCTTATTTCAGACACTACTTTTTCAATGGTATCGGCGTGGGATTCCACTGCTGCGGTACAGGACATATCCCCAACGGTGCGAAACCGTACGCGTCGCTCGCTTACTGTTTCATCCTCTGTCCTGAACACGATATCATCTGCTGCCGACCAAATCAATCCATCCCTTAAAAAGGTTTTTCGGGGATGCGAGAAGTAGATGGATGGGATTTCAATATTTTCTTTTTCTATGTAGGTCCAAACATCGAGCTCTGTCCAGTTACTTATCGGAAAAACTCTAACATTTTGGCCTATTTCAATTTCGCCGTTCAGCATATCGAACAATTCGGGACGTTGGTTTTTTTCGTCCCATTGTCCAAAGTCATCGCGGACTGAAAAGATGCGTTCCTTGGCCCGTGCTTTTTCCTCGTCCCGTCTAGCTCCTCCAATACAAGCATCAAATTTGAATTCCTCAATTGCGTCAAGAAGCGTTGTTGTCTGCAACGTATTTCTGCTGGCATATTTGCCACTTTCCTCAATTACCTTTCCTTGATCTATGGAGTCTTGAACAGACCTTACGATTAATTCGACCCCCATTTCGGCAATGAGTTTATCTCGAAAAGCCAGGGTCTCCGGGAAATTGTGACCTGTATCGATATGCATCAATGGGAATGGAATCTTTGCCGGCCAAAACGCCTTCTGTGCTAAACGAACCAGGGTAATGGAGTCCTTACCGCCTGAAAACAATAGTACGGGGCGTTCAAATTGCGCGGCCACTTCCCGAATGATATAAATAGCCTCATGCTCCAAGGCGTTTGCCTTAGGCCTATCCATAGCATTAATTGTTTCAGTTTTCTGAATTTCCTCAATAATTGTATTCATGATGTATTGATTTAGGTGTGCAGTCCACATTCCCGGTTTTCAAGAACCTTTGTGGGGTCAAAGTAATTGTGTTCATTGGGCAATTCTTTATGAAGCAAATAGTCGTCTAATTGAGAATCACTCCAGTAGTAAAAAGGACTTACTTTTAAGAGGCCCTCTTTTCCCAAACTGAATATGTCCAGCGAATCCCTATGCGACGTTTGCCCTTGACGGAGGTTGGTAAACCATACATCGGGCAAATGTTCTTCCATTGCACGTTGGAAAGGTTCCAATTTCACCTGTTCGGTAAACAAGGAATGTTTTGGGTCATCTACGGCTGGTATTCCCATGATAACATCGCGATACGCTGAACTTTGTTTGGGTACGTATAGTTTTAAGTTCAAATTGAAACGGGCAATTAATTCGGAAGCATGCCTGTAGGTGTGGAATGTATTGTATCCCGTATCACACCAGATGACCGGTATTTCCTTAAATTCTTGAGTAACCGCTTCGAGAATAGCCACTTCGTAGGGTCTAAAATTCGTGGTTACCACAGGTTTTTTCGCAAAGGATATGGCCCATTGGACGATTGCCGCCGGAGGCGATTCCTTGAATTGTTCATTTAAAGTCCGAATTTCTCTTTCTGTAAGTGCCATTATAATTTTCGCTTATTTACCCCAACCAATGCTGTTCCAAATCCTTTCGTGAAAGAAGTAAAGCACCATTTTGGTCACCAATTCAATCAAACCGATGGAAAAGGCCAGGGACAAGGTCCCTGTAACCGCCCAGGAGATAAGTACGGTATCTAAGGTGCCCACGATACGCCAACTAATAGACTTTAAAATGCTACGCTTTGGTTTTTCAGAGGTTTTATCCTTGTGATAGGTGATTTTGTTTTGCTTACCGCCTAGTAGAATTTGTTCCGTAACCATATTTATAATTACCCTATAGATTTAGTAGGGTAATCAAAAATAGAAGTATTTATCAATCCAGTTCGTTAAAACATCGATAAATTTTGAATCACGGCCATCTTTTGGCGATTCGCTAAAAAAACATTGAAATATTTATTGATTTCTATAAAAAGTACGCTGTATTCCTTGGCCGTTTTTACGAAATAAGATCGGCTAACGTATTGTTCCGATATACTTCCAGAGCACTATCCCTGACCTGCAACATGAGTTTGTTCACGGAGCAGGCGTTTTCGTCAGGACAATCGTCGCATTTTTCATAAAAGTTGAGACTAACGCAAGGAACCATGGCAATAGGACCTTCCAAAACCCGCATCACCGCGGTCATGGGAATATCTTTGGGGTCCTTTATCAGATAATACCCACCTCCCTTTCCTTTTTTTGAACCCAGAAATCCGTTGCGCCTAAGGGTCAATAAAATACTTTCCAAAAACTTTAAGGATATGTTTTCATGCTCAGCTATCTCGGCTATCTGTACGGGAAGTTTACTATCCACTGAGGCTAGGTATGACAGGGCTTTAAGGCCATATTTTGTCTTCTTGGAGAGCATCCAACGAATATAGGGAAAATTGGTAATTCCCCTTTTTATGGCCAGCGTTCAGAGGTTTTCCAACGCTTGTGAAATGTCTTGGACAATATCGTCCAAATGTTCCAATCCTACTGAAATTCGCACCATACCTTCGGTTATCCCAACGGCATCCAATTCCGCTGCTGTTAGTTTGCTGTGCGTTGTGGACGCGGGATGGGTCACTATACTTCTGGAATCCCCCAAGTTGGCCGATAAGGACAAAAGTTGAATGGCATCAAAAAACTTTTTGCCCGCCTCCAATCCACCCTTCACTTCGAAGGCCACAACGCATCCTCCTGCCTTCATTTGTTTTTTTGCAATTGCGTATTGCGGGTGTGAGGCCAGAAAAGGATACTTGACCCAGTTCACATTAGGATGTTCTTCCAAGAATGTGGCCAATTGCAATGCGTTTGCGCAATGTCTATCTACGCGCAATCCCAAAGTTTCCAAACTTTTGGAAAGCACCCATGCATTAAATGGGGAAAGTGCGGGCCCACTGATACGGGAAAAACGATAGATTTTGTCCATTAACTCGGATTTGCCCACGGTGATTCCGGCCAGGACCCTTCCTTGGCCATCCATCAATTTTGTCCCGGAATGTATCACCAAATCGGCACCAAATCGAATAGGCTGTTGCAGGTAAGGGGAAGCAAAACAGTTGTCAATAATCAAAATCAGTTGGTTTCTTTTGGCAATATCTCCCAAAGCTTTCAAGTCCAAAACATCCACACCTGGATTTGTTGGCGATTCAGCATAAATGACCTTAGAATTGGATTGCACCATAGTTTCGATACTTGCCAAATCATTGGTATCAAAATAGCTGGTGCTAATGTCCCATTTTGGAAAGAATTGAGTAAACAGACCATGGGTGGAGCCAAAGATACTTTTTGCTGAAATAATATGGTCACCACTGTTCAAAAGTGCCGCAAATGTTGAAAATACCGCAGCCATGCCCGAGGCAAATGCAAAACCATCTTCCGCGCCCTCCATTTTGCAAATTTTGTGTATCAACTCGGATGAATTCGGGTTGGAGTACCTCGAATAAATATTCCGTTCTTTTTCTTCGGCAAAAGAAGCTCTCATATCCTCAGCATCTTCGAATACAAAACTGGAGGTTAAATAAAGTGGTACGGAATGTTCCAAAAATTGGGTGCGTTCCAGTTGGGTGCGCACCGCCTCGGTTTCAAATTTCTTTTTACCCATATCTAAGCTTTTTCAGCGATTCTAAGGATATCTCCAAAAACTCCTCGTGCGGTTACCGCTGCTCCCGCTCCGGCACCTTGGATAACCAATGGATTTTCCCCATAGGATTCTGTATAGATTTCAATAATTGAGTCGGAGCCCTTTACTTGTCCCAGGGCACTTTCTTTGGGAACTGAGACCAGTTTTGCTTCCAATATGCCTTTATCTTTCTGTAGGTCTCCATGTAAGTCCCCGATATAGCGAAGTACAAATCCGTCTTTCTGATTTTTCTTGATTTCCGCAAACTTTGTGTCCATGGTCTTTATGGCTTTCAGAAATTCTTCAAATCCTATGGCCCGCAACTCCGATGGAATCAAATTGTCTATCGCAATATCTTCAAATTCATTTTGCAAGTCCAGTTCCCGGGCTAAAATCAGTAGTTTTCTTCCGACATCGTTCCCAGACAGATCTTCGCGGGGATCAGGTTCGGTATATCCCTTTTCCATCGCTTCCTGTACAATGGATGAAAAGACGCTTTCCTTCTCAGAAAATGTATTGAAAATATAGCTCAAAGAACCTGAAAACACCCCTTTGATTCGGGTAATATTCTCTCCTGAAAGATGCAAGAGCTTTATTGTATCTATCAAAGGTAGGCCCGCTCCCACATTGGTTTCGTACAGATATTGTTTTTGATTGGCAGCCAGCTCCTGCCTTATAGACCTATAAAAATCGAAACTCAGCGTATTTGCAATTTTGTTGGATGAGACCAAATCAAATCCATGAAGAATCAACTTTTCATAGTGTGAAACAAAATCCGCACTCGCGGTATTGTCCACTGCGATCAAATTCTCCAAATGATGGTCCTGTGCAAAATCAATTATATCTTTTATGCCATAGTCATTTCCATTTAAACGCAACTCTTCGGACCAATCTTCGCGAATACCTTTTGCCCGAAATAGTACTTTTTTAGAATTGGCAACGGCAAAAATGCGAAGGTCAATTCCTTTTCTCTTTTCAATACTTTCGTGGGAATCCAATATCTGATTTATCAAAGTGCCTCCCACGTTACCATGACCAAAAATGGCAAGATTGATTTTTTTGGAAACGCCAAAAATCTGACCATGGATAACATTTAACGCCTTGTTCAAATCCGTTTTCTCCACTACCAAACTCACATTTTTACCACTGACTGTATTATTAAAGAGAAGTGGGGTAATTTGGTTTTTCACCAGGGCGTTGAAGGGTTTATGGAAGGTCGCCAAATCCATTCCCACAATGGAAATTACCGAGACCTCCTGGTTCACCGAAATTTGGTTGATATCTTGAAAACTGTAATCTGTTTCAAACTCAAGGTCCAAAACCTGTTTTGCTTTTTTGGCTTTTGTGGCATTGACAATAAGGCCGATCCCTCTTTCAGAAGACCCTTGGGAAATGATGCCCACATTGATTTGATTTTGGCCCAATACCCGGAATATTCGCGCATCTATTCCCACTTTGCCCAAAAGCCCCCTACCTTCCAAATAAATAAGGGCCGCATCTTCCTGTACGGATAACGATTTGATACCCCCGTTGCCGGGATTTACTTCGATACGTGTGCCCGGACTTTTCGGATTAAAGGTATTGCGAATACGTAAAGGAATATTCTTTTCGATGAGGGGAACGATGGTTTTGGCATGTAGGATATGGGCTCCAAAATTGGCTAATTCATTGGCTTCCTCATACGAAATGGAATCGATTCGCTTTGCTTCGGGAACCAAATTGGGATCGGCGGTAAAAATACCATCCACGTGTGTGTAGTTCACCAATTCCCGTGCATCCAAAAAATTGGCCAAAAGTGCAGCGGTATAGTTGGTTCCATTCCTACCGAGCGTAGTAGTTGCCCCTTTACTGTTGGAAGCGATAAATCCGGTTACCACAGGAACCACCTCAGGGTCCAGATTTTTAAAGTTTCGCATCACATTTTCCTTGGATTGGGATTCATCTACTTTGGCATTGTTGAACGCATCATCGGTTTTTATAAGCGCTCGGGAATCCAATAATTGGGCCTTGGTTCCAAAAGAATTCAGCAAGGAGCACACCATCTTTCCTGAAATAAGTTCACCGTAGGACAATAGTTCATCCTTAATTTTGGCGCTGAAATCCCGTGTTAGGGAAACTCCTTCTAAAATCCGTAATATCCCCTCAAAGTCCTGTAAAAGGTCCACTTGGTCAAAGTCAGCCTGCTGATATAGCTTAAAACGATTGAAATCTGCTTCAAAATCCGCTCCTTCTGAAGCGCTTTTCAACATTTTCTCAAGTTCATCGGTCGCTTTGCCCCTTGCGGAGAGGACTACCACAATATTTTCCTTTGCCTTGGATTTCTCCCGTATCAGGTCCAGAACGTGCTCAAGTCCTTTTCCATTGGCCAAGGACTTACCTCCAAATTTTAGAATTTTAGGTTGTTCCCCTTTTTTGGTCCTATTAAAGACGGGTTCCAAAAGTTTTTCCAACTGCTGAAACTCCATTAGGAATGCGTCATGTCCGTGTAGGGACTGTACTTCGCCATAGGTAACGTTGGTATGGGCCAATGCTAATTTCCGATAGGTTTCTTTATTCTCCTCAGCGGTAAAAAACAAATCTGAATTGACCCCGACAATATGAATCTTTGTATCACTTTGTTGTAGTTGTTCAAAGGCAGTCTCCCCATTTCTGGTGATGTCTATGGTCTTCAACAATTGGTTCATCAATTTGTATGCGGACAGCTGGAAGCGTTCCTGGAGCTTCTTGCCATGGTGCATTAACCAGCTCTCCACATTGAACACTTGAAGTTCGTCATTCGTGGTCCTTTTAAATCGTTCTTTGAAGGAAGCTGGGGTGCGATAACACAGCATGGCATGCATCCGGGCATCATGGACCGGTTGTTTGGAATTCACCAAAATCTGTTCCTGAATCTGACAGTTGGCAATCAACCAATCGGTAGACTTCCAGTCCGAAGCAACCGGAATCAGGTGTTCCGTGATTTTTGGATTCAAAGTGGCCATTTCCCAAGCCAGCCCTCCTCCCAAAGAACCCCCGATAATAGCATAAAGTTTGTGGATATTTAACTGTTCCAGTCCCAATAAAAAGATTTGGGCCACATCTCCAGCAACAAAATCCTTATAGTTATCAATCACAAATCCATCGTAGCCGTTTCCCGGAATGTTAAAGGCCAAGACGGTATATTTTTCTGTATCGATACACTTTTGTTGACCGATCAAATCCGACCACCAACCCGTTTCGCCACTAACGTTGGAATTACCCGTTAACGCATGGTTTACCAAGACAACTGGGGCAGTATGCAATGGTAAACCAAAGACTTCATACGAAAGTTTTACTTCCTGCTCGCTTCCACTAAAAGTGGTAAACGACTCTATTTTTAAGTGCTTTAGCATCTAATTGCAGCGTACAAGAAGGGTCTGGGACAGTTCAATAGATAATATTTCCCAGACCCTTGGGTTTTTCAAAAGGATTAAGCCAAAACTGATTTATCTATTTTGGCAAAAGCTTGTTCTAGGTCGGCTTTTAAATCGGCGGTATCCTCCAATCCTACAGAAAGCCGAATCAAATCTGAAGTAACCCCGGCAGACTGTTGTTCATCTTCATTAAGCTGCTGATGTGTGGTACTTGCCGGATGGATGATCAAGGATTTGGTGTCTCCAATATTTGCCAACAACGAGAAAATTTGGGTTTCATCCGCAATTTTTTTGGCGGATTCGAAGCCCCCTTTAACCCCAAAAGTTATAATACTGCTTTGTCCCTTGGGCAGATATTGGTCCGCAAGTTCTTTGTATTGGCTGGAATCCAATCCTGGGTAGTTCACCCAAGTAACTTCATCTCTATCTTGTAACCATTGTGCGAGTTCCAGTGCATTTTCACTGTGTTTTTTCATTCGTACTTCCAAGGTCTCGAGCCCTTGGATTATCTGAAATGCATTAAATGGACTCAAGCAGGCGCCATGATCTCGGAGACCTTCTATTCTCACCTTTGCAATAAAAGCAGCCGGACCCAAGGCTTCGTGATACACCAGTCCGTGATAGCCTGGAGAAGGTTCTGTAAATTCTGGAAACTTTCCGTTGGCCCAATCAAAAGTTCCTGCATCTATAATGGCTCCCCCCAATGCCGTTCCGTTGCCGTTGATATATTTGGTGAGTGAATGAATTACAATATTGGCCCCATGTTCAATTGGGTTCAACAGTGCAGGCGAAGCAACCGTATTGTCAACGATAAATGGCACTTTTGCCTTTTTGGATTCCTCCGAAATTGCTTTTAAATCCAATACATCCAATTTGGGATTTCCCAACGATTCCACAAAAAACGCTCTCGTATTCTCTTGAACTGCTTTGCCAAAATTGGAGGGATCGGAAGGGTCAACAAAGGTGGTCTTTATGCCAAGTCGGGGAAGGGTTACATTAAAGAGGTTGTAGGTTCCTCCATAAAGACTGTTCGAGGAAACGATATGGTCCCCCGCTTTCAGGAGAACCAATAGGGCGGTATTGATGGCCCCTGTTCCCGAAGAGCAAACCACGGAGGCTATCCCCCCTTCCAACGCGGCCAACCGCTGCTCTAGTATATCATTGGTCGGGTTGTTGATACGAGTATAAATATTTCCAAATTCTTGAAGAGAAAATAGGTTTGCCGCATGATCGGCATCATTAAAGACATAGGCCGTACTTTGATAGATGGGTACTGCCCGTGTTCCTCCATTGGTTGATACATCATGCCCAGCATGTAAGGCATTGGTAGAAAACTTCTGATCACTCATGACTTTACTTTTTAATTGTTGAAAATCTAATTTTACGAATTCAAACCACTACCGATCAAAGGGTTATGCGAATCAAGAAGTTAGTAAGAAAGGAAATTGAAATACTCAATAGGTTATCTATTCCCAAAACAGGATAGAATTTAGCACCTTCTTGCTGGGTAGCAAGGGTTGCTAAGGCTTCACAGGGTCTAGTCCCTCCGCCTTTCTTGATAACTAATCAATACATGTTTGAACTTATAGAACAAATATATTGTTAGATTTTTTTAAAAACCTAATCTTTAACGAAAAAATCACAAATTACTGGGTCAAGGTTCCAAAACTGAGAATTCAATACTGGAATCCGTAAAGACGGTGTGGGTCTGTGTTTTGAAGTCCTCTTCTTCCGCTTTAAAAATGTTGTCCACGTAAGTTTGTGGATTCATATCAATCAAAGGAAACCACGTACTTTGCACTTGAACCTGAAGTTTGTGTCCTTTTTTTATCGTATGGAAGACATCCTGTAGCTTAAGGTTTATAACTGTTTTTTTGTTGGGTTCAAAAGGCTCTGGGTCCGAAAAACTATTTCTGAAACGCCCCCGCATTACCTCGCTTCGTACCATTAAATGGTAATTGGCCAATTTCAGGTGGTCCTGCATTTCTTCATTGGTCTCGGCATCATCAGGATGTACATCAATTACTTTGACGATCCAATCCGCAGCAGTTCCTGTAGTTGCCACATTCAATTTTGCCATGATATCGCCTGCCAGGGTAAGGTCTTCCTCCATAACATCTGTTTCAAAAACCAACACATCCGACCTTCGGGCAGCAAAGCGTTGATCGTCTGTCATATATTTCCGTGGGGTAAAAACCGTTTTGATATCCTCAGAATAGGGAACAGGTTTTTTGATATCACTTACAAACTGAATTTTGGAAATGTCCTTTTGGGTTTTTGTCAACTTTTGGTCAGCAGATAGGAAAAATGTTTTTTTCACACTCGCTTTAGGTGGCCAGGCATCATGGGTTGCCCATTTTTTCGTGCCGGAATCAAAGACATACGCTTCCGGTAACCCGGTCTCACCATTGCCATCACCTTTTAAAAAGTGATTAAAAAACTTAGTTTCTATCTTCTCCTGGAAAAATTCCGAAATCGAATCCCCAAAATAGTAATTGCCCACCGCATTTCTGCCTTTTCTTCTTGCCCAAGCTCCGTGATCCCAGGGACCAAAGACCATGGTATTATAATTTCCTTGATTGTATTTTTCGATGTTCTTATACGTCTCCAAGGGTCCGTACAGGTCTTCCGCATCAAACCACCCTCCAACTATCATGGTGGCAACGTGGCTCTTTACATCCTTTAAATGTTGGATAATCCCCTTGCTTTGCCATAACTCGTCATAATTGGGATGCTCTTTTAGTTCATTCCAAAAGTAATCATCCGTTACCCCTTCTGGCCTGATTTTCGGTGTATCTGCAGTTTCATATTCAAAAAACGCGTTTAAGTTCTGCAATGGACCTGAGTCCAAAAAAAACTGATACTGGTCTTCTGTACCTATATCTGGCAGAGTATACCATGCAGTGTCTATTGGACTCTCGTTATTGGGTCTTGGTGTTCCAAAAAGGGAAGTGGCCCTAAAATAACTCAACAGATAGGCACCATTGTGATGGAAATCGTCAAAGAAAAAATCTCCAATGCACGCCTGTGGAGAAGCCGCTTTTAAAGCCGGATGCGCATCTACTGTAGCATAAGTGGCATAAAAACCAGGGTAAGAGATGCCCCAAACCCCAACTTTACCATTGTTGTTGTCCACATTGTTAACCAACCATTCAATCGTGTCGTAGGTATCAGAGCTTTCATCAACCTCATCTTTGGTGGTTTTATTTGGAATAAAGGCGCGCATATTGTCATAACGTCCTTCACTCATCCATCTACCCCGGACATCTTGATATACAATAATGTTGCCCTCTTGCATCAAATGCACATTAGGTCCAATCTGCTCTCTAAACTGGTCTTCCCCATAAGGTCTTGAACTGTAGGGGGTACGTTGCATTAGAATTGGATATTCTCGGGAGGTATCCTTGGGAGAATAGATGGTCGTATGCAGTTTTACCCCATCCCGCATTTCAATATCGACTTCTTGTTTTGTGTAATTCTGGGCGACATAGTTTTCTTGGACCTCATCGGTTTGTACATTTTCATTGCACGATAAAACACAAATTGTCGTAAGCGCCAAAATCAGGAAATACGGTGGGATATGTTTCATAACGGGAGAATGGTTTTGATAAAACTACGAAGAATTTACAATCCGAATTTTGATTTAACCTCGTCCAACATATCCAATTTCTCCCAGGTGAACAGTTCGATTTCCTTTTCAACTTTACCGTTGTAGGGAGACTCAAATACCTTGGTCACCGTTTTGGGAGTTTTGCCCATGTGGCCATATGCGGCTGTTTCCAAATACATGGGATTTCGCAATTTCAATCGTTCTTCTATGGCAAATGGGCGCATATCGAAAAGTTCTGAGGCTTTTTCAGCTATTTCCCCATCGTTTAAATCAACATTGGCCGTTCCGTAGGTATCCACAAAAATAGAGGTAGGTTCCACCACGCCTATGGCATAACTTACCTGTACCAATATTTCGCCTGCAACACCCGCGGCCACCAAGTTTTTTGCAATATGTCGGGCGGCGTAAGCTGCACTTCGGTCCACTTTGCTTGGATCTTTTCCACTGAACGCCCCTCCTCCGTGGGCCCCTTTACCACCATAGGTATCCACAATAATCTTTCTTCCTGTCAATCCAGAATCTCCATGCGGACCACCAATTACGAATTTTCCTGTTGGGTTGATATGATAGGTTATGCTATCGGTAAAAAGCTGTTGAATGTTTGAAGGGAGGAGCGCTTTAACTTTTGGAATCACCAGGTTGATTATGTCTTCCTTGATCTTATCCAGCATTTTTTCATCAGAATCAAATTCATCGTGTTGGGTAGATACTACGATAGTATCAATACGTTGTGGTACATTTTCATCTGAATATTCAATGGTCACCTGGGCTTTGGCATCGGGACGTAAATACCCAATTTCATTTCCTTCCTTCCTTATCTCAGCAAGAACTTCCAATATTTTATGGGAAATATCCAGGGCCAGAGGCATGTAATTTTCTGTTTCTTTTGTAGCATAGCCGAACATCATTCCCTGGTCTCCAGCTCCTTGTTCCTCCTTTTTTCCACGATCTACACCTTGATTAATATCTTGGGATTGCTCATGAATCAAAGAGATGACCCCGCAAGAATCTCCACTGAATTGGTACTCGCCCTTGGTATACCCAATTTGATTTATCACATCACGGGCGATATGTTGTACGTCCAAGTAAGTATTGCTCTTCACCTCTCCGGCCAGTACGACTTGTCCTGTTGTCACGAGCGTTTCACAGGCGACCTTACTTTCTGGGTCAAAGGCTAAAAAATTGTCTAAGAGGGAATCACTGATTTGGTCGGCTATTTTGTCTGGGTGTCCTTCACTTACAGACTCTGAAGTAAATAAATATGGCATTTAACGTTTCTTTTATAAAAGATTTGACAAATGCCGGAAGAAATCATACTTCGCTTTTTAGCATTTTTTTCCGAGGTTGCAATCAGTCAAATCTTTCCTCATTTTGCGAGGCAAAAATATGCTAAAAGCCAAAACCAGCAAAAAAACTATTCTAAATTTACGAGCACTATAAATCGTACTTTATTTTAAACAGGATATATCTGGGTTGTACAGCGTATTCTGTGGTCCTGAAAAATAAATCGTTGAAAGTATCCTGGTTCAAATCTTGATTGTTGGTCAAATTTGTTCCATGAATACTAAATTCCCACTTGCTTTCTGGTTTTTGGTATGAGAGGGAAGCATTCAAAAAACCATATTTGTTTTCAATAGTTTGGGCCCTGTCACGGTAGAAATAATAATCGTAGTCGGCCAATAAGATAAAACCATTGAAAAATGCCATATCGAGTTTAGCAAAAGGTCTATCGGTAAAAAAAGTGGTTTCGATGTCTCCCGTATTGTAGCGATTTACCGTATATCGATATCCCAACTCCAAATTAGGGGCCTTCTGGAAACTACTTCCCAAGGATACCGCATAATCTTGGGTAAACGATTTTGAATTTTGCGGTACATCATTTACGATGTTAAACGTGTTGGTATAGGCCAAAGTACTTCGGCCGCTCACCTTTATCCTGCCAAACGTTCTTTGATAATCCCCTGTTCCACTCAAAGTTTCATCCTCCAAATTTGAGTTTATCGTTGTATTTACTTGGTTGATGCCAACAATGCCCGTATTGGTCTTAAACGCATCAATTCGTTTGGAATACATAAGGTTGGCAAAAATACTCTGCTGATTGAACATGCTAAAACTGAAAAAATTCAGCTGCGCCCTATGAAACAAGGCGCTTTCCAAATTCCTATTGCCTCGATACAAAGCGTTATAATCAGTAAAAACATATCCGCCCGCGAAACGATTGATATCCGAAAACTCGCGTTGAACGGTATAGTTGAATCGAAGGCTCTCCGATTGCTTCAATTGGAGGTTTATAAATACATCTGGTACAATATTGAACATGGTATCCACTGTTTGCGCACCCAGTTGCTCGTTCGAAGCACGGTAGTCGTGTACATGAAAACCCGGATTAAAGGTGAACTTACCCGAAATGAGCTTGTAATGGAGACCCAAATAGTAATCTGAAAAGTTAAATCTTACCGTATTCCCTAAATCCTCATCTACAAAAGTATTTTGATCACCTGAATCCAGAACCTGAAAAATGGAGGAATTGAAGCGTTGACTGCTTTGAATGGTTCCCAAGGTAAAATTAAGGTTGCTTTTTGTTCCTAACACCCAGAAATAGTCAAGTCGGGCATCCAGTCGATTGGTTCGGTTGAATTGCCGTTGACCAATGTTGAAATCATCCTGTTCTGTATTCACGGGAACTATTCCAACAAATGGCCGTTCTTCTCTAACGACATTATAAAAAGGGTCTTCATCAGAATACTCATATTGCACTTCCAAGGCAAAAATATTCTTCTCGTTCAAAGTATAGTATAAATTTGAATTTTGAGTAAGGGTAAGTGGTTTTTGCTCTTGATGTTCAAGAATGGTATCCGTGATATCGGCTACTGAAAGTGTGCCAATCTCTTCTTCCTCTGCTGAACTGCGCAAAAGAATCTCATAATCCCATTGTAAGTTTTTGGAGGGTTTATAGTTGGAAGTAAGCTTGGCCAACCCCAGACTTGTATTCTGATCGACCAAGGTTTGGGTATTTTCAATTTCATTGGTCGTTATAAAGGTTCGTGTTGCGCTTGTTTCCAACAATGTATTGGCGTTGGAGAATATCCCGTAACCGGACACCCGCCATGAGTTTGATGGTTTGTAGCTAAAATTGACCGCGCCAAATCTACTATCAATGGAATTGGCCCTATTATTTTGGGTCGTGCTCAGACCAAGCCCTGACGTATTTGTGTTAAAGGACGTGCCGGTATTGGGGCGTACATTGCCCCTGGTTCCTCCTGTAAAGTTCCAGTAGTCACGTAGGGAAAAAGGGACCTCCCCAACATTGTTCAAATCAGTTAGGACGTTTAAACTGAACTCGGGACTGTAATAGAATAATTTAGGATGGGCCACATAGCGCTCATCAGGTCCCAATCCACCTGTGATTTCCCCGAACCAGAACTTTTTCTTGCCCTCTTTAAGTTTAATATTGAGAGCCACGTTATCTTGATTGTTGGTCAGACCGCTCAACTGGGAAACCTCATTGTAATTGCGGAGCACTTCCACCTTATCCAAAGCATTGGCCGATATGTTTTTGGAAGCCAATTTGGAATCCCCATCAAAAAAATCGTCCCCCTCCACCATGACCTTGGTTACGGCTTTGCCCTCTACCTTAATTTCCCCGTCATCATTTACTTCAATGCCAGGGAGTTTTTTTAGGACATCGGCCAGTTTTTTTTCAGTCCCTGACACAAAGGAATCAGTATTGTAGACTATGGTATCGCCTTGTATGGTGATAGGTATTTCATAGACCAATTCCACCTCATCCAAATTTTCGGGTTGGGGCGTTAATAGTACATCAAAGAAAACATCCTTCTCTTTCGTTTCGATTTGAATTTCCTTGGTCTTGAAACCCAGGTAACTAATTTTAATGGTATACTCGGTATTTCTTTTTACATTGATTTTGAATTCACCTTGGGGGTTTGTTATTCCAAAGCCATCCAAAGTCTGCGTACTTTTATTAACAGCCACCACATTGGCTACGTCCAAAGGGTTCTGCAGGCTATCGGTAACTTTACCGGAAATGGTTATTCCCTGACTAAAAGCAATACTTGACCAGACCAAACCAATTGGCAACAAGATATGTTTCAATTTCATTTGAAATGCTTACCCCCTGATCATGATTCTTGCTCCGTTCCCACGATTACCAGAACGAAATCGCTTAGACATTTCCTCCATTTTTTCGGCAAGTATGGCATTGTACTCTTCTTGGGATACTTCCTTGCCCTTGTTCGGCGCTTTAATATTTAGTTCTTCCTTGGAATTAAGTACCAACTTGGAGCACAAAATCGCCGTTCTTCCGTCATTAACCTCCAAAATAAGACCGGGCAGGCCCCAGTAAGGACCAGGTCCTTGACTAATAGGTATTTCTGGAGTGTACCATGCCGTTACCTCTAGATTCTCTGGTTCCTCTATTCGTGCCAACATAGAGTTTTTAGTACTCGTCTTTTCGGCAATGGAATCTTTTACTTCTTTGTTGCTCTGATTGTTTCTCCCAAATGCATTGCGCATTCTGGTCATGATTTCCTCGTTAACTCGTCTTGTCGCCGTGGCCTTATAACAGACATAGTCCCCAATCTTTTTGGTTTCAGAGCCCAGTTTCCATTCCCAAGTGGCCAAACTGTCCTTTATCAAGAAAATTTTGCCAAACATTTCCGTTTGATTCGCATATTCCTGATTTTGCACATCCTTGTAATACGCTCCTCCGCCCATTCCTGCAAACGCCATGCGAAAACCTCCCTGATTTCCTGGAGCGCCCAGTTTTTCCTCTTGGGTGTAAAGTGACGTAGTTCGGTCAAACAATAATTCAAAACTTTGTTCCAATCGGCTTTTCATACGTTCCCTGATGCGCTGTTTCATGGCCTCGGAGATTTCACGGTCGTCCAGATTTACATCGATTGTGGTCTTTGTTTGATAGTATGCTTTACCTTGAAAATCTTGTCCAAAGACAACGCAGGTCGTACAACCTATAAGGAGTGCGCATACCCAATGCTTTGCGGTTTTCATTGTTTTATTTTTTTCGATTGAACTCTCCACAAAAATGAGGGTCAGTCTCCAAACCCTTGGTTAACTAGTGTTAACGTGTGTTAACCGGTCAAAATCCTCATTTCATATTTATAGATTTGAACGATGGAATCCAAAAAATACACCTATATCGTATACCTGATTTTGTTTACCATTTTGGCAACAATTGCCATTCAAGTGTATTGGAACATAGGGAACTACAACACCAATAAACAGGCCTTGATAAATGAGGTACAACACAGTTTTGATACAAGCGTTGAGGCGTATTATGCCGATTTGGCCAAGGTGGACTTCTTTGCCTTTTTGGACAGTGACACCCTGAATGTTGAAAAAAGGGAAGGTTTTGTAAGTGTTGTTAAAAGTGATAGCATCATCAATATCGATATTCAATCGGAAAAACCTGAATTGACTATTGAACGTATAATTCGAGATACGGATAGTGCAAAAATCAAAATAAGGCGTCGTAGACCCTTGCGCCGTTTTGCTAAAATGCATTTTTTCCGGCAAAAGATGAAAGACAGTTCGGGCCCGTTTCGAAAACTGTTGAACCGATTAATAACCTCTGCAGCAAATGAAAATCTGGATTTTAAAAAATTGGACAGTCTATTAAATCAAGGTTTGAAACGAAAGGAGATTGATTTGAGCTATCAATTAAACTATTTTGAAGACGACTCTTTAATAAACACCATTTCAAGGGGGCAGGCCACTTCGTATCCGCTAACCGTTATTTCAAAATCCAATTATCTAATTGATTATCAGAAACTTGAACTCAAATACAGCAATCCTGTCCTGGTAGTACTGAAAAAGAGCCTGACCGGTATTGTTCTCTCATTGTTGTTATCGGCATGTATCGTTTATAGCCTTTTCCATCTTTTAAACATCATCAGAAAGCAAAAGCAGCTGTCGGAAATCAAGAATGACCTTATCAACAATATCACCCATGAATTTAAAACCCCAATTGCAACAGTTGCAACAGCAATTGAGGGTATAAAGAATTTCAACGTTTTAAAAGACACCAAAAAAACAGCGAAATACTTGGATATTTCTGAACAGCAGCTTAAAAAATTACATTCCATGGTGGAAAAGCTCCTGGAAACGGCCACCCTTGACAGTGAAAGTCTGGTACTGGAAAGGGAGCCAAAAGATCTGGTACCAATTTTAAAATCGCAGGTAGATAGATTCAGTTTGGTTACTGACAAGAAGATTACCTTTAAAACAAATGCTGAGCAACTACTGAAAGAAATCGATTCTTTTCATTTTGAGAATGTTATTTCAAACTTACTCGATAATGCCATTAAATATGGCGGTGATACTGTGCAAGTGACCCTGAACTCGATTTTAGAAAAGGTGGAAATCGCCATAACGGACAACGGAAAAGGAATCGCAAAGCCGCAGCGTGATAAAATCTTTGATAAATTTTATCGGGTGCCGACCGGAAATCGCCACGATGTCAAGGGATTTGGAATTGGCCTATTTTACGCAAAAAAAATTGTCGAAAAACATTCGGGCAACCTAGTATTGGTACCACAAGACTCATATACCACCTTTAAAATTATACTATGAGCAATCCCATCAAAATTTTATTGGCCGAAGACGAGCCCGCTTTGGGTCAAATTGTGAAGGAAAGCTTGGAGACCCGCAATTTTGAAGTGATTCTCTGCAAGGATGGGACGGAAGCATACCAGAATTACCTTGAAAAAAGGCCAAAGCTTTTGGTTCTTGATGTTATGATGCCCAAAAAGGATGGTTTCACGCTAGCGGAGGAAATTCGAAAAAGGGATGTTGATGTACCCATTATTTTCTTGACGGCAAAGTCACAAACCAAGGACGTGGTTCAGGGTTTTCATTTGGGTGGAAACGATTACTTAAAAAAACCCTTCAGTATGGAGGAACTGATCGTGCGTATACATGCGCTGCTGAACCGGTCGCAAAAGCAAAGTAAAGACAATATTTCTTTGGGGAAATTTACATTCAACTATACCAAACAGCTTTTAGTTTTTGGGGATGACCAGCAAAATCTCACACATAAAGAAGCGGAGTTGTTATATCATCTTATCAAAAAAAAGAATGATGTTCTGGACCGTTCCGAAATACTGAAAAAGTTATGGGGAGATGATGATTTTTTTAATGCCAGGAGCATGGATGTGTTTATTACAAAGCTCAGAAAAAAGTTAAAAAAAGACGAGAATGTACAAATCATCAACCTGCGGGGATTGGGATACAAATTGATTTGTTAAGCGAACTGTCATTTCAAATTAAATTCTTCCGCCAACTCAATATACTTTGTATATTGCATCCTCCGACTTTTTGGAAAACTATAAAAACCGATCTAGCATGCACATCGCCGTTGCAGGAAATATTGGAGCTGGAAAAACTACACTAACCAATTTATTATCAAAACATTATCGTTGGGAGGCGCACTTTGAAGACGTAGTGGACAATCCGTACTTAGACGATTTTTATACTCAAATGGAACGTTGGAGCTTTAATCTCCAAATCTATTTCCTGAACAGTCGGTACCGCCAAATTCTCAAAATCCGCGAAAGTGGAAAAAACGTTATTCAAGACCGAACCATCTACGAGGACGCCCATATTTTTGCACCAAACTTGCACGCGATGGGATTGATGACCAACAGGGACTTTGAAAACTACAAAGGTCTTTTTGAACTTATGGAAACCTTGGTACAACCTCCCGATCTGTTGATCTACCTGCGAAGTTCCATACCCAATTTGGTCAATCAAATCCATAAGCGGGGCAGGGAGTACGAGAATACCATATCCATTGATTACCTGAGCCGTTTGAACGAACGCTATGAAGCCTGGGTAGACACCTATGAAAAAGGAAAGCTTCTTGTTTTCAATGTGGACAGTCTAAATTTTGTGGATGACCCCGAAGATTTGGGGGAGGTGATTAATCGGATTGATGCTGAACTGCATGGGTTGTTTTAAACAGCAGCAACTGATTCTTGTTCTGTAAAATACTCTATTTTTGGGGCTAATCGCCTTACAAGCATTGATTTGTTTGTTTCGAATTCTTTGGATTTTCGGTTTTAACGTATTGCTTGACCGTTAAAAAATAGCACTTAGCCTACTAAAATTCAAAGCTTCGGTCAGAATTACTACTTTTCGACTCCCAAACCTAAATAACCTTTTAACTACTTATGAAACAAGTACGAACCACGCGTTTTTATCATGAAGCGTTTCAAGAATTGAACTACCCATTCGGTGATTTTTATCTTTTTGACCATTTTATCATTTCGGAAATAAAGGAAGATGTTGTTTTTACTTGGGAACATCATGCAAAACAGGTAGTAAAGGACATAAGTGACCTGTATGAAAATAATGGAAAGGACCTAATTTATATTTCCAACAGAGTGCATAATTATGCTGTTGTTCCCAGTGATTGGTTAAAATTTTTTAGATACAATTATACCCTGAAATCGTACGTCATCGTTTCCCAAGTAAAAAATTCGCCTCTAGAACGTCTGTTCATGGGGAGTAAACTGAGGACCTTCCGTGATATAGAAAATGCCATTGTTTGGGCCAAGGCCACAGGAGGCATGCAAAAGCGTTCGCACCAAGTCAGCGCCTAGAATAAAACGTTCAATTCCGAAGAGAAGGTCCATTCCCTAGTCGAAAACGCGCTTTCCCTAATTCTGGGTTTCACCATTGGGCAATCAGAAATACATTCCATGATAGAAACAAAAATTAGTTTATCATGGAAGTTAAAAAGAACGAAGAATTACGACTGGAAAAAAATTCAACACTTTACTTTGCCATTGGGTTAGCTGCGATTTTGGCTTTGTTTTATTTGGCGTTGGAATGGAAAACGTACTATCCTACTTACGATAGAGTCGCCCAACTTGAAATACCGGACGATTTAACCGAAGAGGTACCGATTACCATCCAAAACCTACCACCGCCACCACCGCCAAAAATTCAAACACCTCCGAGAATAGAGGTAATTGAAGATGATTTGGACGTTAAAGAAACGGTTATTGAATCGAACGAAGTGGACCAAGATACGGAAATCGCGGAAGTGGAAGATATTGAAGTGGCCACCATTGACGAACCCGAGGAAATTCCTTTTTCGGTAATTGAGGATGTACCTGTATTTCCAGGTTGTGAGGGCGCTAGCGATAAAAGGGCCTGTTTTCAGGAAAAAATGCAAAAGCATATCCGCAAAAATTTTAGGTATCCCGAACTGGCCCAAGAAATGGGACTTCAAGGTAGGGTCAACGTAGGATTTACCATTCAAAAGGATGGACAAATTGGAGAAATATGGATGCGGGGACCCCACAAACTGTTAGAAGGAGAAGCCCAACGTATCATTTCAAGATTACCTAAAATGACCCCAGGCAAGCAAAGGGGTACAGCGGTAAAAGTACCATTTGCCATACCGATTACCTTTAAGCTTCAATAAAAAGTCTTGTCGCAAAAAGCCGTGCCTAATGGCATGGCTTTTCTTTCGTTTGGCCTATTGCGTGTTGGTATTATCATTTAACTTATTTTTGATTTCATACCAATTTGTGTAGACCGACTCCATGAAACCACTCCTGACCTTCATTTCTGTTTTCTTTTTCTATATTCCAATTGTTTTTGGTCAGCTCGTCACCCTGGGAAATCTACCTTCCTCCATTGATGAAAGTTCAGGTATTGAGACAGGTGTCGGCCGCACCATTTGGACCTTCAACGACAGCGGCGGACGGCAAGAGCTATACCAATGCGATACCACAGGAAAACTGTTGCGTACCTTAAAAGTAAAAAATGCCCCCAACGACGATTGGGAAGATATAACCCAAGATGATAACGGCCACTATTACATTGGCAACTTCGGGAACAACAGCAACAAACGAAAAGAACTCTCTATTTTTAAAATTAAAATCCCCACGGGCGCAGGCCAAAATTCAGAATTTGTGGCTGCACAGAAAATAAGCTTTCGTTTTGAAGACCAAACGGAATTCCCACCTCCTAAAAATCAAATGAATTTTGATTGTGAATCAGTTTTGTGGTTTAATGGGAATCTATATCTATTTACCAAACACCGTACCCTACCTATGAAAACCAACCTATATCGTATTCCGGATACCCCAGGGGAACATATCGCGAAAAAAATAGGCAGCTTTGCCACGGGAGTTGCCCAATCTGGGGAACATCCCTGGTTTGGGTACTGGATAACCGCAGCTGATATTAGTCCAGACCATCGCAAAGTTGCCTTAATAAGTGGTACGACGCTTTGGATTTTTTATGATTTTGAGAATGACAATTTTTTAGGGGGGAAGGTGAAAACCATTTCGCTAGGTCCCAATACTCAAAAGGAAGCTGTCTGTTTTGCAAGTAATACTGAAGTTTACATAACCGATGAATATATTCGCGGAAAAGGTTCCGGAGGAAAGATTTATCGATTGGATTTAGGAGTGTATTTTCAGGATTAAAGCATGGGAACTCGAAAAAATAGCATGTTGTACAACAACAAAACCGCACCTAATGGCGCGGTTTTGTTGTAAAGGATGGCTAAAAATCCTTATTCTTTCTGTTTTGACATCTTGTAGTCCTCTACCAATTTTTCTACTTCTGTTTTAGTCGAAGCCGTAAATTCCTTTACTTCACTTTCTAAAGAACCACTGGCGTTGGAAACAGCAGTTACCGTGGCTTTAAAGTCTCCATTGGCGGTATTGCTCATTTCAACTCGAAATTGATTTTCCACCTGACGGGATTCTTTAATTCCATCTGTAGTTATCGAAATTGTGGTACCGTCCTCCTTTACTATGCCTACTTCATCCGTAGGAGCAAGACTTACCAAACTTGGAGCAATGACCAAGGCCACAACAGACATCAATTTCAGCAAGATGTTCAAGGAAGGACCTGAAGTATCTTTGAACGGGTCACCTACTGTATCACCAACAACCGCTGCCTTGTGTGCATCAGAGCCTTTGCGACCATCACTTTCAATAGTTTTCTTCGCATTGTCCCAAGCACCACCGGCATTCGATTGAAAAATGGCCATCAATACCCCCGCAGTTGTAACTCCGGCCAGTAGTCCTCCCAACATTTCGGCACCGCCGATAAATCCGATAGCAACTGGTACTGCAATCGCCAAAAGACCGGGAAATACCATTTCCTTAATGGAAGCTTGCGTGGATATCGCTACGCATTTATCGTATTCGGCTACCCCATCCGCAGCATCAAATATTTTTCTATCAGCTTCAGAAGCTTTGGAAAGGTCGGAGTCATATTTCACCATGACCTCTAGGGCCGCCTTCAATTGAGGGATATCCCTAAACTGGCGACGTACTTCCTCGATCATAGCCATAGCGGCCCTACCCACTGCGTTCATTGACAAGGCAGAAAAGACAAAAGGCAACATGCCCCCTATCAAGAGACCGGCCATGATATCGGGTTGGGAAACATCTATGGATTTTACTCCTGCAGTTTTCATAAAGGCAGCAAATAGAGCCAAAGCGGTCAAAGCGGCCGAAGCAATGGCAAAACCTTTACCGATGGCAGCGGTGGTATTTCCGACAGCATCCAATTTGTCCGTTCGTTCACGGACCTCACTGGGCAATTCCGCCATTTCGGCAATACCTCCTGCATTGTCGGAAATCGGTCCGTATGCATCTACCGCCAACTGAATACCGGTATTGGCCAACATTCCAACGGCTGCAATTGCAATTCCATAAAGTCCTGCAAAATAATGGGAAACCAAAATAGCGGCTGCAATTAAAATAATCGGAATAGCTGTTGACATCATTCCAACTCCTAAACCTGAAATAATATTGGTTGCCGCTCCGGTCTCTGACTGCCTCACTATTGAGTTAACAGGCTTCGTTCCGGTGCCGGTATAATATTCTGTAATCTTACCCACGGCCAAACCAGCGACCAAACCAGCGATAGTGGCCCAGAAAACACCCATAGCAGAGTACTCGCGACCCTCTTCGATCCAAGTTTCTGGTAACATGTTATTAATTAAAAAATACGATGCTACCAACATCAGTCCGGCGGAGCCAAATTCGCCAATATTCAAAGCTGTTTGTGGATTTCCACCATCTTTTACTCGTACAAAGAAGGTACCGATTATAGACATCACAATTCCCACAGCAGCCAAAGCCAAAGGCAGATAAACAGCGCCAAGACCATCAAAAGCCGTCTGGAATTCAGGGAGTGTGGCAAAAACCGCGCCCAGCACCATGGTGCCGATGATTGAACCAACATAAGACTCAAAGAGGTCAGCACCCATACCGGCAACGTCTCCAACATTGTCTCCAACATTGTCCGCAATGGTCGCAGGGTTCAGCGGGTGGTCTTCAGGAATACCCGCTTCCACTTTTCCCACCAAATCCGCTCCAACATCTGCCGCTTTTGTGTAAATACCCCCTCCAACACGTGCAAAAAGTGCAATGGAAGATGCTCCGAGTGAAAACCCGGAAAGTACGTTCAGCACTTCGCCCAGGGCCCATCCTTGACCACTGTAAATCATAAAAAGTCCGCTGAGGCCCAAAACTCCAAGCCCTACAACACCTAGGCCCATTACCGCACCCCCAGCGAAAGCTACTTCCAAAGCTTTACCTAGAGAAGTCCTTGCTGCATTGGTAGTCCTAACATTGGCCTTAGTCGCCACTTTCATACCAATAAAACCGGCCAAAGCAGAGCAAATGGCCCCAACTATAAAAGAAACGGCCACCATACCATTGGAACCTTCTTCATTGGTCCCTTTAAAGAAAAGTAGCACTGCAACTGCTACCACAAAAATGCTCAGTATTTTATACTCGGCCTTTAGAAAAGACATAGCGCCATCAGCGATGCTCTTAGCAATTCTAGCCATTTTATCATCGCCTACTTCTTGCTTTGAAACCCACACGTTCTTAATGAATACGTACAGTAATCCCAAGACGCCGAATACAGGCAAAAACTGTATTAATAAGTCCATAGTTATTTAGTTATTTAAGAAATTTTTAATGGAGGCAAAAGTAGTAAAATACCCACTAATAAAAAAAGGCCATATTCAGTATCAACTGCAGTTCTTTTACGGTTCCCAGAAGTCTAAATCGTGAAGGTCCGCTTCTTTCTATGTTCGCTCTCCGCGTAACGTTGCACGCATTGATGATATATTTTTAGGGCTTCATCCACATTGCCCCAACCCCCAGTATCAACCTTTTTTTCCTCTAAATCCTTATAGACTTGAAAGAAGTGTTCGATCTCTTTAAGGCGGTGTGGGTTCAAGTCGCTGATATCGTTGCGTTTACTCCAAATGGGGTCATTGACGGGAACACATATTATTTTTTCATCCGGGCCTTTCTCATCAGTCATGTGAAAAACACCAATGGGCTTTACTTCCATCACCACCATCGGATAGGTGGGTTCCGTACCCATAACCAAAACATCCAAAGGGTCTTTATCCAGCGCCAGGGTTTCCGGAATAAATCCATAATCTCCGGGATACATCATCGAAGAAAAAAGAGTACGGTCAAACCGGATCTTTTTAAGGACAAAATCATATTCATATTTGTTACGGCTGCCTTTTGGAATTTCTATGAGCACGTCAAAAGTAACTTGTTTGCGGACCATACTTTTATTTTTTGTAAAAGTAGAAGGTTTACTGGTTTCACGAAGAAGAATTTATGTTCTCAACACCAATTAAAATTGAAATCCGAAGGAACCGGTTATCCCGAAAGCCCTGGCATCCGGATTATCCAGATAGTTTCCTCTAAAATTAAAATCGATTCGAAGTATTTTGAAAATATTTCCGATACCAAAGGAATACTCCCAATAAATCTCATCCTCAGGCGCTATCAAAGGAATATTGGAAGGAGCGTTCAGCGCAATATTTTCATCCGACAGCTGGCCCCATGCGCCCCGGAGACCGATAATCTCCCTCAAGTTGAACTTGCGTAAAAATGGAATCCTTGAAAACAGTCTACCATTAAAATTGTGTTCTAGGTGAACGGTGGCATAGGTATCGGTCACAAACTCATAAAAATCCAGATTGGGAAAGGTATTGTAGATGGAAAATAGGGTCTGGTTCCCCGGGACAACGCTCAATAGGCCCAAAGGAACTTCCCCGAATGTCTTGCCCAATTCGATAGTACTGGTCAATCTTCCAAAACCGCCCACTTGCCAGGGTTGTGTATATGAAAATTGAAGGCGTTCATAATCAAAATCGCTTTCCAAAAATCCTTCTACACCCTTGGTATAATTTAAGAGTAGCGTACTGTGATTGTCATTGATATTGACCCGTTCCACGCCATATCCTATCGTTCGTTTGCCAGGAGTGTAAATCAATGTTGTATTGATGTCAAACTGTTGTATCTCAGAGGCAATCCCGTTCGGGGAATCTGGGTCCAAATAATCCAAGCTGAACGCTTCGGGCAATGCTGAACTTAAGGTTCGGAAAGAGCCTCCGATCCTAAGCCTGAAGTTCGATACAGGTTCCATCTCAAAATTGAGGGTTGACAGGTTGATGTTGGTCAATCTATCGTTTGCACCAACGGTGACTAAAGCGGAAGAGGCGATACTTCGCCCCAAAACGTCATTGGTACTTGTAAGGCTGAGTCCCAACTGTTCAATATCCCGCCGGTTCCCGCCGGAGAGGATAAGTCGTGTTTTTCGGTCCAATAAAAACTTACCGGACAATCCATGTTTAAATTTTCTGTCTGAAAAACCGTAGGCCATGTATCCTTCTAATCGCCAAGTATCATTTTGACCAAAATAAGTACGGGCACCTGCCCGTATTCGGGCACCTTCTGCATCGTTAAATCCAAAAGTGCTGTAGATATCCCCAATATCCAGATTCCATTTATCGACCTCAATGTATCCTGAACCCAAAACGCTGACAATATTGTAATAGGTCCGGAATTTGGGAACCGTCTTAAGGGTATCCAGCAACTTGAATATTCCCGATTCATCCTCATTGAGTTTCTCCAAACGCGCATTTTTCCAAAAGACACTGTCCCGCGAAAATACTCTGGGGTCATAGGGATCGGCCACAGCTTTATAAAAGGCTTCGGACCGGGGCACATCAAACTCATAGTTATCGTAGACCGTTGTCCGTTTTCCGTATATTCCCCGTGATTTTTCCTTTTTTGAAAAGCTGAAATCACTTAACATATAATCCCGTTTCAGTAAAAAGATGGAATCATTGACCACATCAAAATCCTGTTCAATATAGATTTCCTTGACCCAGTTGATATTGGCACTTTTGGTAACCTGAAGATTTATTTTCTTGATGGCATACGTAGTATCATTTACCCAAAAATCCCCTTTAAATGTGAGTTCGTTCTTTCTTCGCGGGTAATAAATTATGTTATAACACCATTTGTCATCAATGAAAGTACTGTCCGATAGCACATAATTATAGGTGTCCACCCCAGTTTTTGACAGCGGACTTGTGAAGCTTTTATCGAAAAACTTTAAGTAATTTTCATAGATATCATAATCCGAATATAAATCTTCCACAAATGCGGTAATCGCCTGATTCCCTTGAAATCCAGAGTTCTTGTTTCCTAAGACATCTTCCTTTTCCTTGCTAAGGAGGTTATCCCCGTAGACCCTGGAAAAATTCTCATTAAGAAACATGGGCAAATAGGTCTTTCCCGTAATCCGGGAAGTATCGAGATCATCAAATACAAACTCCAACCCCTTGAACAACTTACTTTGTATAAGATTACTATCAATGGTATTTAGGTCGAATTCAATTTTTTCGTATTTATCGTACTTATACTGTTTAAACTTACGAACGCCATTCTCCCTTTTTTTGGCCCATATTTTTTTGAGTATATCGATGGCGGGATTGTTTTTTTTGGACTGCTTTCCAGTGTAAACCACCACTTCCTCAAGTTGTTCTGTGGACTCAGTGAGAACAATCTCCAAATTATAGTTGACCTTTCCCAATAAATTGATCTCTTTGGTTTCATATCCAATAAAGGAGACCATTAAGGTGCTATATGAGTTATCGGATTCCATATAAAATCGACCATTTTCGTTGGTGATCGTACCTTCCGAAGAGTTCGGGAAAACTAGATTGGCAAAGGCAATAGGCATACCGGAATCATCCAGAACAATACCTCCGACCTTGGTTTGTGAAAAAACAGCGTAGGAAAAAATCAGAAAAAGAATGGGAAGGAACTTTCTCATGTTTTGATAACTGTCACGATAAAAACATCCTAATTGGATTTTCAATCGTGTTTGGTCGATTTAAATTTTAAGGTAATTATTTTATCAAAAACCATTCCTTTAAAAAAGCCTCATCAACTTAACCGTCAACGAGGCCCAAATATGCTATAAATATACGTCAGTTTTTCTCCGCGTTAAGTATATAACACTTTCTTAACAGCTTTTATAACATCTTTTGCGTTGGGCAACCATTCTGCCAACAAAACGGGAGAATAGGGTGCAGGAGTGTCTGCTGTATTCAGTTTGACAATGGGAGCATCCAGATAATCAAAAACTTTATCCTGGACTTGGTATATGATTTCGGTAGCCACATTACCAAAAGGCCATGCCTCTTCGAGAATAACAAGCCGGTTGGTCTTCTTCACAGAATTGAATATGGTCTCATAATCCATGGGACGCACCGTTCGCAAATCGATAATCTCACAACTAATACCGTCTTTCTCCAATTCATCGGCCGCTTTGTAGGCTTCCTTAATAATTTTTCCAAAGGAAACCACAGTTACATCCTTTCCTTCTCTTTTGACATCCGCCAACCCCAAAGGAATGGTATACTCTCCTTCGGGTACCTCTCCTTTATCGCCATACATTTGCTCGGACTCCATAAAAACTACGGGATCATCATCCCGAATGGCCGATTTTAAAAGACCTTTGGCATCAGCTGGATTGGAAGGCACTACGACCTTCAATCCAGGACAATTGGCATACCAACTTTCAAAAGCTTGGGAATGCGTGGCGGCCAATTGGCCAGCGGAAGCCGTTGGGCCCCTAAAAACAATCGGACAGGGAAATTGCCCGGCGGACATTTGCCTAATCTTTGCAGCATTATTAATGATTTGGTCAATACCCACTAAGGAAAAGTTGAAGGTCATAAATTCAATAATGGGTCTATTCCCATTCATTGCAGAACCCACGCCAATACCTGCAAAACCTAATTCGGAAATGGGGGTATCCACTACCCTTTCAGGTCCAAATTCATCCAACATGCCCTTGGATGCCTTATAGGCACCATTATACTCGGCAACCTCTTCGCCCATGAGATAAATCGTTTCGTCTCTTCGCATTTCTTCGGACATGGCCTCCGATATGGCCTCTCGGAACTGTAATGTTTTCATGAAGTCGTTTGAAAGGTTTAAACAATGTACGTATGAAGCAAGCAAAAATAGGAAATAATACCAGAAGAATTCCCTGGTGAAAATTAAAAAAAACGACAAAATTTATTATGCATGCATAATAAATTTTGGATTTTTATGGCTATCTTTGAGAAGTCAAAATGTAAAAATATATGAAGATTTTAGTTTGTATTAGCAACGTTCCTGACACCACTTCAAAAATCAACTTTACCGACTCCGATACCAAGTTTGATACCAATGGTGTTCAGTTCGTGATAAATCCCAATGATGAATTTGGCCTGACCCGTGCCATGTGGTTCAAAGAAAAGCAAGGGGCTGCCGTACATGTAGCCACGGTAGGAGGTCCGCAGACCGAACCCACCATTCGAAAAGCTTTGGCGATTGGCGCTGATGAGGCCATCCGTATAAACGCTGAACCCACGGACGGCTTCTTTGTCGCAAGGCAACTTGCCGAAGTGGTCAAAAATGGTGGATACAATTTAATAATAGCGGGTAGAGAGTCCATTGACTACAATGGGGGCATGGTACCTGGAATTTTGGCCACACTTTTGGACATGAATTTTGTAAATACCTGCATAGGCCTTGAAGTAGACGGAAACAGTGCGACCGCCCTGCGTGAAATTGATGGTGGGAAAGAAAAATTGAGCACTGTCCTTCCGCTGGTCATTGGGGCGCAGAAAGGATTGGTTGAGGAAAGTGACCTGCGAATCCCCAATATGAGAGGAATTATGATGGCCCGAAAAAAAATGCTCAATGTGGTCGAACCTATCGATGGGCCCGTTCCAACAAAAGACCAAAAGTTTGAAAAACCTGCGGCCAAAGGTCCCGTAAAATTGGTTGATGCCGAAAACGTGGATGAACTTATCAATTTATTGCATAACGAAGCAAAAGTTATCTAATTCAAAAAGCTATGTCAGTACTTGTATATACAGAATCCGATAAAGGAAAACTCAAAAAAAACGCACTTGAGGTAGCATCCTACGCCAGTGCGGTCGCACAGCAATTGGGTGAAACGGTAACCGCGGTTTGCATCAATGCAGAAGACGCCGAATCCTTGGGAAATTATGGTGTTTCCAAAATCTTAAAAGTCTCAGACGGAAATCTGGACACCTTCAATGCAAAAGCCTATGCAAATGTCTTGGCCCAAGCGGCAGAAGCCGAAGGTGCCAAAGTGGTCGTGTTAAGTTCCAGCGCAGACACCAAATTCTTGGCGCCCATATTAACTGCTAAGTTAAATGCGGGATATGTACCCAATGTGGTCGCAGCACCAGAGTCGACCGCTCCCTTTGTGGTAAAAAGAACCGCGTTCAGTAACAAAGGATTTGCTTTCACCGCCATTGAAGCGGAAACCAAAATTATTGGGGTCTCCAATAATGCGTACGGTGTCGTTGAGAATAATACCTCCGCTTCTGTGGAAGACTTTGGTCCATCGCTGACCGATGCCGATTTCACCACAAAATCTGTGGAGGTAGATAAAGTGGTTGGAAAAGCTACTATTGCCGACGCAGATGTGGTCGTATCAGGAGGTAGAGGCTTAAAAGGTCCTGAAAATTGGGGACTTATTGAAGATTTGGCCGATATACTCGGAGCAGCGACTGCCTGCTCAAAACCTGTTTCCGATTTGGGATGGCGCTCCCATGGCGAACATGTAGGGCAAACGGGAAAACCCGTAGCCAGTAATCTCTATATCGCCATCGGTATCTCAGGAGCCATACAACATTTGGCAGGGGTGAGCGCTTCAAAAACCAAAGTGGTCATCAATAACGACCCAGAGGCTCCTTTCTTTAAGGCAGCGGATTATGGTATTGTGGGCGATGCTTTTGAAGTAGTACCCGTACTCATCGAAAAATTAAAACAATTTAAGGCGCAAAACGCCTAATTTTTGTTAATTTGCTCACTGCAAGGGGCTGTTCAGATAACGGGTTATGCCACTTATTTGAACAGCCTTTTTTGGTATTAGGAGGAGAATATGAGTTTAGTACGATTAAAAATAAAGGGGATATCATACAGCCAGACCCAAAATGGCGCTTATGCCCTTATTTTGAATGAGGTGGACGGAGATAGAAAACTGCCCATTGTTATTGGTGCTTTCGAGGCGCAATCCATTGCCATCGCCTTAGAGAAGGAAATAAAACCACCCCGACCATTGACCCATGATCTTTTCAAAAATTTCTCGGACCGTTTTCAAATTTTTATCAAACAGGTCATTATACACAAGTTGGTGGATGGTGTATTCTATTCCAGTATTATTTGTGAACGGGATAAAGTAGAAGAGATTATCGATGCCCGTACCAGCGATGCCATCGCTCTTGCCCTCCGATTTGATGCTCCTATTTTCACCTACAAGAATATTTTGGACAAAGCCGGAATCTTCCTCAAGTTTTCCAATAAGGAAAATGATGAGAACGAAGACGAAAGCATCGTTGTGGATGAGATACTTCAGGAAGGCGAGACAGTGGAAATTGAATCTGGAGCTTCCACGCAAGGATATCGCGAACTTAGCTTGGAAGAGCTGCACAAGGAACTTGACAAAGCCGTGGCCAACGAAGATTATGAAAAAGCGGCCAAAATTCGGGACGAAATCTCCAAGCGCCAATAAACCAAACTATATGGGTAAATACCAAACTGGTCTTTTACTACTACTCCTTTTAATCTACTCCCAAACTTTTGGACAAAATCCCATCCTCTCGGATTCTCTTAGTGCTGCCATTGAGACCACCACCATTGATGATATTTCTACCAAAGAAATCCCAGAACTTATTCCCAACCAAGGATTTTCCGTTACCAGCTTATGGCGGGGCGCATTGGGAATGGCGGTTTTGGTTCTCATCTCTTTCCTTTTTAGTTCCAACCGAAAAGCTATAAAATGGAAAACCGTAGGTATTGGCTTAGCGCTCCAGTTACTTATCGCCATTGGTGTCTTAAAAGTTCCTTTGGTCAAACTGATTTTCGAAAAAATTGGGGAGGTATTTGTTAGCATTCTCGATTTTACACGAGCAGGCAGCAAGTTCCTTTTTGAAGGTCTGGTGGTGGACATGGATACGTTTGGATTCATATTTGCCTTTCAAGTATTGCCGACCATTATCTTTTTTTCAGCCTTGACGTCGGTACTTTTCTATCTCGGCATCATCCAAAAAGTAGTGCGTGCCTTGGCGTGGTTGCTCACAAAATCTTTGGGAATTTCAGGGGCGGAAAGCTTGTCCATCGCTGGAAATATATTTTTGGGACAAACCGAAGCACCCTTGCTTATAAAGGCTTATCTGGAAAAAATGAACAAGTCAGAAATCCTTTTGGTAATGATTGGGGGAATGGCCACCGTAGCGGGAGCTGTACTTGCTGCCTATATTGGGTTTTTAGGAGGAGATGACCCCGCTTTGCGATTGGTCTTTGCCAAACACCTCTTGGCAGCTTCCGTAATGGCAGCACCTGGAGCTATTGTAGTGTCCAAAATATTATATCCCCAAACAGAAAAGGTAAATACGGACGTAAAGGTTTCCGCGGAAAAAATTGGGGCCAATATATTGGATGCAATCGCAAATGGAACTACTGAGGGCTTAAAACTGGCCCTCAACGTAGGAGCCATGCTCTTGGTTTTTGTTGCCTTTATTGCCATGATCAATGGAATTTTGGGCTGGGTCGGCGATTTGACCACTTTCAACACTTGGATCGCCGCGAATTCTCCGTACGACAGTTTTTCTTTGGAAGCCGTTCTGGGCACTGTTTTTGCTCCCTTGATGTGGCTTATCGGGGTCTCGAATGAAGATGTAATGCTTATGGGACAACTTTTGGGCATCAAACTCGCAGCCAGCGAATTTATTGGCTACATACAGCTCGCCGAACTCAAGACCATGACCAACACCCTCCACTTTACATACAACAAATCCGTAATCATGGCCACTTATATGCTCTGCGGGTTCGCCAACTTTGCCTCCATTGGAATCCAAATTGGTGGAATTGGCTCTCTGGCTCCCGGACAGCGCAAAACCCTCTCGGAATTTGGTATGAAAGCCGTCTTGGGCGGTTCATTGGCTTCACTGCTTTCCGCTACCATAGCAGGGATGATTCTTGGTTGATAAATTCTCATAAGTCTGCTCACCTTCTCTTCGTTCAACATATAAGTTTGAACTAATTTAGAACGGTTAATTTTTTGTCATTTCGAGCGCGGCGCAGCAATCTTTTTACAGTTCTTTCCGTCGTATTTGCTTGCAATGACGAATGGTAATTTAAGACAGCAATGAAACAATACCATAACTTACTCGAATACGTATTGGAACATGGAAATGCGAAAGGGGACCGAACGGGAACGGGAACGTTGAGTGTTTTTGGCTATCAAATGCGGTTTGACCTCAATGATGGTTTTCCCATGGTAACCACCAAAAAATTACACCTCAAATCCATTATTCATGAACTGTTGTGGTTCCTAAATGGAGACACCAATGTAAAGTACCTTCAAGAAAACGGGGTTCGCATTTGGAACGAATGGGCCGATGAAAATGGGGATTTGGGTCCGGTCTATGGTCACCAATGGCGCAATTGGAATTCTGAAGAAATTGATCAGATTAAGGAGGTGGTCCATACCTTAAAACGCAATCCCAACAGTCGTCGAATGTTGATTTCAGCTTGGAATCCAAGTGTCTTGCCTGACACTTCGCTGTCGTTTTCAGAAAATGTGGCCAAAGGAAAGGCTGCGCTTCCCCCCTGTCACGCCTTTTTTCAATTTTATGTAGCGAATGGAAGACTTTCGTGCCAACTTTACCAGCGCAGTGCTGATATCTTTTTGGGCGTACCTTTCAATATTGCGTCGTATGCCCTGTTTACTTTGATGGTAGCCCAAGTATGCGGTTACCAACCTGGAGAATTCGTGCACACCTTTGGGGACGCCCACATCTACAACAACCATTTGGAACAAGTGGAATTGCAATTAAGCCGGGAACCTCGACCGCTGCCCACCATGAGGCTCAACCCCGAAGTAAAGGACATTTTTGAGTTTAGGTTTGAGGATTTTGAGCTTTTAAACTATGACCCACATCCCCATATTAAAGCGGTCGTTGCTGTTTGATAATCAGTACTTCTGGGCAAGTTTGTATGCCTTGTTCCCAATAAATTCATGCACCAAATCTTGAATGTTGATGTTGCTATCTCTTCTGGATTTCAGCGAATAGGTCTCTGTGTTTCCTTGCACGATAAGTTCACTTCTGCCGGAACTTTCTAAATACAAATGTTTCACATCAGCAGTTACGTTGATATGTGATTCTTGAGACGATTTCAAATATAAGGCTTCTCCCTTGAGCGTGTTTTGAGAGCGAACTACACCCTTAGTATTGGTCTTTATCGACTTGATAACGGGTGCTTTGATAAACACACGAATTTTATCGGCCGTATCTAAATTACATGTTGCACTTATTTGTAAAAGGCCCTTAGACACCTCCATATCGACACAGTCCAGCAGATTTTTGGACGTCTGTACATGAACTTGTTGGGGTTTATCTGTAAGCAGATAAACGATGACCCCGTCGCTTACGGATAGACGATCAAAGGACTCCTTCACTTTCCATTCTTGAGAAACCGTATGACTTGCTTCCACAGTTTTTTTTGGGAATAGGGCCGTACAACTCGAAATTAAAGCCGTAAAACACAATAGGGCGATTCTTGCTAACAGGATTTTCATGGTCGTAATTTTTTAAGATTCAGACCAAACCTAAACGCAATAAAAGGAACACTGGAATTATTTTGATATGTCCATCAGAATTGGGTGTAGAAACCTTTGGAATTAGGATGTAGCGGATTGGACAAAAAAAGGATAAGGTTTGACCTAAAAAAGTAGGTGTTCATCATAATTTGTTAGGGAAGAAGCCTCGGCACACTATTTTTGTCGTAAAGAAGAATCGATACCATTTTATTGATGACCAAAGGTTCAAATACTTCCCAACTGGGAAGTCTAATAAGGAAAAATAAGAGTTCTGTTTTAATAGGCTTCGTTATCGCCGTAGCATCCTTTCTTATTCTATTAGGTGAAAACATCGTAGAGCTCTTTTCAATAGACGGAAAGTTCAGTCCAATAGTTTTTGCCACAAATACCATTGTTTTCGTATTGATGTGGCTTATTATTTCCTTTTTGGTCGCTCAGTTCTCTGTGTATAAAGTTCTTGGAGTATTTTCATTACTGGTGGTCGTCAACATTACCGCAGTATATTTAAAATTACCGATAAGCAATCCCATTACGGTACCCTCTTTAATTCTTTTTTGGTTAGGAATAGCCTACTTGCTCCTCCCGGACTTCATCAAAAAGTATTGGCGTATCCTATTGAGTGTTTATGGAACCGTACTCCTTTATTTTTTTATTTTCAGAACATCGCCCAATTATGAAGAAATCCACCTTAAGATAATCGGATATTTTATTATCATATCGGTATCCTTTACCGTTGTTTTTTGGATATATCAGCAATTGAACTGGCTTATCGATGTAAAACTGAACCAGACCCATACAGAATTGGCATTGTTGAAGAGTAAAGTAAATCCACATTTTTTCTTTAATACCCTAAACAATCTATACGGTTTGGTCGTCGAAAAATCAGAACAGGCTCCAGAAGTTGTGCTTAAACTTTCGGACATGATGCGCTACACCATCTATGAGGGAAAGGAAGATATGGTAAAACTCAAGGATGAAATCAGTTACTTGGAAAACTATATTGAACTGCACAAAATCCGCTACCAAAAAATGGTGGACATTGTTTTCAAGCATAACATCACCTCGGATATAAAGGTAGCTCCCTTGCTATTTATCATTTTGTTGGAAAATGCTATGAAACATGGGGTGGAAAAAATGCAAGGGCAGGCATATATCCACATGGAGATGGAGTTGCAGGGAAAAATGCTTGTTTTTACCATTGAAAACGATTTTGATACAGCCACAACAAATACAGAAAAAGGAATCGGTTTGGACAACTTAAGAAAAAGATTGGACTACACCTACCCTAACCGGCATGAGTTGGTCATAAGAGCAAAAGAGCCTGTCTATAAGGTCCGTTTAAGTTTAGAAGTAGCATGAACTATTGTATCATTGACGATGAACCTATTGCACACCGCATTATTGAGGGATATTGCGGGCATTTGCCCTATTTAAAAAAAAGGGGGAATTGCTATGACGCTTTTGAAGCCCTACAGTTCTTGAACAAGAATGTTGTTGACCTTATTTTTTTAGATATCAACATGCCGAAACTCTCTGGTTTTGAATTGTTAAAGACCCTGAAACACCATCCCAAGGTGATTGTTACCTCGGCCTATCAGGAATTTGCACTGGAAGGGTACGAGCTGAATATTTCGGACTATTTACTAAAACCCTTTTCTTTTGAGCGCTTTGTAAGGGCGATAAATAAGGTCATGGAGCTTCAACCTCAGGCATTGACGGCTTCCCCTGGGAATACGCGGGCCCGTTTTTTTCTCAAGGGAGATAAAAAGACCCATCAAGTACTAGTAGATGAAATTCTTTTCATTGAAGCCTATGGCAACTATACCAAAGTTTTTAAAGCGGATGAGACGATTATATGTCATGAGAAAATCTCCTCCTTTGAAGGTCTTCTGCCCACCCGCGATTTTTTAAGGGTGCACAAATCTTTTATCGTGGCCGTACAGAAAATAAAGTTGATTGAGGGTAACCGCATCAAAATCAAGGAACATGTAATTCCAATAGGACAGACTTATAAACAGCAGCTTAAAAGGCTGTTTCGGAAAGAACCTTAGCTTTCTATTTTTCGAATAGGCCTGTTTACGGATAACCCAAAAATTACCGCTTTTGAACTATTTTGGAAGTGTATCTGTAGATTATCATCATGAAATAAGTTGCCAGTAATCTCAAAAAATTACCAGAACGATTTTAAGTGTTTGCTTGTCTTGTTTATCTCAAAACCTTAACAAAATCCCGGAGCGCGGCCACCACATTTTGTAATTTTTGTTTTTCAAAGGTGTTGTCTTCCAAATAGAACAACATTTCCAAGGCCAAATTCAATTGCTCGGCTAGAGTCTCTGGATTTCCGTAGGTGTTTTGAATCAGTTCTTCAAGGGAGTCTATCTGTGTTTGTCGCAGTAGCCTTTTCATAATTGCTCAAATGTCGCAAAACCCTTTGAATTGTATCGCCCGATATATCGGACCAAAGAGACTTAGCAGAATTTAGAAATAAAAACACCCAAGCTTTCACTTGGCTGTCTTTTGGGTAAGCCAGCTAGACCACGCTAAAGATTTCTCTTTTTCATAGACATCAAGGTGACCCGAGGCGCTTTACCCTTATGGAATTGGAGACCGTGTAAAAACCTCCAAATTTACCTTATGTGCTTCTAAGTGACCAATACATTTTATCGTTCTAAATAGGCCCAGGTAAAGTGTGGGTGATGCCCTTGGGCCCGTACCATCTTCACCCAAAGTAGGGTCATATGTTCCAAATGCAAGGACTGGGACAAGGACCCGACGTCCAGCGTCTCAAAACCCAAATCAGTATTTAGGGAAGCAACTTTAGTCTTCGCATGCGTGTCATCGCCCGCAATCAACATTACAGGTTTGACATTGTACTTGGGAAACTGGGTGTTCGCAAAATTTTCATATCCATAAATGGTATAGGACTTTACGACCTTGGCATCCTTCGCCCATTCCTGAACTTTTTCCGCTCCCGAGATTTTGCTTTCCAGCCCATGGGAAATTCCAGCACCCACAGGATTGGTGCAATCCACTAAAACTTTATTCTTAACATCAAGTGCAGTCAATAGTTTTTCATTTGCACCGAAAGGGGTGGCCAAAAAGACCACTTCAGCTTCCGTAATGGCCTTCTGTACGGAAAGCACTTGAAAATCCGGGTTCTTTTGTACGGCGACCTGTACACTTTCACTTTGTGGGTCGTTGTGCGCCACTAGGATTTCATGTCCTTTTTTTTGAAGGTTGTTTGCAAGGGAAAATCCGACATTGCCAATGCCTATAAATGCCAATTTCATCGCCTCAGTTTTTGCTCAACAGTTCTACCACCATCCCTGCTGCGGCTGCCCCCGAGTTTTGCTGTTGTCCCGTAATCAGGTTGCCATCGGTAATGGCGTAAGCGCTAAAAGGAGCTGCCACCTTAAAGTGTGTATTCGGAATTTTCCGGGCCTCCTCCTCTATCCAATACGGTTGTATCTTTTGACCGACCGCTTTATCTGCATATTCCTCCTCGGCGTTTGCAAAACCGGTCCATGTTTTTCCGTCCACGATCAATTTCCCATCTGATTTTTTAGCTTCCAGCAGTAGGGCCGTTGCATGACATACGGAAGCACTGGGTTTGCCAGACTCAAAGAAATGGGCAAAAAGGGCTTCCAATTCAGCATTTCCTTTAAAGGTGTACATAGGGCCCTGACCTCCGACCAAAAAGATGGCGTCATAGTCTTGGGGTGAAACCTCTGAAATATTTTTGGTCCTTGTTAGCATTTGGTTGAACCAATCCAGTTGCATATACCCTAAAGAGATGACATCGTGCGCGGAATAACCGCTCGCATCTGTGGGGTCTGAATAAGCATCCATTTTAACCGCCCCACCTTCTGTAGAGACCAGTTCCACTTCAAACCCTGCTTCTTGAAATACGTGCAGGGGATGGGTCATTTCTGCAGCCCAAAACCCGATGGGCCAACCGGTTTGGTCTGAAACTGCCGGGCTGCTCACAACCATCATTATTTTTCCTTTATACGGCATGCCGTGGGCGTGCACGTACTGGTTCATTTCTTGTATTTTTGATTTCATTTTACTGAATTTATGTTAGGCTATTAAAGTTATTTTATTTACTTTTTCAAAAAGGTATACTTACCCAAATGAATGGTACTAACTTTTATGAAAGTATGTTGTAAATCAATAGCTTATGCCTGACTTTATTTATAATAACAAACTCTATTACAATCCTGTCGAATTTGCAATGGGTCGTATTGGGGGTACCTGGAAAATGCCCATTCTTTGGCGACTAAAGGATAAAACATTTCGTTTCAGTGAATTGAAGAAGGATATTCCACACATTACGGACAAAATGCTCACTTCCCAGCTGCGCCAATTGGAATCTGAAGGATTTATCCATAGAAAAGTATATGCTGTGGTACCGCCCAAGGTGGAGTATTCGATCACGGACAAGGGAATGACAGCGGTTCCGGTTATTGAAACCATACGCAATTATGGCTTAGAACTAATGGCCAAGGAGGGTATATCAAAAAAATCAAATAGCTAGTGAAAACAAAAAACACCCAAGCTTTCGCCTGGGTGCCCTTAAAGTCGGTCGGTCCGATTAAATACAAAGAATTCTCTTTTTCACAGTACTAATGTGGTGCCTCGCGCGTTACCCGTATCGAATTGGATACGGCATAAAAACCTTCCAAACTCGATAGTAGGTTATTACCCGCTTCAAGACCCTGTAATCCTTCCTCGTATGTAATGTGCCAAATCAGGCATACGCCAACACCGGCTTCATCAAAATCCACTCCTTCCACAGCTTCCAATGTTGGCGGTAAGCCCAATATATTGTTGTTGTCATCCGTGATAACCCAACCTTGGATACTTCCGTTCAATTTAGAGTCGTCCAATACAATACCACTAACCATGTCCGGGGTGCCGTCAACCTTAAAGATGAACGGACCTCCTATTATTTTCCCTGCATGCAAGGGGTTTCGGTTCACCACCACAAA